>JAEEGL017394257.1_pt1 | contig 11150 bp, 9 predicted proteins | sample 9134231 | NCBI WGS metagenome assembly JAEEGL01 (sample SAMN16246548, study PRJNA631951) | gut metagenome | biome: gut microbiome; feature: rumen; material: fiber-attached | host: Bos | place: Iran: Karaj | collected 2018-10
GGGAGACCCGTATTACAATCCGAATCTGTCCCTCCGGTACGAGGATTACCGGATCGCAAAGGAATAAAGAAACCGCATTCCGGATACGGCGCCGGAATGCGGTTTCTTTTTCTGATTTCCGTCAGCGGCCGAATACGTCGATGGCGAGGCTGAATCTCTTTCTTTTGCCGTCGACAGCGACCTGGAAAGCTTTGGGGACGTCCGCAGGGTCATAATATACGGCGAGATAATCGCTGCCTGCGGGATCGCAGCGGAAAACAAGCTTATAGCGGTGGGACGGATCCACCGGGACCGGATCAAAGGAGATATGATGCGCGGCCGGACTGACGATGGCGGAACGCGGAAGGCGAAGCTCCTTTACCGTCTTCTTTGCGGTGGTATCGACCATCGTGATCAGAACATCACCGCCTTCCGTATGCTCATAACCGTCAAATTTGACGTCGATCCTTTCAACGGTGTCCCTGTCAGGCCTGAAATACTGCTCCAGCTCCCGGGATCCTTTTTCGTCCTGCAGGGCGATCACATAGTCGGGACTGATGGCATTTGCCACATGCTCCGAGAGCGCATAGGGCCCGCGCAGCATGGTGAAAAGACAGACGGCGCAGGGTACCAGGAACAGGGCGATGCCTGCGAGGAAACGGGCGCGCAGCAGGCCGATCTGCGGATCCGTGTCGGCTCCGGGCGATTCGATCTGGTATTTCGGATGCTTGAAAAGCGTGTTGATCAGGAACAGGCCGGACAAAACGGAGAAGGGGATGCTCCTGCTGTAGGAATAGAAGGACTCCATGGTCAGGCCGGAGAAGTACCGGGGACCGATCATATCGTTCAGAATGCCCTGCCGCATCAGGGCCTGATCCAGATTGTTCGGCCAGCCGTATTCCGTAAACCAGACAAAAGCCAGCATCATGCCCAGGTCCAGCAGCCAGAAGATGTCATTCCTTTTATGCATCATGGTGCCGAATACCAGGAAGGGGACCGCCAGCATAACCCACTGCGGATGCCACATGCTCAGACCGAAGACGCAGAACATGACCAGGCTTTCCAGGTAAAGGAACCATTTCCAGCGGGAAAGCAGGTTTTCGGGATTTGTGAAGAAGGCCCAGGCGCAGAGAGAGCCCCAGACAAGGATCACGAGGCTGATTTTCGGGAAGTTGGTCCCGGTGTCCAGGGCGACGTTGAAGATATAACCCGTCGCGTTGAAGCCGATGATATTGCCTGCCATGGCTTTATCCTGAAGGTAAAAAGCGGTTTCGGCAGCGAACAGAAGCATGAAGCAGACGCCCTGGCGGAGGATCGGCCAGACCTTTTTCTCCTTCAGCAGGACCATTGGGACGAAGATCAGCAGCGCGAAATACTTGCAGGTCATGGCGACGGAGAAGAAAAGAACAAAACGCACCGTGTCGTTTTTGAAATAATAGTAGACGCCCAGCATGACAAAGAAAAGCGTCAGGCTGTCATACTGGCCGATGATGAACTGGGAGAAAAACGCGATCGGGGAAGCGGCGAAGGCATAGGCGGCGACGCGGGCCTTTTTTTCGCTGAATCCCATCAGCAGCGCAAGCCTGAACATGACCACGGCGATCCCTGCATAGGCCAGGATCGGGAGACCTGTATACCACAGCTGTACAGGGAGGGTGGCCGCCATGCTGACGTCCGTTTTCAGCCCCAGCAGCTTCAGCGGCAGGTTCCATACGGCGAAAAGGATGTATGTGGTGGGCATATAGCGGCAGCCGCCGATGGTGCTGTTGGTGTAGCTGTAGAAATCCGTAATATGGCCGTTCAGGTAAGCGAAGGAGGCGCCTCCCGTATGCAGGATGTCCGCCTGCTGGAAGACAAGATTACACAGGACAGCCAGAACGGCAAAGACTGCCCAGTCAAACCAACGGATCCGTTTCGTTTCCGGCATGGTAATCCTCCTCTGCGGCGCCGGGCCAACGGACAGGGCGCCGGAAATGGCAGGTTCAGTGTAGCACAACCGGACGAAGAAATACAACCCTTGAAAACAAAAGCGCTACGGAATATAATCATCATGGTGAAGTATAGGAATCAAAGGCATCAGGGAGCCGAAAGGGCACGGAGGGGGTCAACCGATGAAGGTGGTTATTCTGGCCGGCGGGTTTGGAACCAGGATCTCCGAGGAATCCGAGTTCAGACCGAAGCCCATGATCAATATCGGCAATATGCCGATTCTATGGCACATTATGAAGGGCTACTCATTCTGGGGCTATAATGAGTTTGTGATCTGCGCGGGGTACCGGCAGGAAGTGATCAAAAAATGGTTCAGCGATTATTTCCTGCATACCAGCGATGTGACCTTTGACTTTACGCAGGGAGACCGGGTCATCGTGCACAACCGGCATGCAGAGCCGTGGAAGGTCTCCGTGATCGATACGGGACTGAACACCATGACCGGGGGCCGTGTGCTCCGGATCCGGGATTATGTGGGAGACGAACCCTTCATGCTGACCTACGGGGACGCGGTTTCAAACGTCAGCCTTCCGGAGCTGCTGGCTTTTCACCGGCAGCACGGGAAGGCCGTGACGCTGACGACGGTCTCGCTGGCGCAGCAGAAGGGGGTGCTGGACCTTGCGCCGGACGGCACCATCCGTTCCTTCCGGGAGAAGAGCCGGGCTGACGGCTCCGTCATCAACGGGGGCTTCATGGTCTGCAACAGCAAGCTGTTTGACTATCTGGAGAACGACAGTACGGTGCTGGAAAGGAAACCCATGGAACAGCTGGCCGCGGACGGCGAACTGATGGGGTATTTCCACGGCGATTTCTGGCAGTGTATGGATACGAAGCGGGAGAAGGATCTGCTGGAGCACCTGTGGGCGTCCGGAAATGCTCCCTGGAAGGTGTGGCCATGAAGGAAGGAAGTTTCTGGAATGGGAAAAGAGTGCTGGTCACGGGGCATACCGGTTTCAAGGGAAGCTGGCTGTGCCGTATCCTGATCGGCGCGGGAGCTGAAGTGACGGGCTACAGCCTGGAGCCGCCGACGCAGCCGAACCTGTATTCAATGGCCGGACTGGAGGGCCGGATGGAGAGCGTGACCGGGGACGTCCGGGACATGGCGCATCTGGCGGAGGTCTTCCGGAAGGCCCGGCCTGAAGCGGTTTTCCATCTGGCGGCGCAGCCCATCGTGCGGGAAAGCTACAGGGACCCGCGGTATACCTATGAAACCAACGTGATGGGGACCGTCCATGTGATGGAATGTATCCGGCAGACCCCCGGAGTGGTCACCGCGGTGAACGTGACCACGGACAAGGTTTATCTGAACAATGAGGATGGCAGGGACTTCCGGGAGGAGGATCCCCTGGACGGCTTTGATCCGTATTCAAACAGCAAAAGCTGCTCTGAGCTGGTGACGCACAGCTATATCCGCTGCTTCTTTCAGAAAGCGGATACTCCGGCCGTCAGCACAGCCCGGGCGGGGAACGTCATCGGAGGCGGAGATTTCGCGCGGGACAGGCTGATACCGGACTGTGTGCGCGCCGTGGCTGCCGGGGAAAGGATCACGGTGCGGAACCCGGGATCCGTCAGGCCTTTCCAGCATGTTCTGGAGCCGCTGGCTGTTTATATGACCGTTGCCGAAAGACAGGCAAAGGACCGGAAATATGCCGGCTTTTACAATGTGGGGCCGGAAAAGGACGACTGCCTGACTGCCGGCGAGCTGACGGAGCTTTTCTGCAGGAAATGGGGCAGCGGCGCTGTGTGGACAAGCCGGCCGGAGGAAAACGCGCCGCATGAAGCGGGATGCCTGCGGCTGGATACCGGAAAGATCCGGGAGGTGTTCGGGTGGAAACCGCACTGGAGGATCGGGCGCGCCGTGGAGGAAACGGTGAACTGGACCCGGGTCTGGCTGAACGGGGGAGACATCCCCGCGGAGATGGACAGGGAGATCAAAGCGTTTCTTGAAGCGTGAGAAACGGACGGAGGCGGACGGCATGGCGGACTGGAAAAACGAGGCGGAGGCACGGGAGCGGATCAGGGCGCTGGTCAGCGAATACTACCGTGATTTCAAGGAAAAGAAAAAGCCGTTCGCGCCGGGAGACCGGATCAATTATGCCGCCCGGGTATACGATGACCGGGAAATGTGCGCGCTGACGGACGCGATGCTGGATTTCTGGCTGACGACCGGACGGTTTGCGGACAGGTTTGAAAAGGAATTCGCGGAATGGATCGGCGTGAGGTATGCCCATCTGGTCAATTCCGGTTCATCCGCCAATCTTCTGGCATTTATGGCGCTGACGTCGCCGGAGCTCGGTGAAAGGCGGATCCGGAAAGGCGATGAGATCATTACCGTCGCCTGCGGCTTTCCCACCACGGTCACCCCGGCGCTGCAGTACGGCGCCGTACCGGTCTTTGTTGACGTGACGGTACCGCAGTACAACATTGACGCATCCCTGCTGGAAGAAGCCAGAAGCGAAAAGACGAAGGCTGTGATGATCGCCCATACGCTGGGGAATCCGTTTGACCTGAAAAGCGTGAAGGAATTCTGCGACAGATGGGGACTCTGGCTGGTGGAGGACAACTGCGACGCGCTGGGCAGCAGGTATACGCTGGACGGGGAGACCCGGTATACCGGGACCTGGGGGGATATCGGAACCAGCAGCTTCTATCCGCCGCATCATATGACCATGGGAGAGGGCGGCTGCGTTTATACGGATGACCCGCTGCTGCACCGCCTGCTCCTGTCATACAGGGACTGGGGGCGGGACTGCATCTGCCCCAGCGGGCACGACAATTTCTGCGGGCACCGGTTCGACGGGCAGTACGGGGAACTGCCTGCCGGTTACGATCACAAATATGTGTACAGCCATTTCGGCTACAACCTGAAGGCGACGGACCTGCAGGCTGCCATCGGCTGCGAGCAGCTGAAAAAGTTCCCGGAGTTTATCGCCCGGCGCCGACATAACTGGGATCGCCTGAGGGAAGCACTGAAGGGCGCGGAGGACAGACTGATCCTGCCGGAACCGGAGAAGGACAGCGAACCGAGCTGGTTTGGCTTTCTGCTCAGCGTTCGGCCGGAGAGCGGACTGAGCAGGAACCGGATCACCCGGTACCTTGAGGAGCATCAGGTACAGACCCGGCTCCTGTTCAGCGGCAATCTGATCCGGCATCCCTGCTTTGACAGTATCCGGGGAACGGACGCCTACCGTGTGGCCGGAAGCCTGAAGATGACGGATTTTGTGATGGACAGCAGCTTCTGGATCGGCGTTTATCCCGGCATGACGGATGAAATGACGGACTATATGGCGAAGACGGTGCTGGACGCGCTGGACGCGTGAGGCGGAGGTACGTTGACATGAGACAGCGGCTGGCCGATTATGTGGCGGATTTTCTGGCCGGGCACGGCGTAAGGGATGTGTTCAGCGTGGTCGGCGGCGGAGCCATGCATCTGAATGACGCTTTCGGGCACCATCCGGAGCTGCATGTGACCTATCAGCATCATGAACAGGCCTGCGCCATGGCGGCGGAGGCCTATGCGCGGCTGGAAAACCGGGTCGCGGCAGTCTGCGTGACAACCGGCCCCGGCGGGACAAACGCGCTGACGGGTGTGCTGGGCGGATGGCTGGACAGCATTCCCATGCTCGTGATCAGCGGGCAGGTGCGCTACGATACCACCGCTCGCTACGCGCAGCGGTTTACCGGGGAAAGGCTGCGCGCCATGGGGGATCAGGAATACGACATTGTCCGCTCCGTGGAGCCGATGACCAAGTATGCCGTGATGATCGAAGATCCGAAGGAGATCCGTTTCGCTCTGGAGAAGGGATGGCATCTGGCAAAAACCGGCCGGCCGGGCCCGGTATGGATCGATATCCCTGTCAACTACCAGGGAAGCTATATTGAAACGGCGGAGCTGCGCGGATACGATCCGGCGGAGGATGACGCGAAGCTGCCGCCGCCTGTCAGCGAAGAGCTCATCGATACCGTGCTGAAAAAGCTGCGGCATTCGCAGCGGCCTGTGTTTCACGCCGGCTACGGGATCCGGCTTTCCGGCGGCTACGGGCTTTTCCGTAAGGTACTGGAAAAGCTGAACATCCCCGTGGTGACCTACTGGAACGCGGCCGACCTGATCGAGGATGAGCATCCGCTCTACTGCGGACGGGCCGGAAACATGGGGGACCGCCCCGGGAACTGGGCGATCCAGAATGCCGATCTGATCCTGGCTGTGGGTACGCGGATCTCCATCCGCCAGACGGGCTATAACTGGAAGACATGGGCACGCGCGGCGGAGGTCATCATGGTGGACGCGGACCGCGCGGAACTGAAAAAACCCACGCTGCACGTGGAACTCCCTGTCTGGGCGGACGCGAAGGATTTTCTCGGAAGGCTGTGTGAGAAAGCGGAGCAGAAGGTTTTCCCGGACGGAATGTGGCAGGAGACCTGCCGCAGGTGGAAAAGGGAATATCCGGCGGTGCTGGACAGACATTGGGCGGAAAACGGCAGAACGGCCAATGTTTACGCCTTTGTGCGGTATCTCAGCAGCCGCCTGCCGGAAAACAGCCTGACAGCGGTATCCAACGGCGCCTGCTGTGTTGTCGGCAATCAGGCGTATGTGATCCGGAAGGGCAGCCGGATGGTCAACAACAGCGCCGTGGCCTCCATGGGCTACGGGCTTCCGGCAGCGATTGGGACCTGCATCGCCGGCGGGAGGCGGGATACCGTGTGCCTGGAGGGAGACGGCAGCATCATGATGAACCTGCAGGAGCTGCAGACGGTGCTGACCAATCGGCTGCCTGTGAAGCTGTTTCTGATCAACAACAGCGGATATCATTCCATCCGGATCACACAGACCAATCTGTTCGGGAACCATACGCGCGTCGGGATCGGCCCGGAAAGCGGGGATCTCGGATTTCCGGAATTCCGGAAGATCGCAGGGGCTTTCGGCTATCCTTACCTTTGCGCGCACAGCAACGCTGAGATGAAGGAAGCCGTGGACACGGCGTTGAAAACAGAGGGGCCGGTCTTTACCGAGATCTTTACCGATACGGAGCAGGTATGGGAACCGAAAAGCAGCACAAAACGGCTGGCGGACGGAACGCTGGTCAGCCCGCCGCTGGAGGATCTGGCGCCCTTCCTGCCCCGGGAGGAGCTGGCAAAGCAGATGTTTATTCCCTTGATCGGAAGTGAGGAAGAATGACCGGGCGGAGAATCGAAAGCGCGGTGGTCAACGGCCCGCTGGGAGCGGTGGGCCTGGCGCTGACGGAATGCCTGCTGGAAAAGGGCGTTCATACGTACGCGGTATGCTGTCCGGGGGATCCGAGAATCGCCGGGCTGCCGGAGGGCGCTGAGATCGTTGAAACGGACATGCGGGAAATCGAAAACCTGAAGGGCCGGATCAGAGCCGATGCTTTTTTTCATCTGGCATGGATGGGTACCATCGGGCCCGGACGGAACGACGCGGCGGTTCAGACGGAAAACATCCGATGCGCCGTGCTGGCCGCAAAAACGGCAAAGGAACTGGGCTGCAGGGTGTTCGTCGGCGCGGGAAGCCAGGCGGAGTATGGCAGGATCGAAGGAAAGGTCAAGGCTGACGCTCCCTGTTTTCCCCTGAACGGCTATGGCATTGCCAAGCTTTGCGCGGGGCAGATGACCCGGCTGGTGTGCAGCCGGGAGGGCATGGACCATGTGTGGGCTCGGATCCTGAGCGTATACGGACCGGGAGACGGCCCGCTGAGCGTGATCCCGACGATCCTGGAGAAGCTGACGCACGGGGAAAAGCCGGCGCTGACCCCCGGAGAACAGATCTGGGATTTCTGCTATTCGGCGGACGCGGCAGAGGCGCTGTGGGCGATGGCGGTTTCCGGAAAGAACGGGGGGATCTACCCGGTGGGCAGCGGCCGGGCCCGTCCCCTGCGGGAATACTTTGAGATGATCCGGGACGCGGTGGATCCCTCGCTGCAGCTGGGCATCGGGGAGCTGCCTTATCCGGAGAATCAGGTGATGCACCTGGAGGCGGATCTGACGCCTCTTGAGCAGGACACAGGCTTCAGGCCGAAGGTCCCCTTTGAGGAGGGGATCCGCAGAACCGTCCGGGCCTGGCAGGAGAGGATGAATCGATGAAAAAGGTCAGTATTATGATCCCGTGCTTCAATGAGGAAGAAAATATTGAAGCGATCACGGACGCGGTGGTGAAACAGATGGAAGCTCTGCCGCAGTATGATTATGAGGTGGTCTGCATTGACAACTGCTCCACGGACGGGACGCGCCCGCTGCTGAGGAAAATATGCGCGGGGAATCCGAAGGTGAAGGCTATTTTCAACGTCAAGAATTTCGGACAGTTCAACAGCCCGTATTACGGGCTCTGCCAGACAACCGGCGATTGCGCCATCAGCATATGCGCGGATTTTCAGGATCCGGTGGAGATGATCCCCGAGTTTCTGAAATACTGGGAGGAAGGTTACCAGATCGTCTGCGGCATCAAGACCAGCAGCAGGGAAAACCGGTTCATGTACTGGCTCAGATCGGTTTATTACAAGCTGATCCGGAAATTCTCCGAGGTGGAGCAGATCGAGCATTTTACGGGCTTCGGCCTCTATGACCGTTCTTTCCTGGAAGTGCTGCGAACGCTGGAGGATCCGACGCCTTTTATCCGGGGGATCGTAGCGGAGCTGGGCGGAAAGAGAAAGGACATCCCCTATGAGCAGCCGAAGCGGCGCGCGGGGAAAACACACAATAACTGGTATACCCTGTATGACGCCGCAATGCTCAGCGTGACCAGCTATACCAAGGTGGGTATGCGGATCGCCGTTTTCGGCGGAATGATCATGGCTTTTATCAGCCTGCTCATCGGCCTGGTTTATCTGGTCATGAAGCTGATCTACTGGGACCGCTTTGTTGCAGGACAGGCGCCGACCGTGATCATTGTTTCCCTGATGTGCTCCATTCTGCTGGCGTTTATGGGGTTCCTCGGGGAGTATATATCGGCCATCAATACACGGATGATGAAACGCCCCCTGGTCGTGGAAGAGGAAAGGATCAACTTTGATCCGCAGGAGGATCGGGAAAAAACCGCTGAAAACGGCAGCGAAGGAGAATAATCTTGACGGACCGGAACAGAATCAGGAAACGGGCGGGGAAGCTGCTGAGCGATTCCGCCTGGAGCGTCGCCGGGCTGGTGCTGATGAATGCCGCGGCTCAGTTTGCGGTCTATCCGGTATGGGACAGACGGCTGGGCAACGAAGCCTACGGGAATATCCTTTACCTGATCGCCATGATGAATATCCTGGCGGTTTCCGTGGGAAGCGCGGCAAACTATGCCCGTATGACAGCCAGCGCGAGAGGGGAAACGGGCAACCGGACCTACAACCGGATCCTGCTGTGCGCGTCCGCGCTGGCAGCGCCGTACATGACGGCAGTCTGTCTCCTGTCGGACACCGGCATCCGGCCCGCGGAAACGGCACTGCTGATCCTGCTGACTGTGACGACCATGTGGCGCTTTTACGCGGACGTGGAGTACCGGCTGAGCCTGAATTACAAAGGTTATTTTGTTTACTATCTGGCCATTGCCTGCGGATACGGCATCGGGATCGGCCTTTTTCTGCTGACCGGACTCTGGCCGCTGGCCCTGCTGCCGGGTGAGGCCGCGGGCCTGGCCCTCGTGCTGTTCAGAGGGCACGTGCTGCGAGACAACGGAGCGGAAAAGGTCAGCGAGGAAACGAAGACCGTTATCCATGCCGTGGCCACGCTGGTGCTGACCAATCTGATCAGCAACCTGATCTATAACGGGGACAGGGTGCTGCTGAAGCTGCTGATGGACGGGACAGCCGTAGCCGTTTATTATCAGGCATCCCTGCTGGGGAAAACCATGAGCCTGGTCTCCACGCCGCTGAACAGCGTGCTGATCGGGTATCTGGCCAGGTGGCAGCGGGGCCTGAACAGAAAACTGATGCATGCGGTGACGCTGTGCGCGCTGGCGGCAGCGGCAGCCGGGACGGCAGCGTGTACGCTGGCTTCCCATATACTGATCCGCCTGCTGTATCCGGAAAGCTATGAAACGGTCCGGGCGTTCTTCTGGATCGCCAACGCCGCGCAGGTGACCTATTTTGTTTCCAATATTGTGACAACGGTGCTGCTGCGCTTTTTCGATCTGAAGTACCAGGTGTATATCAATACCGTTTACGCGGCGCTGTTTCTGCTGCTGTGTATTCCGGCCACCCTGCTCTGGAAGCTGAACGGCTTCTGTCTGGCGCTGCTGGCGGTCTGCGCGGCGCGGCTGGCTGCGGCGCTGTGGCTGGGATACCGGGGGATCTGCCGGCAGGAAAGGAGCAAAAGGAATGGACCTGAAGGAAGTGCAGGATAAATCCTATGAGCTTCTGTGCCTGATCGACGATATCTGCCGGGCGGAGGGCGTGCGTTATTTTCTCGCTTTCGGCACAGAGCTCGGCGCTGTGCGGGAGAAGGACATTATTCCTTGGGACGACGATATCGATATCAAGGTGCTGCTGGAGGATTATCCCGCTTTCAGGGCAGCTATGGAAAAACATTTGCCGGAGCATATCCGCCTGACGGAGCCGGCTGAATTCTCCCCGGCGTTCTACGATTTCCTGGTCCGCATCACGGACGATCGGTATACGCTGCGAAGGGAAACGGACGCGGACCGGTTCTACGGCAACCGGCAGAACAGGGTCGGGATCGACGTTTTTATCCAGTTCCGGGTCCCGGAGGGGAAAGCGGCGCGCCTGCTGGCCCGGGCACGGCTGACAGCGCTGTACGGCATGGGAATGGCGCACAGGTACAGGCTGGACTGGAAAAAGTATTCCGCCTTGGAAAAAGCCGTTGTCCGGGTCCTGAGCCTCATCGGGAAAAGCATCCCGGCGGAGAAAACCGTACAGCGCTTTTACAGAGCGGTCGGGAGGCTGGACAGAAAGCCTTCCGCGCTGTCCATGAATACACTGCTGGAACCCCGGTGCCTCGCCAAAAGCAGCTGGTATACCGGAACGGAAAACGGAGAGCTGCGGGGAAGGAGCTTTCCGCTTCCCGCAGGGTGCCGGGAGGAGCTGGCCGCCCTGTACGGAGACTATATGAGCCCGCCGCCGGACCGGAACGCTTATATCCAGCACCTGGATGAGGCGGACCGCTACCGGGAGGACGGGGAAAAGAAAGAAGACTGAAGGGTGAGGAGAGAAAGCATATGCCGGCACTGA
>JAEEGL011261050.1_pt1 | contig 11149 bp, 11 predicted proteins | sample 9134231 | NCBI WGS metagenome assembly JAEEGL01 (sample SAMN16246548, study PRJNA631951) | gut metagenome | biome: gut microbiome; feature: rumen; material: fiber-attached | host: Bos | place: Iran: Karaj | collected 2018-10
AACTGGCGGCGATTCACGAAAACATCGTGGTCAAGCTGCCTCTGACGCTGGATGGTCTGAAGACGGTGCGCTGGTGTTCGGACAACGGGATTGCTACGAACGTGACGCTCTGCTTCTCGCCTCTGCAAGCGCTGATGGCGGCCAAAGCGGGCGCGGATTACATCAGCCCGTTCGTGGGCCGTCTGGATGACGTGGGGCATGACGGGATGGAACTGATCTCGCAAATCATTGAAATCTATGGGAATTACAACTTCGATACCGAAGTTTTGGTTGCGAGCATCCGAAGCCCTACCCATGTTTTGGAAGCGGCCAGAATGGGCGCGGATGTCTGCACAATTCCCTTTAACGTGATTCAAAAGCTCGTCCATCATCCCTTAACTGATCAAGGCATCGAAAAGTTCCTTGAGGACTGGAAAAAAGTGCCCCACTGAGCGGTCAGCCGCAAAGGCTGCTCAGCCAGGTGGAGAGCGTCTTTGTGGCGACCGTCATGCGGTAATCGGCGGTGCTCCGCAAATCATCGATGGGGTGAATGTCCTCTGAGAGTTTGAGGGTGGCACTGGGATCGATGGCATGGCCGATCAATGCGGCTTCGGTTTTGGGGGCGCGGACGGGGGTTGCGGCGACGCTGCCTAAAGCGATGCGCGCATCTTTGACGATGCCGTTTTCAACCTGCAGGCGCGCGGCGATCATCACCTTTGAAATCGCCAATGCCCTGCGGGGGCCGATCTTTCGGAACCAACTGAATTCATTCACATTTTCATCTTTTTTGATGGGAATGAAAATGCGCGTGATCAGCTCGTCGGGTTCCGTGCACATGCGGCGGTAACCGGTGTAGAGCGCGCTCATGGGCACCCTTCGCGCACCGCGGACGCTCTGCAATTCGATTTCGGCATCGAGGGCCAGCAGCACGGGCAGGCTGTCTCCGGCGGGGCTCGCGTTTGCGATGTTGCCGCCGATGGTGCCTCGGTTTTGAATTTGACGCGCACCGATAGAAGCGCAGGCTTCAGCTAAAATGCCTGCATTTTTAACCACTTGTGCGTTGTGCCAAATTTGGGAATGGGTGGCCAGGGCGCCGATGCAGAGCTCGTTTTCGTTGCATTCGATGGCGCGAACTCCGCGATCTTCGATCGAAAGCAGATTGATCACCTCGGTCGGTTTGATGACGTCGCGCTCGATGAGCACCATCACGTCGGTGCCGCCGGCCATCAGGCAGGCTTGCGGTTTTGCTGCGCGCAACTGGAGCGCTTCGGCGAGGGTTTTGGGGCATTCGACTGCGGCTGGGCTGCAAAGCACGTTACTTCTCCTCGCCTTTTGCAAAGGCTTCATCGTAAACCGCGTTGATGATCTTCTGATAACCCGTGCAGCGACAAAGGTTTCCGGCCAGCGCCCTGCGGATTTCGGCGCGCGTGGGATTCGGGTTTTCTTTTAGGAAAGCGGTCGAAGACAGGATGAGACCGGGCGTGCAAAAACCGCACTGCACAGCGCCATGCTCGAGAAACGACTTTTGCATCGGGTGATCGGCCATTTGGCCCAGGCCCTCGATGGTGGTGATCGAGGCGCCCTGGACCTGGCAGATGGGCAGGAGGCAGCTGTTGACCGCCTCGCCGTTCATTAAAACGGTGCAGGCGCCGCATTCGCCTTCGCCGCAGCCTTCTTTGGTGCCCGTCAGCCCGAGCTCGATGCGCAAAACGTCGACCAGGCGCGCCATGGGCGGCTGATCGATCTCGACAGGCTGGCCGTTTAATTCAAACTGGATGCGCATGATCACTCCTTTTCGCTGCGGGCGAGCAGCTTTGCGACGATCGCTTCGGGGTTCATCGGCAGTTCATCGAGCACGATGCCGGTGGCGTCTTCAATGGCCTGGGCGACGGCGGCAGCGGGGCAATCGTGCGGCATTTCACCCATCCCTTTGGCGCCGAAGGGCCCGGATTCAAAGGGAATATTCTTTAAGTCGACCGACATGTCGGGGGCATCCAGGCTGGTGGGGATGATGTAGTCGGTGAGATGGTTGTTTCGCATGGCGCCGTTTTGGCCCACGATCACATGCTCGCTGTGCGACCAGCCCAGAGCCTGCAGCGCGCCGCCTTCAAACTGTCCGCGCACGGACTGCGGATTTAAGCAGACGCCCGCGTCGGCGCTTTGGAACAGACGACGGAAGAGGATTTCGCCGGTATCGAGATCAACGTCGAGATCGACCAGCACCGAAATCCAGGCGTAGTCGGGATAAGCGTCGCCCCGATATAAATCGCGATCCCAAACGGCGCTGTCGCCGGGATATTGGGCGCGCACGCGGAGCGGAGCGGTGTTTTGGCGGCGATCGACCATTTGTGCAAAGGTTTCGCCGTCGCTGGCGCCGATCTCGGCCTTGAGCGCTTCGATCAGGTTTTCGGCCGCTTTCTTGACGACGGCGCCCACCACCATGGTCGATCGGCTGGCGGCGGTGGGGCCGCTGTTGGGCACCTGGGCGGTGTCGTGGGGGCCCATGTGAACGCGCTCGATGGGCAATCCCAGGGTGTCGGCGACGATGGCCGGAAACACGCTGTCGAGCCCTTGTCCCATGTCGATGGATCCGGTGAAAATGTAGACGTCACGGCCATTTAACTCGACGTCGGACTTGGCCTTGAAGATCGATTCGCCGTTGCCCGTAAAGCCTGCGCCGTGCCAGCCCACCACCATGCCGCGTCCGCGGGCGAGGCGGCGGGGGGTGTCGTCTGCGTTGCAGTCAAAATCGTCGCTGTCTTTGGGATGCTCGGCTGCAAAATCGAGGGCGCTCTTCCAGACGGCTTCGGCCAGAGGCGCCTTTAAAACCTGTCCCGTAGGCGTTTCCTGGCCCTGGTGGAACAGGTTGATGTTGCGCAGCTCGATGGGATCAAAATGGAGCTCGCGGGCGATGCGGTCGAGATGGCGCTCGATGGCAAAGAGCGACTGGGGCGCGCCAAAACCTCGGAAGGCGCCGTTGGGCGGCGTGTGGGTGGCGACCATTTCGCCGATGATATGCACGTTTGGGCAATAGTAAGGCCCCGCCGCATGGAGCACGCCGCGGCTGTTGACCACCGGTGAGAGCGTGTTGTAGGCGCCCGCATCAAAAAGCAGGCTGACGTCGATGGCGAGCAGTTTGCCCGTCTTGGGATCGACCGCCGTTTTGTAATGCGCCTTGCAGGGATGCCGTTTGGTGGTGGCGAGCAGATCCTCGTCGCGGCGGTAAATCATCTTGACGGTCTGTCCCGACTTCATGCAGAGCAGCGCCGCATGTGCCGATAAAATCGAAGGATATTCCTCTTTTCCACCAAATGCGCCGCCGGTGGTGGTTTGAACCACGTTGAACCGCTCATGCCCCAGAATGCGCCCGAGAGCGTTTTGGATGTAATAGGGGCATTGCATGGAGCCAAAAATCGTGATGCCGCCGTCTTCTCGCGGTTTGGCGCAAATCCCTTGGGGCTCTAAATAAAGCTGCTCCTGATGGCTGGTGTAATAGTCACCTTCGATGATGCATTCGGCGTTGGCAAAGGCAGCGTCGATGTCGCCATGCCGGATTTCGGCTTTTGCGAATACGTTGTTGTCGCCGAAGATCTTGATCTGATTGCCTTTTGATTGCTCAAAATCGAGCAGCGCCTCGCATTCTTCATAGCGCAGAGTCACATGCTTGCGCGCTTCCAAAGCCAGCTCGCGCGAGGGGGCCGCAAGGAGCGCAACGGGCTCCGCCACATGGCGAATTTCGTCTTTGACGAGCACCGGCTGATCGGGCGTGTTCAAAAAAACGCAGTTTTCGCCCGGGATGTCGTCTGCGGTTACAAAGGTGATGTTGCTCCAGTCGAAATCGGGATCGCGGTCGATGCCGATGAGCTTCGCGTGGGGTACGCTTGAGCGTATAGTGACGCCGTACCAGCAGTTTGCGATGGGGATGTCATCGAGATAGCGGGCTTGCCCCGTCACTTTGGCGGGACCATCGAGGCGCTGAAAATCTTGGCCTATCATGGCGCGGCTCCTGCAAACAAAGGGAGTGTAGATTAACAGTCTGGTCAAATGACTCAAGCAAGGATTTACAACTTGTTGAAAATAAAGTCATTTTTTTGCTCTGGACGGCTTTTGAAGCGCTTTTGAGCTTTAAAGAAAACAGCGAGGGCGGATTTGAAGCGATCGACTTGCAGTGGCTTGATTTTGGCAGGCGGGCGATCCTCGCGCATGGGACAGACGAAGGCGCTGCTGCCGTTCAAAAAACAAACGTTTTTGGGGCATCTGGTGTCGGTTTTTCAGGCGGCGGGCATCGACGAGATCGTGGCGGTGGGCGGTGCGGATTACGAAAAGATCGCGCAGGCAGTGCCGGAAGGCTGCCGTCTGGTCAGGGCGGAGGACTGGGCGCTGGGCATGCGGGCGAGTTTGCGGGCGGGTTTGCGGGCGCTGCCTTTGGGACCGGTGCTGCTCACCCATGTGGATCGCCCTTCGGTATCGGTGAAAACGATCGAAAAACTGTTGCGCTGCAATGAGTTAAACGATTCGAGCCCGCGCATTCCCTGCTTTCGGGGCGAGACCGGGCATCCCGTTTATTTGCCTGCGGCGCTGAGATCGCGGCTTTTGGAACCGGACGATCGCCCGCTGAATCAAATTCTTGAGGAATATTCGCCGGTTATGGTGGAAGTAGAGGATGCGGACGTGCTTTTGAACATCAACACGCCCGAAGACTGGCGGGCGCTTTGCGAGCGGGAAGGCTCAGCCGATTAAAGTTTCGGCCAGCTTCAAAAAGGCTTGTGATTGCGGTGAGTTGGGGGCGCTCAGGACGATCGGTTTGCCCTCATCTCCGCCGCGCTGCACCGCATCGTCGAGGGGAATCTGAGCCAAAAGCGGCGTTTCCAGACGCGCGGCCACCTCTGCGGTTCCGCCACCGTTAAACGGCTCGCTCTGATGCCCGCATTTGGGGCAAATGTAGAAGCTCATGTTTTCGACAAAACCGAGGACCGGGACGTCCACTTTGCGGAACATCTGCAGGCCCTTGATGGCGTCGATGAGCGCAAGGCGTCCGGGCGTGGTGACGATGATGGCGCCCGAGAGCGGCACCGTTTGCGTGAGCGTGAGCTGAATATCGCCCGTCCCAGGCGGCATATCGAGGATCAGAAAATCGAGCTCGCCCCATTGGATGTCGTTGGTAAACTGAGTGACCATGCCCGCGACCATGGGACCGCGCCAGATGACCGGCGTTTCGGCGTCCACCAGAAAACCGAGCGACATGACCTTGAGCCCGCTGGCTTCTAATGGCTCGATTTCATTGGCATTCTTGGCTTTTAGACGGTGATCGGCGATGCCGAGCTGCGTGGGCAGAGAGGGACCGTAAATATCGAGATCGCAGACACCTACGCGCTTTCCCTTGGCTGCGAGGGCGAGGGCGAGGTTGAGGGCGATGGTCGATTTGCCGACGCCGCCTTTTCCGCTGGCGACGGCGATGATCTGCTTCACATTTTCGAGTCCCGAGCGCTTGGGTTCAGGCTCTGATTTGGGCGCCTGGGCTGCGGGGGCATCACCGGGTTGCGGCATATCGTCGGCGAGCGTATCTATGATCACATCTTCGATGCCGGTCGATTTGAGCGCCTGTTTAACCTGCGCCTCTGCGGCGTGACGGGTCTTGCGTTCGATGGGTTTGAAGTGCAGGCTGAGGATGATCGCATCTTCTTCTTTTTGAATGCCATCGATGGAAGCGATGTTCGAGAGCGGCTTTCCCTCAAAAGTGATTTTCGATATAAAATCGCGCAATTCTTGTTCGTTCATCGTGACTCCTGGCCCTTGGCCCGATGCCTGGCACGTGGGGATGCCACGTTCACTTGTTTGGGTCAATGGGGGTGTGATTTGATTTGTCTTTGGTGGACTTAACTCAAGGAGTTGGGGTTATGTTTAAGCGACTGGGTGAGGTGCTCGTCGATCAGGGCGTGCTCGATAAGCAGACGCTTCAGCAGGCATTGGCCGCCGCCGCCGTTTCAGGACGCCGTATTGGTGAATTTTTAATCGAAAAAGGGTTTTGCACTGAGCAGGCGATTCGGACCGCATTGGCCAAGCAGCTGGGCCTGGACGAAGTTTCGCTGGAACAGCTGGGCGCCATTCCGCCTGAGGTTTTGAGCCTGATTCCCGATGAACTGGCGATCGTGCACCAGATCCTGCCTCTGAGAATCGACGAAAATTCGGGTTTTCTCGAAATCGCGATGGCCGATCCGGCGGATCAGGATTTGCTGGACGAGCTGAGATTTCGGACGGGACACGACATCAGGCCTCTGGTCGCTTTGCCTTCGGAGCTTTCGCTCTCGATCGAGCGGTATTATCGCTACCCCAGCGGTGCAGAGGCGGTCCAGCGTTCCAAATCCCGCGAGATGGAGTTTGCAGGCGATGCGCGGAATCGTCCCGAAAGCCAGGAAATCTTAAATTTACGCTTACAAATTCAGAACTTACAGAATCAGCTGACCGTGCAGTCCGAGGCGATCCACGAGATGTGGGTGTCCCAGCGCATCCTGATTCAGCTTTTGACCGAAGCGGGGCAATTCGATCGCGAAAAATGGTCGCGACTCGTCGAGCAGGAATTGCGTCCCAATTTGTGAGTTTTGTGCGAACGATGCCTGATGAGAGGAGTTAGATTTGCGATTTTGTGAGTGCAAGTCTTTGGAACTTAAGCACAGCGATTTTGATTTGAGATAAAAGTTTGCGCCTCTTTTGCGCCTGGCCTATACAGAGCTTGTGGTTCGCGAAAATGTGGCCGGTCGATTTGCAAGGACGAGGCGCGAGCTTGACATCTGTGGTTTCGACCCAAAGTGAGGTCGCGGTGAAGAAAAAAGAGGAAACATTCGCGCCGACCGTAGTGGTGGCGGAGGGGCTTTCGGCAACAGCCAGCGACGTTGAAGCCGCAGGTTCGCCGAAAGTTTTTGAGGCGGGAATTCAAACTGAAGGGGCCGTTCAAAGGTTTGACACAGAGTCCTTTAGCGCCGAAGAGGAAAGGGTTTTGAGGATGCGCTATGGTGTAACTCTTGAACCTGGGGCTGTTTTGGGGAGCAAGTTGGATAGTTTGGATCCCAGGCATCTTGAAGAAGTGCAGGCGAAACTGATCTTAATAGAAGCTCAGGTGCGCGCTTACGTGGCTGAATCGCAGGATGCGCGAAAACAGCATATCATCGACGCATTGAAGTCAAAAGACTAACCTTCTGCGCCCCACCTCTTCTCTCTTCATCCCTTCCTGAAACCTTGTGTTATGCGCGTCCAGCGTGCATGATGCACGCCTCATTTTTTTAGGAGCCTTCATGTCGGAGCCACAAGAAAACGATTTCTCAAAAATCGCCTTAAAATTCCCGCAGTTAACTGGTAGCGACAGGCGTGCGCTGCGCGCTGCCGGGCATCATTTAAACCCCATGGTGATGGTGGGCCGTCTGGGCGTGACCGATGCGGTGATCGAGGCCACCGATGAAGCCTTGCAAACCCATGAATTAATTAAGGTTTCTGTTTCTGGGGATGCCCCTGATTCGCGCAAGGATGCGCCCCAGATTCTGGCCGAGGCGACGGGCAGCCTCGTGGTTCAAATCATCGGCCGCACTTGCCTTCTGTATCGGCCCAGGCGCGAAGAAGCTCCTGAAAACAAAGAAGAAACGGGCGGGGAAAACGGATGATTCTGCAAATGGATGGCGAGCATCCCACGCCGCATCGCATGGAACGGGTGCTCACGTTTTTAAAAGATGACGGCGTCATCGCGCTGCCCACCGACACCACGTACGCTTTAGCCTGCCTGCCCAACAACAAGACGGCCGTAGACAAGATGCGCGCGCTGCGCCGCCTGGATCCCAAAAAGAATCTGTCGCTGGTCTTTTCGGATTTCAGCCAGCTCAGTCAATATGCCCTCGTCGATAACGAAACTTACCGGATTTTAAAGGAATTTCTTCCAGGGCCTGTGACCTTTATTCTCGAAGCGAGCCGCAATCTGCCTCGGCTGATCGGCGATAAGCGCAAGCGATTTGGCGTTCGTATGCCGAAGTCGCCCTTCATCACCGCGCTGGTCGAAGCGCTTCAGACGCCCCTCGCGGTCACCTCGGCGATCGATCCTGAAACGGGCGATGTGGCCAACGATCCCTGGACGGTAGAAGAGTTTTTTGGTCACGGACTGGCGGCGGTCGTCGATGCGGGCGATGTGCCGGGCGAGTTTTCGTCGGTGGTCGATTTGAGCAACGGCGAGCCGCAGGTTTTGCGCGAAGGTTTGGGCGACGTGAGCGCCCTGATGTAGGCCGTGGAGCCTTTTGATTTTCGGGCGTGAGATACAAAAAAAGCTGAAGCCTTTCGACCTCAGCTTTTGTCGGGGTGAGAGGATTTGAACCTCCGACTCCTTGCTCCCGAAGCAAGTGCGCTACCAGACTGCGCTACACCCCGGTTTCTCGCTGTTTGATGCCTCTCTGAGCTTCGGCGCGAATCGCTGCAATCGCTGATTCGTAACTTGGAGCCCCAAAAACCGCAGAGCCTGCAACCAGAACATCTGCGCCCGCAAGGGCAACATCAAAAGCGGTGGCGGCATTTACACCACCATCGACCTCGATGTCAATCTTTTTTGACACGCGGCTCAGTTTGTCGCGTAATTCTCTGATTTTATTTAAACTTTGCGGAATAAACTTTTGGCCTCCAAAGCCGGGATTGACGGTCATGAGGAGTACGAGATCGATGTCTTCGAGGACATAATCGAGGACGCTGAGCGGGGTGTGCGGGTTTAAGCTGACGCCCACATGCGCGCCGGTCTGCCGAACCACCTGGATGCTGCGGTGCAAATGGCGCGTGGCCTCTGCGTGGATGGTGATCACGTCGGCGCCCGCCTTGCGAAATTGGGGCGCATATTGATCGGGATCCTCGATCATCAGATGGACATCAAAGCAGAGCTTGGTCGCTTCTCTCGCATCGGCAACGAATTTGGGACCAAACGTGATATTCGGCACAAAATGGCCATCCATCACGTCGAGATGGATCCAATCGGCGCCGGCGGCGGTGACCGCGCGGATTTCGTCGCCGAGGCGGCTGAAGTTGGCGGAGAGGACGGATGGGGCGATGAAAGGTGCGTTCACGGGATCTCCTTACGGCGCAGGCGGGCGGCAAAAAAACTGTCGGTACCGTCGCGCATTGCGCTCGGAGTGAGCATGCGGTTTTGGATCATTTGAGCCCAGCGTTGCTCCAGATGCGGGGGCATTTCAAGCTCAAAGTCTTCGTTTTTGCTTAAGAATTCCTCGATGACTGAGGGGCCTTCTTCGGGGGTGTCGCTGCAGACGCTGTAAACCAGAACGCCGCCGGGTTTTAGGCTTTGCGCACATTGCTGCAGGATTCGGCCTTGCCTTGCGGCGCAGGCTTCGATGTCTTTGGGGACCCTGCGCCAGCGGATTTCGGGATGCCTTCTTAAAATGCCGAGCCCGGTGCAGGGCGCGTCCACCAGAATGCGATCGAAGGTTTGATCGATCGGCGTTTCGGCGTCGTGGCAGCAGGTTTGAACGCCGGTGAGCGAGGCCAGTTCCTTCTTTAAGCGCTCAGCCCTTGCGGGATGCGCGTCGCTCGCCAAAAGATGCCCCGAGCCCTTCATCAATCGCCAGATATAGCGGCTCTTGCCACCGGGAGCTGCACAGGAATCCCAAATATTTTCGCCAGGTTGCGGGTCAAGCAGCAGAACCACCAGCTGCGAGGCTTCGTCCTGCACGCGCCATAAACCTTCTTTGAACGAAGGCAGCGCAAAGGGCGTTTCATGCAGGATTTCGAGCGCTTCCCAGGCAAACGGGCGGGGTTCTGTCCGGGCGCCTTCTGATTTGAGTAAATCTGCAAGATGGTCGCGATCGAGTTCAAAGGGCTCGGGGCGCAGGATTAACGCGGCATGCTCGTTGTTTGATTTTAGCCGTGAAAGCGTCGCTTCCAAGCCATATTGCGCGATCCACCTGCGGATCATCCAGCTCGGGTGGCTGTGGCGGACGGCCAGGCTTCTGACGCTGTCATCGTCGGGTAACTGCTCGCCCTGCCTCAAAAAATGGCGCAGGACGCCGTTGACCACTTTGGTTGCGCCTTCGTTTAACCAGGCCCGGCTTTGCTCCACCGCTTCGTGCACCACCGCCCGCGCGGGGATGCGATCCAAAAAGAGGAGCTGGTAGAGCGCGATGCGAAGGATGTTGAGCAGGCGCGGATCCGCCTTTTGGATACCCCGTAAGAGCAGCTGCCCCAATGTAAAATCGAGCCTCGAACGCCAGCGGACGGCCCCCATGGCGAGCTCCAGCGCGAGCCTCCGATCGCGCGGTTCCAGGTGAGCGCGCTGAGCCAGACTCTCGAGATAAGGCTGCAGATAGGCGTCCTCGTCCTCGAGGCCCAAAAGGACCTGCAATGCGACGTCGCGGGCAGAACTGAGGGGCTTTTTGGGATTCAAAGCGCTGTCCCCACGGGCAAAAGCCCTGATTGCAGAAACTCTTTACCGGTCACCACGCGGCGGCCCGGGCGCTGCAGGCGGAGCAACGTGAGGCTGCCTTCTCCGCAGGCGACCCGCGGACCTTCGGGATCGTGGGCGATCACAACCCCCGGCGTATGCTGAGATTCTTCTTTGTTTACGCGAACCTGGTGGATTTTTAATGGGCCTTCGGGCTGATCGACGAAGCTTCCGGGCCAGGGGGAAACGCCGCGCACGAGATGGTCAATTTTTTGAGCAGGCTGGTTAAAATCGATGCGGCCGAGGCTCTTTTGAAGCGGTGGAGCGGCCGTCGCCAGCGAAGGATCCTGCGGCGTAAATCGAAGCTCGCCCTTCTGCAATGCGTGGATGGCTTCTTCCATCAAATCTGCGCTGATGAGGCTCAGTCGCTCCTGAAGCTCGCCTGCGGTCTCTTCGGGCAAAATGGGTACGCGCCGCACAAGGCCCACGTCGCCTTCGTCCATGCCTTCGCTCATGCGCATGATCGAGATGCCGGTCTCGCTGTCGCCCGCGATGATCGACCATTGGATGGGCGCCGCGCCTCTCCAGCGGGGCAGCAGACTGGCGTGCCCGTTGAGGCATCCAAAGCGAGGTAACTCCAGATACCGCTTAGGTAAAATGCGTCCGTAAGCGACCACCACGCAGAGATCGGGTTCCAGGGCTTTGAGGGTGTTAAAACTCGTATTGTTTAAATGAGCCCATTGGTAGACCGGCGTGCCG
>JAEEGL011332273.1_pt1 | contig 11149 bp, 9 predicted proteins | sample 9134231 | NCBI WGS metagenome assembly JAEEGL01 (sample SAMN16246548, study PRJNA631951) | gut metagenome | biome: gut microbiome; feature: rumen; material: fiber-attached | host: Bos | place: Iran: Karaj | collected 2018-10
CATACGGGCCCGCTATGACTACATCATCATCGACTGCCCTCCTTCCCTGGGTTTCCTTACCGTCAACTGCCTCACGGCGGCGGCCTCCGTGATGATTCCGGTCCAGCCGGAATTCTTCGCCCTGGAAGGTCTCGCGAAACTCATCCAGACCATCCGCATCGTCCAGAACAACATCAACCCGGCCCTCACCATCGAAGGCTTCGTGGTCACGATGTTCGACGGACGGACGAAGATCCACAGCCAGGTGGTGATGCAGCTTCGGGAACATTTCAAGGACCTGGTGTTCAACACCATCATCCAACGCTCCATCCGGCTGAGCGAAGCCCCTTCCCACGGCAAGCCGATCGTCCTGTACGACGTCACCAACAACGGCACGTCCAACTATCTGCGCCTCGCGGAGGAAGTGCTGGAAAAGAACGGAAACTAGATGGCAAAAGTGCAACACGGCCTCGGAAAAGGCCTCGGCGCCCTCCTCGGCGACGAAACCCCCGACCTCAGGGAACTCCGCAAACCGGTCGGCTACATCAACAAGGAAGTGGTTGGGACCACTGAAAAGCAGGACACTTCGGACGTCCTCCGTATCCCTGTGGAAATGATTGAACCGAACCCCTTCCAACCGCGCATGAGCTTCGACCCCGAAGCTCTGCAGGAGTTGGCCGATTCCGTCCGGACCTTCGGGCTCATCCAGCCCATCACCGTGCGCAAGCGTGGTGCCAAGTATCAGATAATCAGCGGAGAACGTCGTTATCGCGCCTGCACGCTCGCCGGGATGGAGATGATTCCCGCCTATATCCGTGACGCGAACGACCAGGGTATGCTGGAGATGGCCATCGTGGAAAACATCCAGCGCGAGAACCTGGATCCGATCGAGGTGGCGATGAGTTACCAGCGTCTGATGGAAGAATGCCGTCTCACGCAGGAGCAGATGGCGGACCGCGTGGGCAAGAAACGCGCCTCCGTTGCAAACCAGCTCCGTCTCCTGAAACTTCCCGCCAAGGTCCAGCATGACCTCAAGGTAGGTCTGGTGAGCGTTGGCCACGCGAAGGTCCTGCTGGGTGTCGAAGACCCCAAGATGCAGGAAAGCCTGTGCGACCTGATTGTCCGTGGCGGTCTTTCCGTCCGTCAACTGGAAGAGAAGGTGAAGGCCCTGGAAAAAGGCGAAACCCTCCCTGCCGCTGAAAAAGAGCCCCAGGAACTACCGGAGATGTATTACCGACTCCTCGAGAACGTAGGACGCATTTTCGGCGAAAACATTTCCTTGCGCCGGAATGCCAACGGGAAAGGCTCCATGACCATCAAGTTCGATTCCGACGCTCAGATGGAGCGTTTCCTGCAGGCCCTGGACCCCAATCGCGGATAAGCCGTATGAAGTTCCGCTTTTCCGTCCTCCTCGCTGTATGCCTGTTCCTGCCTGCCGTCCTGTACGGCCAGGCCCGGGATGACCAGTTCAAGCGGGACGCTTTCTCCCAGAATTATTCGGACAGTACGCAGACAGAGGCGCCTGACAGTTCGCAGCTGTTCAGTTTCCGTCAGTACTTCGGCAGTCTCGCTCATAAGCGCCCTGGACAGGTACAGAACCTGTTCATGGGCTCTACCGTTTTCGTAGGCGGCATGCAGATCTACAACCGCCAGTATTGGAAACTTCCCATCGTGTATGGAGGCATCGGTGCAGGAGTCGGCCTGGGCCTTCACTATGGAAAGCAGTACAAGGATACGGGCGACGACAAGTACAAGACGCTCAGTACCCTTTCCTACGTAGGAGCCGGTCTGATGTGGTGGGCTTCCCTGATGGACGGCACCGCCGCTTTCAAGACCAACCGGCATCCCGATCCGGGCAAGGCGACGGTCTATTCCATCCTGTTCCCCGGCCTCGGACAGATCTACAACGGCGAGTACTGGAAGATTCCCATCTACTGGGGCGCCATCGCCGGCGGTGTCTACTACTACACGAACAACCGGCGCAACTATGAGCGCTACAAGTGGATCTACGACCAGGCCACCAGCGAAGATCCGACGGTGGAAAAACCGCCCGTGTCGGCAGAGAACGCCCTGTATTACAGGGACATCTTCCGCCGCTACCGGGATTATTCCATCCTGTCGATCGCCCTCTTTTATGTGGTCCAGGTCGTGGATGCGAACGTGTTCGCCTACATGCAGGATTTCGAGATCGACGATGATATCTCCCTGCGGGTGGAACCCACGGTCATTACCCCGAACTATGCCCAAGCCCCTTCCCTGGGCGTCGGGCTTACCCTGAAATTTTAGTTAGTCTGTATATAAAGGATGAAGAAGATACTCCTCATAGGCGCGGCCCTGCTGATCCTTCCGCTTCAGGCGGACGCCGGCCTTCCCCTGAAGAACCGCAAACAGCTCGAGCACGAGAATGAGCAGCTCCGCCAGCGCCTGGAAGCCCTCCAGCAGGAAATCGAATGGCTCCGCAACGACATCAACGAACGGGACAGCCTCCGCAAGGCCCTCGTGGAGATGTACCGGGAAGATGAGAACAAGGAGGCGGCCGGCCTGGTCGCCGACTATTTCGACACCCCCGGCGAAGGAGAAGGGAATGATTTCGGATATGAAGAGGAGGACGTCTTCGAGCCCCGCCTTTATACCGACGAGATTACCGACAGTCTCCTGAGCATCTGGTACCTGCACCGTCAGACCCGGGACAATCCCCAGGGCGACCAGTACAACATGGACAGCGTTCACTTCACTTCCGAAGTCCCGGACAAGGTGCTCATCGAACGTCTAGAGCGGATGAATTCCTTCATCCGTCTCCCCTACAACGAGACCGTGAAGAATTACATGGTCCTCTATGCGGAGAAGATGCCCACCAAGATGGGCCAGATGCTGGGACTCGCCCAGTATTACATGCCCATCTTCGAAGAGGCCTTCCGCAAGTACGGCCTGCCGCTGGAACTCAAGTACATGGCCATCATCGAATCGGCCCTGAATCCGGTGGCGGTGTCCCGCGTCGGCGCAACGGGAATGTGGCAGTTCATGCACGCCACGGCCCGGAACTACGGCCTGAAGATCGACTCCTATGTCGATGAGCGGATGGACCCTGTAGCATCGGTCGATGCGGCTGCGCGCTACCTGCGGGACGCCTACCGCATCTTCGGCGACTGGAGTCTCGCCATTTCCTCCTACAACTGCGGCTCAGGCAACGTGAACAAGGCCATCAAGCGCAGCGGACGGCGCGATTTCTGGTCCATCTACCCGTATCTTCCCCGCGAGACCCGCGGCTATGTCCCCGCCATGGTCGGCGCGATGTACGCCGTGAACTACGCCAAGGAATACGGCCTGGAGGCCACCCCTGTACAGATTCCCGTCCACGTAGACACCTTCATGGTGAACAGGAACGTCCACTTCCGCCAGATCAGCGAAGTACTGGGCATTCCGATCGATGATCTGCGTGACCTGAATCCCCAGTACTACAAGGACATCGTCCCGGGCGCTTCCGGCGAGCAGGTACTCCGCCTGCCGTTCAACTACAGCAACGCCTTCCTGGACCAGCAGGATTCCATCTACCGCTACAAGGCGGACCAGATGTTCTCCGGCTCCATCGAGGACGGACGGGCCGTCTCCCGTCCCACCGCTTCCCCGGCTCCCCGCTCCGGCAACGGCCAGTGGGTCTATTATAGGGTTCGCCGGGGCGACAACCTCGGAAAGATCGCCAGCCGGAACCACACCACCATTTCGAACCTCAAGAAATGGAACAACCTTCGGAGCGACAGGATCCGCGAAGGCCAGCGCCTGAAAGTGGGCAGGCGCTAACGGTCCACCATCCATTGCACCTTAAGCCCGGCCTGTCCGGGCTTTTCTTTTTCATAGATATAGGAACCGCGAAGGTATAGTTTGATATTCAGCCGTTTCCAGCGTTTCTTCCATCCGCCGCAAGCCGACACGGAGAAACCGGTCCCGTACAGGGCGGGTACCGTAAAGTTTCCCGGAGCATCATGCTCGTAGCAGTAGATTCGAGTCTGCCAGGACGGCGTATGGAACGCCGCCGCCCGGAGCCATAGACTCCCGCCCGGCGGCTTCCATCCCCCCTCCAGATAAGTGAGCCATCCCCATCCTCCGGAGACGAGAGCATTGATCCGGTTCTTCACGGTCCACGGACCGGAAGTCCACGAAAGGTCCGACCGGATATCGGTCCTCGCCTCCTCGTAGTTCCTCCAGCGGAGATTGATCCTTGGGCTCCACAGCCACTGCTCCGCAAAAGTCCACGAGACGGTCCCGACCGACTTCACCTGCATCCGGCGGGGATCCTGCCGTGGGATGGGAAGCAGGGCCGTGTCCACGGTCAGGGATGCGGTCCGTTTCCGGTCGTCGGACCGGAAACGCAGGCCGGCAGCCACGGCGTATTCGCCGTTTTTCCGACCGGAATACGCACTGGGAATTCCCCGGACCTGGATCGCGCCCCGGAACCGGTCGCCCAGCGGGAACTGCATCCCGCCCAGGCCGGAAACGGCTCTCCCATACTTCCAGGCCGCCTCCCCGAAGAAATCCACGCCATGGATTCCATACTTTCCCTCTACGGAAAGGCGTTCTCCCGTCGCAGTCAGTCCCACGTGTCCATACCGGCCCAGCCATCCCGCATGCGCACCGAAGGACCCGTCCGCAGCACAGAAAAGTGCGGTTTGCACCGGGCCGAAAGAAGCATCCCAGGCAGCACCGCGCAAGGTTCCGGCATCGCTGAACGACCAGGAAGGCGTTATACCGTTCCCCCTCTTCGAGAAAGCCTCGAGGGTAGATAATCCTGACAGTTGGAAGGAGCTCCAAAACGCCAGTCCCTGCCCGTAGCGGACATTGTAGTTCCCAGCCAGGATCTTCCCGTGCCGGGTCCGCCAAAGGGCGTAGAACGTACCGGATTCCCCCCTCCACGCACCGGCGCCTTCGAAGCGGCCGGCCGAAAGACGGTATTTGCCGCCGACATCCTTTTGAGTAGCCCGGAACACGGCTGAATGACGGTAAATAACCGTATCTAGAACGGCTTCACCGGGCAGGTGCGCCGAGTCCAGCGAGAGGAATGGCCGGAGCGCGTCAACCGCCTCCTTTCCAAATCCATCCACCAGTTCCAGTTCCGGGAATGAGAGTACGTCTCCTGAAATCGACCTGTACTCCTCCAGGGCCGCCACTTGATAGGGCGTCAGCAGCATGCTTTCCAACAGCCGGGCATGGGAAGCACGGTTAATGGCGAGAGGACGTCCCTGAAGCGCTTCCAGTTCTTCCAACAGGCGGTCGTCCAGTTCCTCCGGCGAATCGGCTCCCGTAAGGTACAGGGCGGCCCGTACAGCCTCTTCCGTCTGGGCGGCCGCCGGGACCGTCGCCAGCATCATCCACAACACGAATCTCCATTTCATGCAGGCAAAATACGGATTCCGCCCGGAGTTCGGAAGCGTCGGCCCGTTGTTTCAGGTCAAAATAAACGTTTTCGATGATTTTTTATGTTTTTCTTATTATTTTTGTACAACAAAGCACTTCCTATGGACAAGAAACTCAAACTCCACGACAAAGTTTTCAAACCGTTCATCCCGAACGAACGGATCGAAGCGGCCGTCGACGCCGTTGCGGAAAAGATCAACGCCGACTTTCATGACAGCCCGAAGGTTCCCGTTCTCCTGTGCGTCCTGAACGGTTCCATCCTCTTCACGGCCGGACTGATGAAGCGCCTGGACTTCGACATCGACCTGATGTCCATCAAGCTCTCCTCCTACCAGGGGACGTCCTCCACCGGCCAGATCCGGCAGGACATGGGCCTCACCGGCGACGTCACCGGCAAGGACGTCATCATCGTGGAAGACATCGTGGACACGGGCAGGACCATCGAAGCCCTTGTCAAGATCCTCTATGACCGGGGCGCCGCAACCGTCAAGGTGTGCACGCTGCTCCTCAAGCCGGAGATGTACAACAAGGACATCAAACTGGACTACGTGGGCATGGACATCCCCAACGAATTCATTGTCGGCTACGGGCTGGATTACGACGGCCTCGGACGCAATTACAAGGATATCTACGTTTTGGACCAATAATATGAAATACTACATCCTCTTCGGGCCTCCGGGCGCCGGAAAAGGCACCCAGGCCAGCGCCATGGTCGAAAAGTACAACCTCTGCCACCTCTCCACCGGGGAACTCCTCCGCAGCGAGATCGCGGCCGGAACGCCCCTCGGCCTGCAGGCGAAAGCCCTGATCGAGGCCGGTTCCCTGGTCCCCGACGAAGTCGTGGAAGGGATGATCGAAGCCCGTTTCAAGGGCACGGAAGGCGTGGACGGTTTCCTGCTCGACGGCTTTCCGCGCACGATTGCCCAGGCGGAAGCCCTGGACACCATGCTCGGAAAGGATGGTGAGGCAGTAACCGCGGTCGTCTCCATCATGATTCCCGATCGGATGATCCACGAGCGGATTGCGCACCGCGCCACCATCGAGGGCCGTGCCGACGATGCCCGTCCCGAGGTCGTGGAAAACCGCATCCACACCTATCACGAAAAGACCGAACCCCTCGTGGACTTTTACAAGGGATCCGGCCGGTATCACGAAATCGACGGAATCGGTACCATCGATGAGGTCCGCGAAAGGATCTTTACGCTAATGGACCGTTTTTAGGTTTCCGCCAGCGATTACGGAGTGGATTCCGGGCCTCGTCCTCATCGAGGTCCGGAATCAGTCTTTTTACCGGCTTCAGATGGTAGAAGAACCGGCTGGCGATGACACGGACCACCGTGTAGGCCGGAATGGCCACCAGGATGCCCAACACGCCGCCGATGTGGCCGACGATGAGGAGGACGATGAATATCTCCAGCGGTCTGGCCTTGATGCTCGTAGAATAGATGACAGGCTGGTAGATGAAATTGTCCACCAGCTGCGTGGCCATCATGATAGCGAAGACAATCAGGGCAAAGACCCAGATGTTCACATCCAGTCCCACGCCGGCACCGTACTTGAGGATCACCGCCAGGACCACCCCGATGACTTCACCAGCCAGCGGTCCCACGTACGGAATAACGTTTAATATACCCGCAATGAACGCAATGCCGACTGCGTTGTTGAAGCCCAGCCTCGCGATAAGCCAAAGGCCCAGGAAATCCAGCAAAGCAACACCCAGCATCTCGATCAGCAGGCCCACGAAATAGCGCGAAAGCAGGTTCTCGATCTCCGCGATGGCCTTCCCCACCGACTCTTCGATCCGGTCCGGCACCAGGGAGCGGACAATCCGCCCGAAAAGATGCTCGTCGCGGATGAAGAAGAACGAGATGAAGACGATGGAGAACAGGCCCACCGCAAAACCGGTTACCGCGGAAGTGACTGAGCTGATGAGCGATGTAACATTCGACACGCTCGTCATCTCCCGGAGCTTGTCCATCAGGAGCCCGATCACGTCGAAGTTGGGGCCGAGCGACGGGAACAGGCCGATGATCCAGTCATTGACCTGGTCCAAAGGATTCCCCGCACCTGCCTTGTTCAGGATGGCGGCGTCCCGTACGATGCGGGTGACCACCGGAACCGCCTGGGTGATGACGAACAGGGCCAGTCCCAGGATGATGACGATCGTCAGGATGGACAGGAGCCAGTCAGGGGCGCTCTTCCCCTTGATGCGGATCTTCCGAAGCAGGTTCATCACGGGATGTCCCACCAGCGACACCACAAAGGCGGCGATGATGTAGATAAGCACGCTCCTGAAATACCAGCAGAGGAACGCGACGATGGCGAAAAAACCTGCGCCGATGAGATAGCGGGCAAGCCGGTCGATACTTCTTTCCTGTTCCATAGTATTGCAAATATACGCTTTTTCATCGTATATTTGTAATGAACCATCCGACAAAGACATGCATTCCCTGCTCTCCCTTTGCATCCTGGCCCTGGCCGCCTTCGGACCGGTCCGCGAGACCGTCCGCCTGGACACGGGCTGGAAGTTCGCCCAGGGCGACGCCTCCTCCCCTGAAAAGGATTTCGGCGCCGGAACCGAATACTTCAACTACCTGACGAAGGCGCATTCCATCCATAACACAGGTCCCTACACCGAATCCTTCGATGATTCGGACTGGGAGGACATCTGCCTCCCGCACGACTGGGTGACCAATCTCCCCTATGCGCCTGAGGCCAGCCATTCGCACGGCTACAAGACCGTCGGCTACAAGTATCCGGCGACAAGCGTCGGCTGGTACCGCAAGGTTCTGCGCTTCGACCCGGCCCACGAAGGAGACCATTTCGAGATCCGGTTCGACGGCATTTTCCGCAACGCAACCGTCTGGTTCAACGGCTTCTACCTCGGTACGGAGCCCAGCGGATACGCTGTTCAGACCTATGAGGTCTCCGACTATATCGACTTCAAGGGCGACAATGTCCTCTGTGTCCGGGCCGACGCCACCCTGGAAGAAGGCTGGTTCTATGAAGGGGCCGGCATCTACCGTGACGTCTGGCTTACCCGCACCGGCCGAGTGCATGTTACCGACGACGGTACATTCCTCTGGGGGGAAGACAACCGCATCCTGAACGGCCGTACCGAAGTGGAGAACACCGGTACGGAAACAGACTGCCGGCTCACTTGGCGCTTCCTGGACATGGACGGTCATCTCCTGGGAGAAAAGACCGGAGACCCGTTTCACCTGCGCACACGCGAAAAGAAAGAAGTGACCTTCTCTTTCCCGGTCCCCGACCCCCAACTCTGGGACCTTGACCGCCCTTATTTCTATACGGTGGAAACCCTCATCGAGGTTGACGGAAAGGTTCTTGACCGTCACCAGGCGACAACCGGCCTGAGGACGGCCGTTTTCGACCCGGAACAGGGATTCCTCCTCAACGGTAGGAAGGTCGTCCTCAAAGGCGTCAACCTGCATCAGGACCACGCCGGCGTAGGGTCCGCCATCCCGGAAGCCTTGCTCGAATGGCGTGTGAAAAGGCTGAAGGAGCTGGGCGTCAACGCCATCCGCTCCTCCCATAACCCGGCCTCCCCCGCTTTGCTGGACATCTGCGACCGCCTGGGTGTCCTGTTCATCGACGAGAACCGCCTGATGGGGACCGCTCCCGAACAGCTCCGCCTGCTTGAAAAACTGGTCCGCCGGGGAAGGAACCACCCCTGCATCATCCTCTGGAGCGTGGGCAACGAAGAATGGGGCCTGGAGAACGACATCCGCGGCAGGAAGGTCGTGGAGCAGATGCAGGCCTATGTGCATCTGCTGGACCCGTCCCGTCCCACCACCGCGGCGAACGCCGGCGGCGCCACCCTCATCCACGGTCTCCAGGTCCATGGCTACAACTACATCGTCCAGAATGATGTCCTGGGCCGGCACGGGTGGCATCCAGAGTGGTGCATCTTCGGCTCGGAAGAGACCACCGGCTGCGGTACCCGGGGCGTTTACTATCCCGAAACGGGCCGGATGCCTTCCATCAACCGCACCGGCGAGCCTGAAAACGTGATCGAACGCGGCTGGACTTTCTATCGGGACAATCCCTGGACCGGCGGCGTGTTTTTCTGGACCGGATTCGATTACAAGGGCGAGCCCAATCCGCTTCACTACCCTGCCGTCATCTCCGAATTCGGCATCCTGGACTACTGCGGCTTCTACAAGGACGAGGCCTGGTATCTCAAGGCCCAATGGACGGACGAGCCCGTCCTGCACATCCTCCCGCACTGGAATCTTCAGGGACACGAAGGAGGGGATGTGGAGATATGGGCCTACACCAACTGTGATGAAGTCCGCCTCACGGTAAATGGAAAAAGCCTTGGAAAACAAGCGGTTCCTTCTGGTGGACACGTCAAGTGGACGGCTGTCTACAAACCAGGCAAGGTCAAGGCCGAAGGCTATGTCAAAGGGAAGAAAGTCCTGACGGAGATGGTCCATACCACCGAACCGGCCAGCACGGTCGTACTGCAAGCGGACCGCACCCTTCTCTCCGCAGACGGGCGCGACGTTGCAGTGGTCACGATTTCGCTCATCGACCCGAAAGGGAACCCGGTCCCCGACGCCGGGAATGAACTGTCCTTTACGGTGGAAGGATGCGCCCGCATCCTCGGCGCCGGCAACGGCGACCCGGCCTGGCTCGGGGCGGAAAAACCCGCCGGAGACGGCCGCAGCATCCGCCTTCCCGCCTTCAACGGCCTTGCCCAGATCCTGGTCCAGGCCGGGACGGAAGGCGGATCCGCCACGCTCCGGTGCCAAGGTGCGGGACTGCAGGGGGATACCCTTGTCTTCGAAATTGAGTAAAAACGATTTTTTGTTGAAAATTTGTTATTTTTTATTGTTTTTCAATATTTTCTTTCTATCTTTGTCCCAGAAACCTAATTATTGACGATATGCTTGCTACCTGGTGGGCCGACCTGAGCCCGATCATGAAAATCCTGTGGGGCATCACCCTGACCGCCTCGCTTATCTTCATCATCCAAAGCGTGATGACCTTCCTGGGGGCCGATGCGGACACCGACTTCGACGTGGACGTGGACACGTCCATGGATGGCGCCGACCTCTCCAACATCGAAGGCGGATCCAACCTGTACACCTTCCGCAACTTCGTGAACTTCTTCCTGGGATTCGGCTGGACCGCCATCCTTCTGGAAGGACAGGTCAAGTCCACCGCCCTGCTGATCGTCATCTCCGCCCTCGTGGGTGTCGGCCTCGTTGCCGCGGTGATGTACCTGTTCAAATGGCTCAGCACGATGCAGCAGAGCGGCAACATCAACGTGTACAAGGCCGCCGTGGGCTGCCAGGGCAAGTGCTATCTCACCATTCCCGCCGAACGCGCAGGTGAAGGGAAGGTCCAGATCACGATCCAGGGCGCCGTGCGCGAATACAACGCCGTCACCGACGGCGATGCCATCAAGACCGGCACGCCCATCAAGGTCGTCGAGGCCATCAACGCCAACACCCTCCTCGTCGAAGAACTGAATTCTTATATCATCTAATAACCGCACATGGAACAGTTTACCCTTCTCATCATCATCGTGGCGGTCCTCTTCGTGACCCTGGCCGCCATTCTCAGGCGTTATCGCCGCTGCCCTTCCGACAAGATCCTCGTCATCTACGGTAAGACCGGCAAGAACGCTTCCGGTTCCATCTCCAGCGCCCGCTGCGTACACGGCGGTGCCGCCTTCATCTGGCCGGTGTTCCAGGATTATGCATTCCTGGACCTCAAGCCCATCTCCATCGAG
>JAEEGL011471777.1_pt1 | contig 11149 bp, 6 predicted proteins | sample 9134231 | NCBI WGS metagenome assembly JAEEGL01 (sample SAMN16246548, study PRJNA631951) | gut metagenome | biome: gut microbiome; feature: rumen; material: fiber-attached | host: Bos | place: Iran: Karaj | collected 2018-10
ATTCGAGTCGGTCAAAAAAGAGGAGGTCGTCCCGAAGTTTCTCGACGAGTGCGACGTCGCGGGGCAGTGCTACGCGCTTCCGTTCATGCGCTCCACAGAGGCGCTCTACATCAACAAGACCTACGTGGAGGCGATGGGGTATACGATTCCCGACGTGGTGACGTGGGACTACATCTGGGAGGTCTCCGAGAAGGCGATGGAAAAGACCGCCGCCGACCCGGAGGTGTTCAAGGTGAACGGCCAGAAGATCATGATCCCGTTCATCTACAAGTCCACCGACAACATGATGATCACGATGCTCAAACAGAAGAACGCGGGCTACTCGAACGCGGACGGGAACATCCTGATCTTCAACGACACAACGCGCGAGATTCTGAAGGAGATCGCGGTGCACGCGGGAACGAGGGCGTTCTCGACGTTCAAGGTCTCGAGCTACCCGGGCAACTACTTTAACGCGGGCAGGTGCATTTTCGCGATTGACTCCACGGCCGGCGCCACATGGATCGGCTCCCACGCGCCGCTCTCCGAGATACACGAGAGCGAGCTTGTGGAATTTGAGACCGTCGTGAGGCCGCTGCCGCAGTTCGACACGGAAAACCCGAAAATGATCTCTCAGGGGCCGTCGGTGTGCGTTTTCAACAAAAAAGACCCGGGCGAGGTGCTGGCTTCGTGGCTTTTCGCGCAGTTCCTGATTACGAACGACGTCCAGATCCCGTATTCGGAGACCGAGGGCTACGTTCCCGTGACCGAAAAGGCGCAGAAGGACCCCGCGTACCTCAAATACCTCGAATCGCGCGACGAGCTTTCGAAGGACTTCTACTCCGTGAAGATCGACGCGTCGAAAATGCTTCTCGACAACATCGGGAACTCGTTCATAACGCCCGTTTTCAACGGTTCGACGTCGCTGCGCGACACTGCCGGCGAACTCATCGAGAGCGTTGTGAAGTCGCGCCGCAAAAACGAGACGGTCGACGACGAGTACCTTGACAAGCTTGAGGTGACGGTGACAAAGCTGTACCGTCTGGACCAGATCTCCATGAGTCCGTCCGGGCGAAGGGCGGAGCTCGGACCGCTTCCCGCGGGCTCGCTGGCGCTTCTCATAGTGCTGGCGTGCGTCTGGCTGCTGCTCGGAGCGTATTTCATTACCGACAAGATAATCGAGAGAAGAAAAAAGTTGCAATCCGGCGCGTAAAAGCGTATAATGAAATTTGGAGCGGAGTTCCGGAAGGGCTCCTAAACCGCAAATTTAACATATTTCTAAGGAGATAATGAAATGAAGAAAGTTTTAATTGCGATACTTGCAGTTGCTCTCGTGCTCGGCATTGCCGCCTGCAACAACGGTAAGGAAGACATCAACAAGAAATCGGAAGGCGTCCTGACCTATGCAGAATATGCAGCCGCTGCGATCGACTCCGAAGTCACGGTTGAAGCTTACGTTCAGGCTCACCAGTCCTGGTGGGACAATAAAATCACCGTTTACGCTGTGGACGGCGACGGCGGATATTTCTTCTACGAAATGCAGTGCTCCGAGGCCGACGCGGCGAAACTCGTTCCCGGAACGAAGATCAAAGTAAAAGGCACCAAGGCGGAGTGGTCCGGCGAGGTTGAGATCACCGGCGCTACTTTCGAGATCGAGCAGGGCAGCTACATTGCTAAGTCCACCGACGTTACGAGCCTTCTCGGAACAGACGACCTTGCCAAGAAGATGAACCAGTTCGTTTCCTTCAAGGGTCTGAAGATCGAGGCTTCCAAAATCGAAGGCGAGGATCAGGAGCGCGCGTTCCTGTACAAGTGGAACGGTGCCGGCGAGCAGGGCGATGACCTCTACTTCAAGGCTTCCGTAAACGGCCAGACCTATACGTTCGTAATCGAGTCCTACCTCTGCGGCAAGGACACCGCGGTCTACAAGGCTGTCGAGGCTCTCAAGGTCGGCGATACGGTAGATCTGGAAGGCTTCCTCTACTGGTACGAAGGCCCGCAGCCGCACATCACTTCCATAACAGTTAAATAATCCGGAACGTTAACAGAAGCGTCGCGGACATTTCCGTCCGGTTTCAAAAAGGTTTCAGGCTCCGCGGCCGCCACGGCGGCCGCGGACCGGGACCGTGAAACGGGCCGGAAGCGCCCTTGCGGCGCTTTTTGACCGGCCGGCGCTGACAAAGTCTTAAAAGGACAGGCGCCGGCCTTTTTTCGGTCGTTTTATGAGACGCCTCCGGGGCACGTGAAGCATAGCCTGCTTTTTGTGTCGCATCGCCCGCTGTCCTTGACGCCTCGCCACGGCGCATTATAACCACTCACCGGTGTTTGAACCGGTACACAGACCATTTTCATCGGAGCATATAATGAGTGTTTTTGATGTGATATCGCTGCTCGGCGGCCTCGCGATGTTCCTGTACGGAATGCGGCTGATGAGCGGCGGAATAAAGGAGAGCTCCTCGGGAACGCTGAAGCGGATCCTCGAGAAAGTCACCAACAACCCTATAAAGGCGTTCCTTTTCGGCGTCTTTATGACCGCGGTCATACAGTCGTCCACCGCGACGATCGTCATCACTTCGGGACTCGTAGCCGCCGGCGTGCTCAAGGTCAGGCAGTCTATGGGCATCATTATCGGCGCCAACATCGGTACCACGGTCACCGGTCAGATCATCAGGCTGCTTGACGTCGACTCCTCCAGAACGGCATGGCTTGAGGTGTTCAAGCCCTCCACGCTCGCGCCGGTCGCGTTGATCGTCGGCGTCGTTCTGCTTATATTCTTGAAGTTCAGGAGCTCCGACACGATCGGAGGCATCTTGATCGGCTTCGGAATCCTCTTTTCCGGACTTCTCAACATGACAAGCGCCGTCTCCGTACTGAACGAGAGCGGTGTTTTCGAAAAACTGTTCACAAGCCTCGGCGACAATCCGTTCCTTGGCTATCTCGCCGGCGCGGGCGTGGCGTTTACGCTTCAAAGTTCGTCAGCGACCGTCGGCATACTTCAGGCGCTGTCCACTTCAGGCCAGCTGACGTGGTGCGAGGTTTATCCGATTCTCGTAGGCGTCTATCTGGGCGACTGCGTCACCACCGCCATCGTCTGCTCAATAGGCGCGAAAGCTGACGCGAAACGCGTGGGCATTGCCAACGTTATTTACAACCTGCTCAAGTCGATTCTCGTTTTCGCCGGCGTCATAATCTGCCACGTCACCGGGCTCCTCAAAAACCTCTGGGACGTCACGGTCAACTCAGGCATCATCGCGAACACGAACACTGTGTTCAACTGCTGCGCCGCGCTTGTTCTGATGCCCTTCAGCGTGCTTATCGTGAACCTCGCGTGTAAGATAATTAAGGACGACCCGGTCAGGAAAGGACGCTACGACGAAAAGCTCGACGCCATGAGCTCCGTTTTCTTCGCGACGCCCGCGCTCGCGTTCAAGAGCTGCTACGACGTTCTGATGGCGATGTTCCTCGCGTCAAAATCAAACATTGAAAAAGCGGTCGGCCTTCTTTTTGAGTACGACGCGAAAGTGGTGAAGGAAATCGAGGAAGAAGAGGACAACGTCGACGTCATGGCCGACCGCGTCAGCAACTACCTGGTGCAGCTGTCGCCGCACATTTCGTCCGACCTACACGTCAGGATTCTTGACCAGTACTACAAGGTGGTTACCGAGTTCGAGCGCCTGAGCGACCACGCGATGAACATTTCGGAAGTCGCCACGAACCTCCACGACAACAATTCGAAGTTTTCCGACGACGCGAAGTACGAGATCGGCGTTCTCGTCAGCGTCATCAACAGGATTTTAGAGTACACGCAGCAGGCGTTCGAAAAGCGTGACGAGGTTGCCGCCAAGCACATCGAGCCTCTCGAGGAGGTCGTCGACGACCTTGTGAACGCTCTCAAGGAAAACCACCTGGCAAGGCTTCGCGCCGGCCGCTGCAACGTATACATGGACACGGGCTTCTCGAACCTCATGTCCGACCTCGAACGCATTTCCGACGTCTGCTCCAACGTGGGCGTCGCTACCGTAGTCCGCGCCGAGCGCGACATCGAGATAAAAACGCACGACTACATCTCGGCTCTCCACCAGGGCCGCGACGAGACGTTCAACGAGGAATACAGCGCCGCGCACGAGAAATACTTCACCATGCTCGAGAACCGCGACCCGAACGAAAGCGCGACTTCCACGCCTTCGTCCGAAGCGTTCCTGCCGCCTGCAGGCACGGCTGCTGACGAAGTTCCGGCTGATGAAAAACCGGCTGACAGCGAACCTGCCGGCGAAAAACCGGCTGACAGCGAACCTGCCGGCGACTGATTACTAATAATGTATAATGGAGGAAAAAGATGGATATCAACGTATACATGAGATATTTTGAGGCGGAACACGTCTGCAACAAGGTGAAGCGCCACGCGGCGCAGGTTATCCTGCTGTCCTCGTCCGAGAACCGCGTCGTCACCTACAAGGTCATCGTGAACTTCTTCCCGCACAACGACCCCGAGGATTTCGCCGTGTCCTACGACGACTACCACGAGAAGGTCATCCTTACCAAGAAGGGCGTCCGGTCGCGCAAACGCGAGGCGGTGTTCATCGACGAAATTCAGGAACACGCCGGGGAACTGCTTGAGGAATGCGGCGGGAAGGTCTTCTGGGACAAACCGCTTACCGAGGCGAGGCTGGGGTAATCATTTTGGCTCTGAAACCGGCCTTTCAAGTTGCTTGAGCTTTCGGTTTTTGGTTTCAGACTTTTATTTTCAAAAAACAGTTGACAAGCGGACCGCTTTTTGGTACACTTGTCAGGCTACGGTAGCTGTAGCTCAGCTGGGAGAGTACCAGGTTGTGGCCCTGGGGGTCTTGGGTTCGAGCCCCAATAGCTACCCCATAGACAAAAAACGGCGGACACTTTCGTCCGCCGTTTTTTGTCTATAAATGTAAGGAGAGGGGCTCGAACCCGAGAGGGTTTCGGCGTTAAGCAAAGCATCCGGTGGATGGTTTGCAGCCGAAATCGCGAAGAGTTGTACTCGAGCAGCAAGCACGCAAGTGATCTTTATCACGCAGCGGGCGGCGAGCCCCAATAGCTACCCCACGCAAAAAAGCGACTCCGTTTGTGGAGTCGTTTTTTGCGTATATAGGGGAAAGTAGGGGCTCGAACCCGAGACAGAAGTCCAAGCGGCAGACTGAAAGGTTCGCCGCTTGGACTTATAATAGTTTAAAATAGGGGAGATCTTTCTGAAAGTCCTTCCTCTTTTTCTTTTTCATTCCCGACCAAATGTCGAAAATATTTCCGCGGGCGCCGGAATTTCAGCCTGAGCGGCACGGTTTTTGCGGTTTTGGCGTGCCACGGAGGCGAAAAAAGGCGGAAAAAACGTGCCTTCGAGCCAATTTTAAGCGAAATCGGGCCGATTGTGCATATTTTTTCAAAAAGTGGTTGACACAAAAAAAATAATATTGTAGAATGACCGAGACTGTTTATACTTTGTAAGCAGTGAATCTATTTTATAGGAGGAATAAAATGAAAAAGCTTTTAAGTCTTCTTCTTTGTCTTGCAATGCTTCTTTCAGTAGTTGCGATGGTCGCCTGCGATAAAACTCCCGACAATCCCGACGCTACCGCGAAGCCCGAAGATGTCGCAAAGACGTATACTTATCAGACTTATTCAACTTCTCTCGGTGATAACTGGAATCCTCATACCTGGGAGACTAACGGTGACAGCTCCATCCTCGGATACCTCTCCTCTCCGTTGGTAGACCTTTCCATTAAGGACTCCAAGAACGGCGTGTACCAGTGGGTTTACGAAATGGCTACCGCTATTACGGACGTTACTAAGGATCATCAGGATGACCTTACAAAGTTCAATGCAGTTCTCCCCGAGGGAAAAGAAGCTGCCGACATTACAGAGGGATACGTTTGGGAAATCAAACTGAATCCTGACTGCAAGTGGCAGAACGGCGTTCAGATCAATGCGGACACCTACATCTACTCGATGAAGGCTATGCTTGACCCGAAGATGAGAAACTACCGCTCCAACCTTTACTGGTCCGGTGAGTCCGCTCTCGCCGGCGCAGGTGCGTACTACAACTCCGGTGCTCCGCTGTACAAGTGTGTAGCTTGGACCGAAACCGGATACGACACGGACCTCAACGCCGCTATCGAGGCCGGACAGCTCTACATCAGCGCTTCTTCTACGAACTACGAGCTGTATTCCGATTCGCTGAGCACTCTGTTCAGTGACTACGGCAAGTACTGCTCGGACGAGGCCAACGCGACGATTAAGGACATTGCCAACAACGAGAATGCGTTCGGTTACGTGAAGGTTACGGCAGAGAACAAAGACGCCATCTTCTCGGCCATTGGCGAACTGCTCGTTAACGTGTTCGGCGTTGGTGAAGATGCTCTCGCGGGCGTTTACCCCGAGGCGTTCTTCTTCTGGGACGGCCAGTCCTTCGGCGATGTTGTTAACTTTGAAGATGCTGTCGGTCTCTACAAGGTTGACGACTACACCATCCGTTACGTTTGCGAAGTTGCTATCGATGAGCCCCAGTTCTTCGTAGCCTGCACTTCCAACTGGCTCGTTTACGAGGAGCTCTACGAGGCCGGCAAGGATACTTCCGGCGAGCTCGTAACGACCAACTACGGCACGTCCATGGAGACGACCATGTCCTACGGTACCTATAAGATCGAGTCCTTCCAGGAAGGCAAGCAGATCGTTTTCGCTCAGAACGAGAACTGGTACGGCTTCGAGAAGGACGACAAGGGCAACCTCGTTTCCTACACCAACTTTGAAGTTGACGGCGAAAAGAGACAGCAGTACATGACTCAGAAGGTTGTTATCAACGTTATGACTGATGACGCTGCTAAGCTCGCGTTCCTCTCCGGCCAGATCGACGACTGGACCCCGAACGCCGACGAGCTCACAACTTACGCTTCTTCCGACCAGCTCTACAGAGTCGACGAAACGTATTCGATGTGTCTCTTCTTCAACACCAACGTTGACGCTCTCAAGGAGATGGATAAATCCAAGGGCAACCAGAACTCCGTTGTTCTTTCGAACCACGCTTTCCGTAATGCATTCTCGCTGGCTATCGACCGCGCTGAGTGGGTTACCGCAACTGCCGGCTACAAGCCGCTCTTCGGTTTCATCGGTAAGCTTTACTTCTACGATATCTGGAACGATCCTACTTCCAACTACCGTGCATCCGATGCCGCTATGGCCGCTATCTGCGACCTGTACGGAATCCAGTACGGCGAGGGAACTCCTTACGCAACCCTTAAGGAAGCTTACGACTCCGTTACCGGTTACAACCTCACCGAAGCTAAGGCTCTTATGAAGAAGGCTTGCGACGAGCTCGTTGCCGAAGGTCTCTACACCGCCGGCGAGCCCATCAAGATCCGCCTCGGCTGGAAGAAGGGTGCTCTTGACTCTTCCGACAACCAGCAGGTCACGCTTCTCCAGAAGTACCTGAACGCTGCTGCTGACGGTTCCGGATTCGGTACGTTCACCCTCGAAGCTGTCGGCAACATCAACGACCGTTACGGCGACGTTGTTAAAGGTGAGTTCTGCATCGGCTACGGCGGATGGGGCGGCGCTGCCTTCTATCCTTTCCGTAACATGAGAGTTTACATGGACCCTGATTACACCTCCATCCACGAGGGTGCTTGCTGGGATCCTAAGACCTACGAGTTCACATTCAACATTGACGGCGAAGACGTTACCCACACTGCTCAGTGGTGGTCCAACTGCTTGACCGGTACCGGCGAGTACGCGAACAGAGACAACGAGTTCAAACTTAAGCTGACTGCTCAGCTCGAGGAAGAATTCCTGAAGTTCTACTACAGAATCCCGCTGGCCAACTCCACCGCCTGCAGCCTGCTTTCCTACAAGGTTTCCTACTACACCGAAGACTACAACATCATGTACGATTTCGGCGGACTCCGTCTGATGAAGTACAACTACTCCGATGCTGAGTGGGATGCTTTCGTTAAGCAGAACAACGGCGAGCTCAATTACCAATAATAATTTAAGCTCAGAGTTGAACGAAAACTGATTGATCCGCAGCTTCCGGGCTAACCGGCCCGGTAATCTGCGGCACGACGAAACCATAATGCGTTAGGGCCCTCCTTAGCGCATTATGGTTAGTCTTTATTAAAAGTCACTAAAATGGGAAAATATGTGCTTAAGAGATTGGCGCTGATGGTTTTCACGCTGATCATCATAGTCTCAATATGCTTTATCCTTGTCAGACTTTTGCCTCGCAACTTCGAGGGCATGGATAACAACCAGAAGGCTGTTATCGAGCAGAGGCTCGAGGCGCTCGGCTACAACAAGCCGCTTCTGACACAGCTCTTCATATATTACAAGAACATTGTTACCAAGTGGGACTTCGGTACCTCGTGGTATATTTCGTTCCGCAAACCGGTAACCCAGGTCATCGGCGACAGACTTCTGCCGACGGTTCTTGTTAATTTTTATTCACTGATTTTGTCAATCCCGCTGGGCATCCTTTTCGGTGTCTATGCTGCTATAAAAAAGAACAAATGGCAGGACCAGGTCATTTCCACAGGGGTAATGATCTTCGTATCCGTGCCGAGCTACGTTTACGCCTTCCTTGTTCAGTATTTCCTGTGTTTCAAGACACAGTGGTTCCCGCTGACGCTGCTCTCGCTGCGCGACGCGGGCGGTTCGTGGTGGACGCCTGCCATGTTCAAATCCATGGTTCCGGCGATTCTGGCGCTTTCTTTCGGCGAGATCGCAGGTCTCTGCCGTTTCACCCGTGCGGAGCTGACCGAGACGCTCACGTCCGACTACATGCTCCTCGCGCGCACGAAGGGTCTTACCCGCGCTCAGGCGACTTCCCGCCACGCATTGAAAAACGCGATGGTTCCGATTCTTCCTATGATTATTTCGAGTTTCATAGGAATACTTGGCGGTTCCTTCATCATTGAGCAGATATTCTCCATTCCCGGAGTCGGTATGCTCTACCTTAGATCTATTGAACTGCTTGACTACGACGTGTTTATGATGGATACGGTATTCTATACGTTTATAGGACTGCTGGCCGGTATCGTTGTTGATCTTAGCTACGGCTTTATTGATCCGAGGATCAGAATGGGAGAGAGATAACATGGCTAATGAATTCTACGACGAAAAGAAACACGGCAGTATTTCGCCGGATAAGCTCGCCTTCGCCAACGAAGGCGTGAAGCTTACCGATAAAAAATTTGACGACAAGCCTATCGGATACTTTAAGGACGCGTGGATCCGGTTCCGGAAAAACAAGGCTTCTATAGTCGCGCTCTGCATTATCATTGTCATATTCCTGTTCTCGATACTTACTCCGTTGCTCGAGAGGAGATATGACTCCTCCTTCATGGACACTTATTACCAGAGAAGGCCTCCTGTTCTGCAGTGGGCGTACAATCTCGGGGTGGACGGCACCCAGTCCAGGGACTTTTCCGACAAATCTCTTGTCACGGCGTACGCCATCGGTCTCGGTGCCTATGACGCCAAAGGCGAGGGGAAATCCATTCAGGAATCCCTCGAGGGCAATAAATACCAGCCCGTCAGAAAGATCACCAAAGTTTTTGCAAAGTACGACGCCGCGACCAAAGCGGACAGGATCTACTACAACGCGAGAATCGACAGGTACATGGAGGTAGGCTTCATGTATTTCGACGTCGAGCTCGAGGCGTTCCGGAAGATCCAGGCGTATGAGCAGGAGACGGGTCTTCAGATACTCTATCCTATCATCGCGGACAACGAGTACAACTACGACAAGCTGATCGGTTCCGCCAAGAGCGCGAACTACTGGTACAAGACCGACGCCAAGGGCTACCCGGTCAAGATAAACGCCTCCGGTTACGCGAAGCGCATCAACCTCCTGAAAGAGGACGGCACCGTCGACACTTCGATCGCGCTTGAGGACAACTACCAGAGAGACGGCAGCGGCAATCTTGTCTACTACAAGAGAGTCGGCGGCGGCGACAACGACACCGCGCTCTACAGGATCCGCGTGCTTTACTACAACTACTATATCTACCAGAACGGCTTTGAGCCCAACTATATGTTCGGCACCGACAGCCAGGGCTACGACCTGGCGCTGAGACTTGCCGAAGGTATCAGGCTCTCGCTGGGCATCTCCATTCTCGTCTGCACGATCAACTTTATCATCGGCGCCCTTTACGGCTCCGTTGAGGGTTACTACGGCGGCGCAACCGACATTATCATGGAGCGTATTTCCGACATACTGGCGGACGTTCCGTTCATCGTCGTGGCCACGCTGTTCCAGATGCACCTGGCAAAGAAAGTGGGGCCGCTAATCTCACTAATCTTCGCCTTTGTGCTGACAGGGTGGATCGGAATCGCGGCGCGTGTGCGTTCGCAGTTCTACAGGTTCAAGAATCAGGAATACGTCATGGCGGCCAGAACCCTGGGCGCTTCCGACAGACGCATCATCTGGAAACACATATTCCCGAACACACTGGGAACGATCATTACCGCTTCGGCGCTCTCGATCCCGGGATTCATATTCTCGGAGTCGATGCTCTCGTTCCTCGGTATCGTCAAGCTCGGCGGCTCCGGCACGACTTCTCTCGGCACGTTGCTCTCCGACGCCTCCGCGATCTGGATGAACTACCCGCACCTGATGATATTCCCGGCGCTTGTCATCTCGCTGTTGATGATAAGCTTCAACCTGTTCGGCAACGGTCTGCGCGACGCGTTCAACCCGTCGCTCCGCGGCTCTGAATAATAGGGAAGGAGGATGAACAAAATGGCTGACAAAATTTTGGAAGTTAAGAATTTACAGATCTCTTTCCGCACTCAGACAGGTATCCTCCACGCGGTCAGAAACATCTCTTTTGACCTTGAAAGAGGAGAAACTCTTGCGATAGTCGGTGAATCCGGTTCCGGCAAGTCCGTCACGTCGAAGGCAATTCTCGGCATTCTTGCGGGTAACTCCATCGTCAACTCCGGCGAGATCCTTTACGACGGCAAAGACCTGCTCAAGATTCCCGAGGACGAAATGTACAAGATCCGCGGTGACAAGATCTCAATGATCTTCCAGAACCCGCTCTCGTCCCTCAACCCCATCGTCAAGATAGGCAAGCAGCTTACCGAGGCCATGCTCCTTAAGAGCAAGGTCAACCGCAGGCAGGCGAGAAAAGAATTCAACACTTATCTG
>JAEEGL014373497.1_pt1 | contig 11149 bp, 2 predicted proteins | sample 9134231 | NCBI WGS metagenome assembly JAEEGL01 (sample SAMN16246548, study PRJNA631951) | gut metagenome | biome: gut microbiome; feature: rumen; material: fiber-attached | host: Bos | place: Iran: Karaj | collected 2018-10
CTTTTAATTTGATTTAAAATTGCTGTTTCTGTTTTTAAATTTTCTGTTAAATTTTGTTTGTTCATATTTTCTACATCGACTGTTTTAATTGCATAATAATCGCCAGTTGATATTTTTTTATATAAAGAAACACTTCCAAATCCTCCTTTTGCTAAAGGAATTATTAATTCAAAATCATTCATTGATGGAGGTTTGTTATATTCAAATGACATGTTTAATTGATTTTTTGGAAAATCTTTGTCTGCATTTATTAAAGATAATGTTTTACATGATTCTTTATTATTTCGACGTTTGATAGGTGAAAAATGAAAGGAAACTTTTTTATTTGAAGCCATTTGAGCATTATTAATATTATTAATAACTGAACTAAAATTATTATTAGTTGAATTAGAATTATTTGAATTTGTACTATTATTTAAAATTTTATTATTTTTATCACTCGGAATTCTTGGAATTTGATTATTTTGATTATTTTGATTATTAATTTCATTTTCCAAAGGATTATTCATATTTTTTAATGTTAATTTAAAATCTTTATTTTTTTTATCATTTAAAAAAATTTCATTATTATCATCAAAATAAACATTTTCTAAATCTTCTTCTTCATTATCGAAATATTTTTCATTGTCATCATTTAAAAAAATTTGACTATCATCATCAATTAAATTATCAATAATATTATTAAGATCTTTATATTTTATTTTTTCAGAATATTCTTTATTAAATAAAAAATAAGATGAATCTTTGTTATTTAAAGAAGAACTTTCTTCTTCTATTTCTGAATCTTTTGAATTTATTTCTAAATTTTCACTATCTTCTTCTTCATCGTATAATTTTAAATTTGCTTGATTTAAAGTATCAGATTGAAATTTATTTTTTGGATTTAAATTAAAAAAATTGTCTTTTTCTTTTTCAAATTTTGTTATTTTATTTGAACTTTTTTGTTTGTATATTTTAATTGAATTTATAATATTTTTTCTTGGAAGTAAAATATTTGTTTTATTTTTTACTAATTTTCTTTCTATTTTTTTTTCATTTCCTAATTGATTTAATTTTTCATTTTTATTAATAAAACTTTTTTGACTAAAAAGACTTCTTTTAATATTTTTACTTTTATTTTCTTCTTCAGAAAATGTTTTTGCAAATGTAATTTTTTTATTATTTTCATTTGAATTATTTTCTTTTATTGCATCTTCAAATTCATCGTCGCTCATTGAAATATTTTTTATTTCTTCATTTTCAATGTATTTATTATCGAAAGAAATATTTTCTTCATTTGTATTATCATCATCAATATTAGAAATATTTAAAAATTCATTTGATTTTTTTTTCGGAGTAAAAATTTGATTTTTATCAAATGTTTCTTTAATATCATCTTTAAATGTAATTTTATTTATATTTTTTATATTAAAATCTTTTTCTATTTCTTCATTATTATTATTATTATTATTAAAATCTAAGTAATCATTTTCTAAAATTTTATTATTATTATCAAATAAAACACATTTTTTTTCAGATTTTGAAGTTGATTTTTTTAAAATTGGTTTTAAAGAAAAATTTTGCTTTAAAAAATTAAGATTTTTTAAATTTTCATTTGGATAAATAGTTTTTGATTTTTTATTACTTTCTCTTCTTATTATTTTTTCTGTTTTTTTATTTTTATTTAAGGATTTAGTATTCATACTACTAAATGACATATTTAAATTATGATCCTTTTTAAAAAAACTTTTATTTAAATTAGATTTATCAGAACCATAAGAATTTAAATTTTTACTATAAATAGATCTATTTAAACTAAATTTATCTTTAAATTGATTTATATAACAATTAAGATCAAAACTAGATGAAAAAATATCATTCAAACTTTTATTATATTCATTACTATTATTACTATCATCAAAAAATTTTTTTTGACCTATTTTTATTTTATCTTCAACAAATTTAATAAAATTTTCTCTACTATTTTGTTTTAAAAATATGCTTTTATTAGCAATAGAAAAAATATCATTTTTCATTTTCAATTCTTGCATAGTTAAAATATATTCAGTTTGTATGATTTTAAATAATAAATTTTCAAAAATTCCTCCAAAAATTTCGCTTATGTCTTTAGAATAAATTTCAGCATTTTCATTTAAAATAAAAATAGAATAAGCGAAATACATTTTTTTAAATAATTTTGGGAAATTTTTTGGATTGATTTCATAATATTCAAAAGTTAAATCACGTTCATTAGAATAAATTAAAATTAATTTTTTTAAATATTGAGTAATAATTTTATTATTATTTTTATCTTTTTCATTTTTGCTATTTTTTTTTGATTTAGAAGAGCTATTTTTCTGAAAGAAAAAATTAATATTATTAGCAACACTATTTTTATGTTTTTTCATATATTTAATTAATTTACTTTCGTTACTAAAAATGTCGCCTTTATTAAACAATTGATGTAAAACAATATTATCAATGTAAATTTTTAATAAATCAATGTATTTATTTAAATTAATTTTTACATTATTCATGTGTTCATAGAAATTTTTTTGTTCTTTACAATAATTAATATGTAAATAAAAATCATTGATTGGAATTTGAGATTCACAAATTCTACAAATTTCATATTCTTTTTTTGAATCTATTTTTAATGAAAGATTTTTCCATAAAACTAATTTATTATGAAAATAAAATTTGAAGAATTTTTCTAAATTTTTATCAAATAAATATTTAATCGGAAATAAAGTTAAATATTGTTTGTATTGTTGAATTTCTTTTCTATTTTCAAAATAAATTTTATTATTTAATTGTTGTTTTCTTTCTTCTAATAATTTATTATCTTTCGTTACATCAAATTCAATGCATTTTGAACATATTTCAATTAAATTTTTAAATATAAATTGACCATTTGAAGAAAAAATATTTAAATTAAAATTATCATCATCTGCATAAAAATTTTCTGAAAATTTTCTTGATAATGTAATAATATGTTCAATTAAATGAAAAGATTTATAATTTTTTGCAATTCTTTCTTCATTTTTTTTGTTTTTTTCCATTAAATTTAAAATATTATGTTTTATTTTATGTAATAAACAATTCATTGTAATTGTAAAATAATCTAATCTATAAAAAATTGTAGAAAGTTCAAATAAAATTATTTGAGAAATATTAATAATAAAAGTTGAAATTTTTTCATTTTCGTTTTTAAAATAATTACTATAATTTTTATCAATTAAAAATTTATTAATTTCATATCGATCTTTTTCAAATTCATTTAAAATTATTTTTTTAATTTCTCTACAATAATCGCTTAATTCAATTTCAATAATAATATCAATTAAATTTGAAAATTTATCAATTTTTTCTATTAATTCTTGTCTAATTTCATTAAAATCATTTTGAATATTTTTTTTAGGTTCAAATTTCATAATTTCTATTTTAAAATTATTAATAATTTTTTTCAATAATAATAAAATATCATCAACATAAGTTTTTTTTAATTTTAATAGTTTACAAAAAATGTAAGTTTCAAAATCTCTTCTAAATAAAATAGTTTTTACTAAAGTGTTATTAAAATTTTCAACTGTCATTTCTTTATTAATAATATCATTAATTAAAGGTTTAAAACTTTTAACAAAATCTTTATAATTTTTTTTTTTTGAATCAGCAAAATTTACTTTTTTATGAGAATTATTTGTTTTAATTGAATCTTTAAATAAATTTAAATTTGAATGAATGTCATCTAAACATTGTTTATCTATGTGAAAATCAGTGTCGCTTTTTCCTCTAATATGTTTAAATAACTTCATATTAATTTATTATTATTTATTTAGTAATAAAATAATTAAAATAATTTTAATTTAATTTATTTAATAATTAAAAAAATTTAATAAAATTATTAATAATAATTTTAAAATGGAAAAATATTTTTTTTCTTTGTCTATTTTTTTTATTTATAAATATCGATATTATTTAACTCCAATTTCTTATAGATTTTATTTATATAATAAAATAATGAAAGAAAGATTTAATAAAAATTATTTAATTTTGAATAATTTTAAATCAGAAATTTTTCCAAATTCTTTAAATGATTTAAATAAAATATTATTATTATCAAATAAATATAAAATTCCAATTTACACTAATAAATTATTTATAAAATTATTAAATTCTAAATTTTATACGATTTTAAATTTAAAAAATTATTCAAATGTGAATTTTAAAGAAAATAAATTAATTAAAGTTGAAAGTGGAATTAATTTAAAAGATTTTATTTCTATTTTGAATAAAAATAATTTAACTTTAAATGCTTTAGAATTTTTTAAAAATAGTAATTTAAATTTAAATGATTTATATAAATTAATTAATAATAAAATTAGAAAATATGAAATTTTTTTTCCTGATGGAAAAATTTATAAAATTAACAAATTATTTTTTTTTAATTATGGAATAATTTCAAGATTTTTAATAAAAACAAATAAATTAGAAAAATTTTTATATTTTAAAATTAATTTCGATGATAATAATTTTAAAAATAAATTTATTTTTGATAAAATAAAAATAAAAAATGAAACTTTTTATAAAATAAAATTAAAATATATTAATAATTTTTTATATTATTGTGAAATTAATAGAAAAATTAATGATTTAAAAAAAATTGAAGAAAAAGAATTTATTAATAATTTAAATAAAATAATTGATAATAATAATTTTATTATTGCTTTAATAAATGATAAATTTTTATTAAATAAAATAATTAACAAATTAAATAAAAAAAATAAAAATTTTTTTTCATCTTTTAAACATAAATTTATTCTAATTGAAGAACCAAACGATGAAATTTTAAATTTTTTATTTAAATATCAAATTGATTTTTTTCCTTTTAATAAAAATAATAAATATTTATTTTTTCAAAAATATGGCTACAATTTAACTATTTTAAATAATAAATTAAAAAATTTATTTGATTATAATAATATTTTAAATCCTTCAAATTCAAATAATTTCATTTCTTCATTAAAAAATTCAAATAGAATTATAAATTATATTTTAACATTAATAAAAATATAAATAAAAAATATAAAAAATATTTATTATAATTTTAATTAATTCTTTCAATTGTTGCTCCACCTTCATTTTTTACTTTCAATAATTTCGATATTAATTTCACTTTTTTTATTTTCAAAAATTGTGGATAAAATGCAAGAAAAAAAATACTCATTTTAACAACTTTATACATTTTATAAATAATTCTAAATTTTTTATATTCATTTTTTGTTGATTGACTCAACCAACACAATTCTTCAATACTAATTTCATATTTTTCATTAAAATCCGAGATTTTTTTTTCATTTTCAATAAAATAATCATAAATACTTTGTTTTCTAAACGCATCTAAACACAAACCTAATAAAATTTTCAAATCTTCTAAATATAATTTAATTGGTTTATTTTTTCCTTGATTTTTCTCTTCATTTTCTTTAATTGCTTCATATGTGCAGGGACAACATCTGTATTGATATAATCTCCATTTTCTTAAACATTTTTCATGATAAGAATGACCACAATACATAAAAACTTCTCTTTTATTTGATGTTTTTTGCCAACAAAAAATACAAATTAAAGGCTCTAAAATTATAAATTTTTCATTTCCTTCATCAGTTTCATTTGAAATTAATCTCCATTTTTCAATCACATTATCAAAAAATTCATAAACATCTTTATTAATTAAACCTTTTGAAGCAAAATATAAAAAACTTGTTAATGAAATAAAACCTAATGAAAGAAGAGGCAATAAAATTTTAATAAAATAATTATAAGATTGTTCATTAATTTCATTAAAATTTTTTAATTTTTTTCCTTCTTCAATGTAAATTATAAAAAATATTATTTTTTTTAATGCTTTTATCCATTTATTTTGTTTTAATTCTGAATTTAATGAAAAAATTATTCTTTCTCTATTTAAATCATTTACTAATTCTTTACTTTTTGAACCAGGTTGAATTAATAAAATTTTATCTGATGTGAAAATGTCAATTAAAAATCCAAATTCACACATAAATTCAAATTCTAAACATTTTTTATCAAAATATTTATAAGAAGAAACTTCAAATAAAGAAGAAAGACTTTTTTTATAAATTATTTTATTACTAAATCTTACTAAAAATAAAGGAAATTTTGATATTATTTCACATAATTTTTCATAATCTTTTTTATTTAAAATATTTTCATTGTCAATTAATCTTTTATAACAATTGTTTTTTTCTTTTTTTTCAATTATTTTTTTTAAATTTAATTTTGGTTCTTCTTTTTTTTCTTTAGGATTATCAAATAAAGAATCTATTATTTTTTGCTCTAAATCTTTTGAATCTAATGGAATTTCATTTGAAGAAATTTTATGTAAAAAAATTATTAAAATAAACGAATTTAAAATTAACATTTATTATTTTTAATAAATTTTTTAATTAATTAAAAAATTTAATTAAATTAAATTTATTAAAAATAAAGATTTATTTAATTTATTAAAAAAAATAATTAATTTAAGATAAATTTTATAAAAGATAAAAATGAAGTTTACAAAGCACATTAGAGGAAAAAGTGACACAGATTTTCACATAGATAAACAATGTTTAGATACTATTCATTCTAATTTAAATTTATTTAAAGACACAATTAAAATTTCTTCACCAAAAAAGAAAAAAAAAGTAAATTTTAACACTCGCTATGAGAAGTTTATTAATAATTTTAAACCATTTGTTAGTAATTTTTTTTCTGAAGAAAATGATAATTTTAATAATATTTTAGTTAGAACTTTATTATTTAAAAAAGATTTTGAAAAAGGAATTTTTAAACATTTGATGAGTTTTAATAAAGATTATATTAATAATATTTTTATTCTTTTAAAATTCATAATTAAAAATTTTAAAATAAAAATCATTAAAAAATTACATGAAGATGATTTAAACAATGAATTTTTTGACATTCAAAATGAATTATTAGAAAAAATTACTAAATTTGAAAACATAATTAACATCATCATCGAAACTGAAATTTTTGATTATTCAAGAGAAATTAAAAAAGTAATAATAAACGAATTTGAAAAATGTCGATATGAAATAGAAAAATTTTTAGACGATGAAAAAAACACTAATTTTTTCAATTCGCACATTTTTTTATCAGAAAGAGACGAAATTTCAACATTTATTATTAACATTTCACAAATAATGTTATTTGAACTTTCAACAATGTTTTATCAATTAGATTATTTCACAATCGCAATGAATTGTTTATTACATAAAATAAAACATAATATGATTAATTTAATAGACAAAAATAAAAAATTTGATGGAAAAAACATTGAAATTTTTAAATCTTTTCATATTATTGATCATATTATTAATTTATCTAAAAATTTTTCGGAAAATTTTTATAATGAAGAAGATAATTTAAATTTAAACATTTTTGCTTCAAATGGACGTTACATTTTTAAAAATTTAATTGAAATTTGTTCGAAATGCAACAATTTTTCAATTCCAAATGATAAATTAATTCTCGAAAAGAAAAAAAAACAATTATTTAATAAAATTTATTTCGAAAATGGAAAATTAATTCAACAATACAAACAATATTTAATATTATTTCCTAATAAATACATGATTGATAAAAATTTAGAAAAGTTTTTTAAATTTTACTTCAATAATAAATTAATTCTATGGAAAAACACTTCATTAAAAATAGATTCAAAAAAAACTTATGAAATTTGTAGAATTTGTGAATATCAAATTCCAATCAATGATTTTTATTTACATATTAATTATTGTAAAGAACAAAAAAATTTCTATGAACAAATGAATAATGTAAAAATCACATTATCAAAATACGTTGATGAATTAGAATTGTATAGAGATAATTTAGTTATTAATAAATGTTTTCATAAAGGAGAAATTTTTAGTCCAGAAAGTAAATTAATAAAATATTTTAAAAAATATCGAAAAAACAACGATTTAAATGATGAAAATAATAATAATTCAGTTAATTTTTTTTTCACTGGAAAAAAATCAAATTCGAGTAAATTTAATAAACTAAAATTCAAAAGTGCGCCTGAAAAAGACGAAGCAACAGAAACAACAATAAAATATTTAAATAAATTAATTTTATTGTATTCTCATGAATTAAATTTAACTTTCGATTATTATGAAAATAAAAATAATTTCCCAAATTTATTTAAAGAAATGTTTTTCACATATTCAATTTTTATCTTAAATGAACAAGCAAATTCATTTTCAAAAGAAATTAGTAACATTTTCGGCGGAATTTTTTCAATAATTCTATTCAAAATCATTCAAATTGAATACATTTTAACAATGCAAGAATTAAAAACAAAAGCAAACATAAATTCAATTGCAAATAAAAGTATGATTGCAAAATCTTACAGTAGAGATAATTATATAAAATACATCGAAGAAAAAAAAAATAAATTGCAACCAAAAAAATCTCAATTCAGCAGACAAAGCACAAATTCAAATAATTTTTTTGATATTGGACCAACTTTAAGTAAAGAAACTAACAAAACTTTCATTGCGAAAAATAATTTCTTTAATTTTTCTAATAATAAAAATAACGATAATTTCGATGAAAACACTGATTTTAAAAATTATTTCAATAGCATTAAAAATAAATTCAGTGTTAATAAAGTTTTAATGTCGAAAAATAATAGAAGAAAAAGTATGATTGCAGGTAGAATTGAACTACCGAAAAATATTTATATGCAAAAGCAATTAAGTTTAGATAAAAATTCAAGCGAAAGTGAAGAAAATGAAAATGATAAAAATAAAAAAGTAAAAATAAAAAGAAAAAATAAAAGAGCTTTAACATATTTCGATGGTTATAAAATATATGAAATTAGCAAAGGTTTATTTAATAAAAACGAAAATGAAAATAACGAAAATTTATTTTTAAATGTAAAAAGCATTAGTAAAATTCCATTAAATGAAGAAAATTCAAATATTAATAAAGAAATTTACACACCAATGAATGACAAATCAAAAATAATATTAAATTTTTATGATGATGAAAACGAAGAAGAAGAAAATGAAGAAAATGGAATTTTATTTTTTGATAATTTAGATAATAAAAATGAAAAGAAAGATTTTAATATTTTTAATTTTAAAAATCCTTCAATGAGCGACGATGAAAATGATGATGAATTTGAAAATGAAGAATATTTTAATAAAAAACCAAAAAATGTTTCTAATCAAAGCAATAGTAAATTTTTAACTAATTCAAATAGTTTTAGTTCTAAAGAAAGTAAAGACGATGAAAAATGTATTTTTAGTAAATTTGTTAAAAGAAGCCTTTTTGGAAATAATAATAATAATTTAAATGAAGAAAAAAAATTATTTAATAATAATATTAATAATAATAAATTTTTTAGAAGCGTTTCACATGAAGATTATAAAAATAAAAATTCTATTGAAAAAAAATTTCGAACGCAAAAAAAATTTAAAACTAATGAAAATTTATTTTTTGTTCAAAGTGAAAATCAAAGAGAAAAAAATAAAAAAATCATTGAAGAAATTGAAGAAGAAGAAAATGATGATAATTTTTTCTTTTTAAAAAAAATAAATAAAGAAAAAAATTATACAAATAATGTAAAATTAATTGAAGACATTGAAGAAATTGAAAAAAATTCAAATATTTCTAATTCAAAATCTTCTTCAGAAAACAATGATGAAAATTCATTTTTAATTTTCGATAATAAAGATTCAAACGATTTTAAACTAAATGAAATTAATAATATTTTAGATGAATTATTAGACAATAGTCAAATCATCAATTTCGATCAAGATAAAAATTATTTTGATGATGAAGAAGAAGCAAATGATTTAGATGATAATGAAAATATTTTAAGCGGAAAAAAAGATGAATTTAAATTAACATTGAAAAAAATCACTCCGCCTATAAATAAAATCAAAAATGAAAATAATGATAATAATAATAATGAAAATAAAAATGAAATTACTAATTTTAATACTAATGATAATAATAATAATAATAATTTTTTAAGTATTAATAAAAATTTAAGCAATAATAGTTTAAGTGTTAATACTTCGTTTTTTTCTAATAAAAACGCAAGTAATAATGGAGTGAATAATTTTTTCATTAAAAATTCCTCAAATAATAAAAATTCTAATTCAAATTCTAATAGTAAAGAATTAATTAATATTAGTCCTATTATTATAAGAAAAAAATCAACTTCTTTTCATACATTAAAAACAAATAATTCAGGAGAAAATTCTAATCAAAAATTTTTCACTCCCAAAAACAACAGTCTTAATATCTCATTTGAATATAACAAACCTCCATCAATGAATGATTTTGAATTAATAATTCCATTAGCAAAAGGAGGATTTGGAAGTGTTTCTTTATATAAAAAAATATCAACTGGCGATTATTATGCAATAAAAACAGTCGATGTAGAAAATATGAACAAACAAAATTTAACTGAAAATTTAAAAACAGAAACAGCAATTTTAAATCAAATTAAAAGCAATTATGTTGTAAATTGTTATTACATATTTTTTGATAATAATAAATTATATTTTGTAATGGATTATATGCCAGGAGGAGATTTATTACAATTATTAAATAGCATTGAATTACCTTTAAATACAATTAAATTAGTTAGTGCTGAAATGTTATTAGCTATTAATTATTTACATAGTAAAAAAATTATTCATAAAGACATTAAACCTGAAAATATTTTAATTAGCAAAGAAGGTCATTTTAAATTAAGTGATTTTGGATTAAGTCAAAATAAAAATAAAAAAAATGCCTTCGATAAAGTTTTAGATAAAACAGCTAATAGTGGTATTATGAATAATGATAGTTTAATTAAAAAAGATGAAAATGATGAAAAAAAAGAAGGTGAAGATAAATTAAATATTATCGTTTTATCAGAAGAAGCATCATTTGAATCAGATGAAGAAAATGAAAATTGTGTTATGGAAGATATAATTACAGACGATGATATTAAAAAAAATAATAATATTAATAAAATAGAAGGAACATTAAATTATATGGCTCCAGAATTATTTAAAGGAGAAGAACAAGGACCAGAAGTTGATTATTGGAGTTTTGGAGTTTTATTTTATGAATTATTTTC
>JAEEGL014903024.1_pt1 | contig 11149 bp, 13 predicted proteins | sample 9134231 | NCBI WGS metagenome assembly JAEEGL01 (sample SAMN16246548, study PRJNA631951) | gut metagenome | biome: gut microbiome; feature: rumen; material: fiber-attached | host: Bos | place: Iran: Karaj | collected 2018-10
CCGGCTTCCACGGCCGCCGGCCAGCAGGATGGCGGTGCAATGCTTCTTGCTCATACCAGAAATACTCCGTTCTTCTCGCCGATCTGCAGGTTGGGCACCGCGTTGAGATCGTATCCGCTGCGGTATCCCTTCATGAATTCATAGTGTCCTGCCACACCGATCATGGCAGCGTTGTCCGTGCAATAAATGGGAGAAGGATGCACAAAACGGATCCCTCTCTTTGCACACTCCGTCTCAAAGGCCGCCCGCAGGGAAGAGTTGGAAGCCACACCGCCGGCGATGGCAAAGGTCTTTACGCCGAGATCTTTCGCCGCCGCAAGGGAGTGCTCCACCAGCACATCCGTCACCGCCTTCTGGAAGGAAGCGGCCACATCCGCCTGGTTGATCTCCTCGCCCTTCATCCGGGCACCGTTCAGGTAATTCAGCACCGCGGACTTGAGGCCGCTGAAGCTGAAGTCATATTCGTTCTCTCCCACTTTGGCTCTGGGGAAAGCGATGGCATCGGGGTTTCCCTCTTTGGACACCTTGTCGATCTTGGGTCCGCCGGGGTATCCCAGTCCGATGGCTCTGGCCACCTTGTCGAAGGCCTCACCTGCCGCATCGTCCCTGGTCCGGGCGATGATCTCATACTCGCCGTAATCCTTCACCATCACCAGATGAGAATGTCCGCCGGAGGCCACCAGGCAAAGGAAAGGAGGCTCCAGATCCGGATGTTCGATGTAGTTGGCGCTGATGTGTCCCTCGATGTGATGGACCCCTACCAGGGGAATGTCTGCCGCAAAGCTGATGGCTTTTGCCGCGGAAACACCCACCAGCAGAGCCCCCACCAGGCCGGGACCATAGGTCACGGCGATGGCATCCAGGTCCTGCAAAGTGACATTTGCGTCGGAAAGTGCCTTCCGGATCACCTGATTGACTTTCTCGATATGCTTCCGGGATGCGATCTCCGGCACCACGCCTCCGTAGAGGGTGTGAAGATCGATCTGGGAATAAATAACATTTGAGAGCACCTTGCGTCCGCCGCAGATCACAGCTGCAGCAGTCTCGTCGCAGGAGCTCTCAATTCCTAAAATCAGTGTTTCTTTCATGGTCTGTCTAGGCATCGCTGCCCTCGTCCTCCGAGTCTCCGGTGAGATCCACATTCTCTTCCAGATCCCAACCGTAAATCTTCCACCGCCGGTCCGCATCCTTGCGCAGCAGGAAGATCAATTTCTGTGTACTGCTGATACCGCCCTCGTTCACGTTGTACGTGCAGAGCAGTCTTGCAAAATCATACCCGTCTACCGAGTAATAGTCAACATTGGCACTGGAAGCCACGGAACAGTTGGTGATCTTCCTGCCTTTCTCCTGATAATCCTTCACTTCGCTCCGCAGCCGAATCAGGTGGGTTCCCATCTCATTGGCTGCCAGCAGCTCCGCGTCGTAGAGACCGCGCATCTTCATGGCCAGATCGTCTACATTGTCCTGGGTCACTTCCTCATCCGTACCGCCGTAGAGCACTTTGATGATCTCGTTATAGTACTTCATGACTTCCTTGGGTGTGGACGGATAATTGTTGGTCAGGTCTCTGCTGAGGACCGATTCCAGAGCGGAAACCGGCTCGGCGGAAGCCCGCTTGGCATCCTTTGCACGTCCGGAAAGGTAGGCATAATATCCCACCATGGAAATCACGAGCAGGACTATGATGATTGTCACTTGCGTGGTCTTCGCTTTCATTTGCGCGCTGACTACTCCTGTTCCGAGAATTTTAATTCCGTACTGCGGCCATCCCTGGCCACGATGGTTCGGGGAAAGATCTTCTGAATCTCTTTCGCATACACGTCCGCTCTCCCCATGGACGGGCTGTAATGCGTGAGCCAAAGCTCCGGAACATCCAGCTGCCTTCCGATCTCGGCAGCTTCCTGCATGGTCATGTGTTTCTTCTGTTTTGCCTTTACCTGCTCCTCGGGATCGCCGTACATTCCCTCCAGGATCAGCAGGTCGCTTCCGGCAGCATTCTCCAGAATGCTGTCCGTGGGTCTGGTGTCAGTGCAATAGGTAACTTTCAGTCCCTTGCGGGGCGCCCCCAGCACCATATCCGGGGTGAAGGTCCTGCCTTCGAACTCCACCGTCTCCCCCTTCTGCAGGGGATTCCAGAATTTCAGGGGGATCTCCTGGGCCCTGGCCCGCTCCGCGTCGAACTTGCCGCCCCGGTCGATCTCCATGGTGTATCCGTAACAGGTCATGCTGTGGTTCACCCGGAAGGCCGTCAGCCGATAACCGTCAAACTCGAAGGTCTGGACATTCTCCGTGATCTCCATCAGGTTGATCTCGAAGGGAAGCTCCGGTGCGATGACCCGCAGGCCTGCCACCACCCGCCCCAGACCCTTGGGTCCGATGAGCAGCAGAGGCTCCGTCCGCTCCGCATTTCCCATATTCAAAAGCATGCCGGGGAGGCCGCTGATGTGATCCGCATGGTAGTGAGTGAAACAGATCACGTCGATGGGGTTGGGGCTCCAGCCCTTCTCCCGCATGGCGATCTGGGTTCCCTCTCCGCAATCGATCAGGATATTACTGCCGTTGTATCGCATCATCAGGGAAGTCAGCCAGCGGTAAGGCAGCGGCATCATTCCTCCGGTTCCCAGTAAACAAACGTCTAACAAATTCTTACCTCTCTTCCGAAGGGCGGCGCTTCCAGTAGATCACCGCATCCTCCGTGGGATTCTCATAAAAGTTCGGCCGGATCCCTTCGCTGACGAATCCTGCCTTTTCATATACATGGATGGCGGGAGCATTGCTTTTCCGCACTTCCAGGGTCAGATCCCCGGCACCCCGTTCCAGAGCTGCCGTCTCCAGCTGAGCCATCAGCGCCTGGGCGATGCCCTGTCCGCGATGTGCCTCGTCCACGACCACATTGTCGATGAAGCCCTCGCCGCAGATCAGCCGCAGTCCCGCGCTGCCTGCCACCCGGCCGTCCACATGGGCCACCAGATACAGGGCATCCGGGATCAGGATCATATTCCGAAAATCCTCTGCCGTCCAGGGCATGGAAAAGGACTTGGCTTCAATGGCCGCCAAGGCTTCCACATCCCCCTCTTCCAGAGGTCTGATCTCAAGTAACATTGACCTGTCTCCTAAATTTCGAAGGACTGAGGTCCTTCCTTCTCCGCCTGGCTCTTCCGCAGGTAGACCGGCGCATGATCATCCGCCGAAACCGTCTTTCCTTCTTTATAATAAAGAGCACCCAGGCAGGCCACGGAAGCCGCCCTCTGGCGATTGCAGGAAGCGGGCGCCAGGGAGTAGGGCACCTTCACCTTCTCCCGGATCAGTTCCGCGAAGACAGGAACCCCGTCTCCCAGGAAGACCACCGGCCGTCCCATCTCATTGATCTTGTCCAGCAGTTCCTCCGCCGGCATGGCAGTCTGTTCTGCCAGGGTCACCAGGTTGCGATCCTGTCCGTTCTCTCCGTTGTCTTCCGAGAAGGCGTACAGACCTGTATAAACCTGCTTTCTTCTTGCATCCATCATGGGGCAGATCACCCGGTCCGATCCCCACAGGTTGTATGCCAGGCCTTCCAAGGTGGGCACTTCCACGATGGGGCACTCCAGCACCAGGCCGATGCCCTTGGCAGTGGCTGAGCCGATACGAAGTCCGGTAAAGGAACCGGGGCCGCAGGCGATGGCAATGGCATCCACCGTATTCAGGTCCAGATCCAGCTGCTCCTTCAGCTCAGCCAGCATGGGAAGCAGGGTCTGGGAATGTGTCTTTTTGTAATTGGTGGTGTACTCCGCCAGGATGAGTCCATCCTCCCAGATGGCCACGCTAGCCACCAGTCCGGAGCTGTCCAATCCGATGATCTTCATGCCTAAATATCCTTTATTGTGATCCTTCTGTAATCGAAGCCCTTTTCCGGCTCCTTCTCAATGAGGACCTCCCGGTAATGATCCGGCAGGATCTCCTCGATGCGGCTGGCCCACTCGATCAGGGTCAGACCCTGTCCGTAAAAGGCATCCTCATAACCGATCTCTTCCATCTCCTCCACATCCCCGAGGCGGTACACATCGTAATGATACAAAGGCATGCGGCCTTCCTCGTAGATCTGGACGATGGTAAAGGTGGGGCTGCTGACGGGGCCGGTGATGCCCAGGCCTGCTGCCACCCCCTGGGTGAAGACCGTCTTCCCGACGCCCAGATCACCGTTCAGGGTGATGACCGTACCGGGTTCTGCCTTCTCTCCCATCTCTTTTCCCAGAGCAAAAGTCTCCTCCGGGCTGAAAGTTTCTATCTGTTTTTCCATTCCAAAACCGTTTCTAACTGACGTATGTGTCAGGTTCTGATCTTTACTTTCTTAGGTTCCATGTGGGTGCTGATGCACTGAATGACCTGTGCCTGCTTGTCTCCCATCTGGGCTCTGGGCAGGATGGTGGCATTCACGCGGCTGGTGTAGATGAAGATGCTCCGGCCGGTGCTCTCTGCCTTCAGCACTTCCTCCCACTTTGCGGTGTTGGTCACTTCCCCCTGGGTCACCGTCACACCCTCATCGTCCAATACATAATGAAGGGGCTCCTTAAAGACCGGGGACAGCAGAAAGGTCTGCCGCACCTTTACATATAAGGAAAAAGGCAGGTATACCAACAGGATGGCTCCGATGATCACCATGGGAACATTTTTTGTGGCCAGTCCCAGGATCACTCCCACTGCTCCCACCGCTTCCGCCAGGATCCCGGAGGCTCCGGTAAAGGCGTGGTGCAGGTTAAAATCATACAGATCGGAGGGCGTCATCTTCACATCAAACTCAACCATAGGGGTCTCCATTCGCAAGTGTGTCCGCAATATCCCACACTAAATCAATTTATTATATACCAAATTGGGTTTTGGTGCAAAATCATTCCAAAAGGCCCCCGCGAAAACCGCCCCCGGCAAAAAAAGATTTTACAAAATCTACTTGACGGATTCCCTCATTCCCGTATAATGAAAGCGTAATCACATAAGAGAATTCTTCGGGGCAGGGTGAAATTCCCTACTGGCGGTAAAGTCCGCGACCTCTGAGCGATCAGAGCTGACTCGGTGAAACTCCGGGACCAACAGTACAGTCTGGATGAAAGAAGAATGTGGCTTGTTTTCTTGCATTTGTGTTTTATCACCCCGTCGATTTTTGCGACGGGGTTTTTCTTTTGCCACAGTCGAAGAATTTTCCATAAATCTTTTACTTTGGAGGAAGAAAACCAATGACCGCACTAGAAGCACACTTTAACAAGATCGGCGCAGCCATCGCTGCCAACGCAGGATATGTCGTAAGCTTCCTGCTCATCATCGCAGCCCTCATCGCCATCGCAGTTGTCTGCGAGATGATCGCCCAGAAAAAGAAGGGCGTGCATGAGCCCATCCTGAACACCCGCAAGATCGCCATGATCGGCATGTTCTCCGCTCTGGCTACCATCCTGATGATGTTCGAGATTCCCCTCTTCTTCGCACCCAGCTTCTACAAGCTGGACTTCTCCGAGCTTCCCATCCTCATCGGCTCCCTGGCATTCGGCCCTGTAGCCGGCGTCCTCATGGAGTTCGTGAAGATCCTGCTGAAGCTCCTCATCAAGGGAACCTCCACCGCATTCGTCGGTGAGCTTGCAAACTTCGCAGTGGGATGCAGCTTCATCCTTCCCGCTTCCATCATCTACAACTTCAAGAAGACCCGCGGCAATGCCATCGCCGGCCTGGCTATCGCAACCGGCGTCATCACAGTCTTCGGTACCGTCTTCAACGCTGTTTATCTTCTGCCCGCCTTCGCAGCACTCTACGGCATGCCCATGGATGTGCTCCTGGCAATGGGCGTTGAGGTGAACCCCCTGGTAAAGGAAGGGGACGTCATCACCTTCGTCATCGCATGCGTCGCTCCCCTGAACCTGCTGAAGGGTGCCCTGAACTCCGGTATCACCATGCTGGTCTACAAGAAGCTCAGCCCTATCCTCAAGACCGACGCCATGATCGTGGTTCCCAAGAAGGCAAAGGCCACCAACTAAAGCGTGCACTTCGGTACCATCCGTCCCAAACACAAATGCAGATCATCTCAACAAAAGAGAGCAGAAGGTTTTCGCCTTCTGCTCTTTCTTCATCTTTGGCCGGGATCTCAATATCAAAAGGCCCCATCCTCCATGAGATAGCCATACGTTGTTACATTCTGATCTCTGTATTCCTCTTTCATCCGGAAGCCCTGCTTGTAGCTGTCTCCCCTCAGTTCGATCAGATCTAACCGCTGGACATAAGGGGTACTCGGGAAGGGATCGTAACCGGTCTGATCCTCCGTCTCAGGGTAATAGATCGTCACCCCGTCAAGTTCCGCCTCCAGGCAGGCACGGTTGGAGTAGTCATGGGATCCTCTATAGATCTGCGCTTCCGCGAGACTCATCCCATATACGGCTGCAAGCTTGGTCAATGATACGATGGCCCAGACCATCAGCAAGACTACGATCCCGCTTCGGATCATTCCACCCGGTCCGGCCTGTATTTTTTTACCCAGCCCGGTCTGCAATGCCGTCAAAACCATTCCGACACCTAGCGCCGGCATCATCCCCAGATAGCACCCGCCGTAGCGAATGTCCGGCGAACCCACCAACCACAGTCCGGATCCGGCAAAGATCACCAGGAACAGGTGCAGCCACCTCCAGTCTTTGTTCTTCACCACACGAAAGATCGCGAAGCCCAGATCGATGGGGACGCAGATCAGATGTGCCTTCAGAAGCAGGGTATTGTTTCTGCCCAGATTCTCGTACCAGATAGGGAACCAGTCTCGGATGGGAGCATCCCATTTTTTGATGTCCCGGACCCTCTGCCCCCAAACGCGGATCTCATACCGGTCAAAAAGGGCGGTAAATGCAGGCATTTTCCAATCCACCGAAAAGAGGTCCAGCTGCGGATAAGGGTAGATCAGATACCCGGAGATCAGGACGTTGCGGATCAGGAATGGAAGACCCACTGCGATACAGGCCAGAACATATCCCCCGATCTTTTTCCACTTGCGCTTACGGATCAGGGATACCAGCGGACACAGGATCAGGAGGGGCAAGGCGGTAACGGACAGTTTCACCGTAACAGCATAGACCGACAGGATGCAGATCAGCGCAAAATCTTCCGCTTCACTCTCCTTTGTCTCCAGCAATCCAACCCATTCCGCCACCAGAAAGATCAGCAATCCCAAAGCCAGCAGATCGGTTCCGGGGGAACTCACCAGCAACAGGTTGGTGGCATCAAACAAAAAGAACAGCATCAGGACACGAAAGACATCCGATGTAAAGAATTTACGCTCATGCCAGGCCTTCATACCGGCAATGGCATAAAAGCTCATGAGCCACATCCAGAAACCGTTTACCGTATGATGAGAGATCCCGCTGAGCCATTTCAGGCTGAAGAGAGCCTGCAGGCACATGAAGGAGCTGTTATAGGCCAGACGATTGTGCAGATTTCCAAGTCCGGGGACCACGCCGTATTCTTCGATCCACCGGATGGCCTGGGCGTGGTACAGGTATGTGTCGTAGTGCTGCGGATAGGTAAGGGCCAGGAGGCCGGCAAGCACCCCAAGCGCCAGGCCCACGACCAGCACCGGGATCCCCTTCCACTTTTTGGAGATCAGGCCCACTATCTGCTGTCCGATCTCCCGCCGACAGAACCATGCCGCAAGAACATCCACCATCAGCACGATGACACTTGCCACCATTCCGACTCCGCCAAAGAGGCTGAAGTATTCTGCAAAGACGGTTAATACGCAAAGCCCCAATGTGGTAACCAGCACGAATTGCCTGACCAGAGCCGGCACATTCTCATCAAGGCCCCGCTTTTGAGCCATGCTGTCTTTTGCAAACAGGCGAAAATACAACTTGTATGCGCCTGCCCCCCACAGGACCGAAGAAAGACAGATCCAGAATAAACTGATCAGTTCGAATTTCATTTCCCCATATCCCCTCTGCTATACCGTTCTCTCCCACCGGTCCGAAACGGGCTGGGGATTCATCATGTCCAGATAGAACAATGCCACGGTTTCCTGCATGTAAGGGTATACCCACAGGAATCCGACAAAGTAACTGGCCAGTGCCAGCAACATCATGGGGATAAAACTCAGTTCCAGCTTCAGGAGTCTGGTCTTATGACCCTTCATCCGCTTCCAGGTCTCCCGCAGGGTTTCCTTGGCAGACAGGTTGGGGAAGTCATACATCAGGAAGAAACCCAGACCCAGGCTCAGGGCGAAGAAGACCGCCAGTCCCAATCCCAGCACCCCGCTGACGCCCATGGCGACAGTACTTACGGAAGTCCGGTCCCAAAGGTAAAAGCTATACAGGAGATTGAAGGGAAGCATTACCAGACTCTGGGGAACCGAAATTCCCAAAGAGATCAGGAAGGTCCGCTCCGGATTGGTCCGATAGCCATCCAGCAGGTCTGCTACGTAGGGCACCTGTCCGCTGGCCAGCTTCAGGCAGATCAGAGACAGGCCCGCAAGCATCATGTTGATGAATGCTCCCAGAACCACCGAGATCACAAGGATCACTGCGTTGTAGATCAGGGAACCCACCCCGGATTGGATGGCCGGGATCATTTCCAGCAGGGAAGAATCCAGCAGGACCAACCCAGTGGAAAGGATCAGCCGCACCGCCGCATAGATCAGTACTGCTTCCACGCATACCAGATAATTTCCGTCCAGGAATCCCTTGGCCCGATCCTTCAGGGTTGCGGGGGATTGATATCGATATCTCATTTTGTCACTCCATCCTTACGAATTTTAGCAATCAAAAAGGCCGGGAATCTCTTCCCGGCCGCTTTGTCTTTTCTTACACGGAGAAGTCCGCGTTCATACCGGCATATTTTCCGTGATCCTGTTCTTTGAGGTCCTTCTGATAAGGATTGTCCTCGTTGTAGTACTTGATCTGAGTGGTGGTCACACCGCCGGAGACGTAGGTTCTTCCGCACTCGGGGCATACTGCGGTATGGATGGCCACCGAGGCCCGGATCACCTTGCCGTTCTTCTGCGCGGCCTTGTCATAGGCATTGGCCACGTGCTCCTGCTCATGGGCGCGAACCCGCACGGCAGCAGCCTGGGGGCTCATGTGCTGAGCAGTCTTGAAGGAGACCATCTCGTTGGAGCCGTCCTGGTACTTCCTGCGTTTACAGGTCTCGCACTCGCATCCGGTCTTGTGAGGATCTTCCTCTTTCCCGGTGCCGGAAACATCTCCGGAAGTGCGATTCATGTAATTATTGTAATTGTTGTAATAGCTTTGAGCGGAAATTGGATTAAATGTCATAGGGTCAACCTCCTTCCGTTGCAAGGATTACAGCGTCAGGGTTCCGTTGTTCACATCCTGCATGATCTCCATGTAGGACTCCCCGGCTTCGATCCGCTGGTAGATCTCCATCACGTTGTTCAGATAATTGGGATCCATCAGCATGATGCGGATCGCATAAATGGTGATGAGAAGTCCGATGCCGAGAGCAATGCCGTTGAGCCACAGCCCTGCTTTCACCATGGGATCCGGCATCTTCCCCTGGCGGGTACCCAGGAATGCGAAGATCATTCCTAAAGCACCAATAGGGATGCCAAGAACTCCGGTGCAACAAGCGGCCAACGTAGCCAAGATACCGCACACCAGAGACGCAATCCCGAATGAGTTATACTGTGTTTGATTACTATTATTATAATATGGATTGTCCTGATAGTCCATACCTACTCCAAATACAGGTAAGAGCGACCATTTGCAGGTCGCTCCACTGTTTTTTCTTACAGATCGTCATCTTCACCGCCGTCAGCCATCACGCCGCCGGTGCTCTTCCACTTCAGATATCCGGTGATGAAGGGATCCAGTTTTCCGTCCAGCACGCCGCTGGCATCGCTGGTCTCCACCGCAGTCCGTCTGTCCTTGACCATGGTGTAAGGCTGGAGGACATAGGAGCGGATCTGGTTGCCCCAGGCGATATCACGGACCTCGCCGCGGATATCGGAAAGCTTCTCCGCATTTGCCGCACGCTTCAGCTCCATCAGCTTGAACTTCAGCATCTGCATTGCCTTGTCCTTGTTCTGGAACTGGCTTCGCTCGTTCTGGCAGGTGACCACCGTTCCGGTGGGGATATGGGTGATACGGATAGCGGAGGACGTCTTGTTGATGTGCTGTCCGCCGGCACCGCTGCTTCGATAAGTATCAATGCGCAGATCCTTATCATCAATATCGATATCCAGGTCTTCTTCAATATCCGGCATAACATCCAGGCTTACGAAGGAAGTCTGGCGCTTTGCCTGTGCGTTGAAGGGGGAGATGCGCACCAGACGGTGCACGCCCTTCTCGGACTTCAGATAACCGTATGCATTCTCGCCGTTGATCTGGAAGGTCACGGACTTGATGCCCGCTTCGTCCCCGTCCAGCATATCCAGGACTTCGATGGAGAAGCCCTTCCGCTCAGCCCAGCGGGTGTACATACGATACAGCATGCCGCACCAGTCGCAGCTCTCGGTGCCGCCGGCACCGGCGTTCAGCTCCAGGATGGCATTGCAGTTGTCATATTCTTCATTCAGCAGAGTCGCGATGCGAAGACTCTCGAACTCCGCTACGAAAGCATCCAGCTCGTCTCTGGTCTCCTGAACCAGGCTCTCGTCGTTCTCCTCATTTCCCATTTCGATCAGGGTCAGGATGTCGTCAAACTGGGTCTCCAGCTTCTGATATCCTTCCACCGTTCCCTTCAGGGTCTTGAGTTCCTTCATCTTGGAATTGGCCCGGTCCGGGTTGTCCCAGAAACCGGGAGCTTCCATCTCGCGCTCCAGCTCTTCGATCTTTCTGACCTTGTTTCCCAGATCGAGGGAATCCTTCACCTCGCCCAGGGGAGCCTTGTAGGTCAGGATCTCCGTTTTCATCTGATCAAGTTCTACCACTTACTTCACCTATTTCCAATCTAATCTCGTGTGCGTTAACGGGTTCCGACTTTCGTCAGGATCTCCCGTCAGGCCTTCACGCGACCGTGGCAGGCCTTGAACTTCTTGCCGGATCCGCAAGGGCAGGGATCGTTGGGATAAACCTTCACTGCGGCACGGCGCTTGGGAGCCGCTGCCACGGAATCATCCTTGTTGGTACCGGTGACCTTTGCCACCTGCTCACGCTCCACCTTCTGCTCCACACGGATGTGCATCAGCATGCGGACCGTC
>JAEEGL015322363.1_pt1 | contig 11149 bp, 8 predicted proteins | sample 9134231 | NCBI WGS metagenome assembly JAEEGL01 (sample SAMN16246548, study PRJNA631951) | gut metagenome | biome: gut microbiome; feature: rumen; material: fiber-attached | host: Bos | place: Iran: Karaj | collected 2018-10
AATGCAAATTTATTATCTTTAACTGCTCCGGCTGTCATGTATAACCTCAAAATCAAACCTTATTTAATAATTATACATAAAAAAATTTTTAATGTGGTATACTAATTTCAAACAGCAAGAGGAAATTATGAGATATAAGAGTTGTCATTTAATAGAACACGGGATTTCGGTTAATGTAGATTCTATTCAGGCATGTTGTCTGTCAAGAGATTTTGATAAAGGGCTTTTGATGATTGTTCCGAAATACGAAAACAATACGGTAAACTGGGACGAACTTTTTAAAATTAAAAGACAGCAGCGGGAGCAGCAAAAAACAAAAGATTTACCCGCTTGTGAAGGTTGCTACAACTTAAGAGAAGACAACTGGGACGATGAAGATTATATTTCCTTCATAAATTTCGATCACTGGAGTGAATGTAATTCAAACTGTATTTATTGCGGAGTTCAGGCAAATAAACCAAAAACAAAAAATAATATGTTAAATGCCGTAAAAGAGCTTATTAAACAGGGCAAATTTAAAAATACGGGAGAAATTACTTTTCAGGGCGGTGAACCAACTATTTTAAGAGAATTTGATGACCTTTTAAAATTATTCTTAAAACAGGGTTCTAAAGTCAGAATACATTCTTCAGGCATTCTGTTTTCAAGAGCAATAAGAGACGGATTAAAACAAGGCACGGTAACAGTCGTTATTTCTCCGGATTCGGTAAATCCTGATACCTATAAAAAAGTAAAAAGAGTGGATAAATCAAATAAAGTCTGGGATAACATTAAGCACTACAGAAGAAATTTAAAAGAAGAGTATGCAAATCTTGTAAAAGTCAAATATATTATTATCCCCGGAGTAAATGACACATATGAAGAAATAACGGAATTTCTCAAACAAATAAAAAATATAGATATAAAAAGCGTTATAGTTGATGTTGAATATACTTATGCAAATACAAATGCGGATAAAATATCACCGCACGTATATATTTTAATGGACTATATAAAACATTTCTGCGAAGAAAATAATATTTCATACGATTTGTATGATTCTGCTTTGTATGCTGACAGAAGCAGAAAATATGAAGCAACAACCGATTTCTCGGAAGAGAATTTAAAAAAACAAATAGAAAAATATAAAACGGAAAATCATGATAAGAATATAAAATATTATTGATTTTCTTCAGTTGTTTTTTGTTTATTCCGCTCTTTTTCAAAATTTTCTATAATCGGCGTTAAATCCTTGTATTTTTTATGAGCAGCTAAAAACATAACATTATTTATTATTATTTCATTTTCATCTCTGCCGTAATGAATATAGTTTGGATCCCTCCAGTCAATTCCGTCACTATCATATTCGGGAGGTACTATTATTTTATCTATAACCTGATTTTCATTAATGAAGATTGATTGGATCGGAACACCGAATGCCAGCATATATCTGAAATAATAGTTATTATCACGATCTTCTTTAGGAACTTCTATAAACATTTCATTTGAAGTATTTATTATATTTTTCAAATAATTAACATATTTACCAAACAAAAAAGTACCGTTTATCTGCCACATTAACTGAAAAATACCCACTATACAGGCAATTACAAATAAATTTGAAATAAAAGCAGGTTTATATTTACTTATTTCTATATTCTTATAATCAAGAAGAAGAATAGTTATTATAACAGGGAACAGGAATATTAAGGTTCCGCCAAACGCCTGCAGTTCTATACCTCCATCTTGATTAAAAGAAGTTCTTTTATAGAGAATGACAAGAGAAAATAATATATATAAAGATATAGGAACAACATCTTTTAATTTAAATACGTCTTTTTTCTTAAAAAAAGCTATAATTATACCCAAAACACCGAATACTGATATTAAAGCATTACTGTTAAAAAGATTTTTCAGATAAAAAGTAATACCGAAGAGGTATGTATCAATTGCAGCACCCCTTTCTCCCGAAAACTCATAATTCAGTCTGACTAGTATGTATATTATTACAAAAAAGCAAACACTCCCGATTAAATTTTTAAATCCGAGATTATGGTTCTTTGTATTTATGGTATACATATTTGCAAAGATTATTAATAAAACACTCAGTAATATTGTTGTAACTTCAAAAGATTCAAATAAATATATTAATAACAAAAGAACAGGAATTAAATCTGTTTTATTTAATTTCTCTTTTGAGAGAAAATATGAAAGCAGTATAAAATAAAATAAAACACTTATATGCATTTCTCTTCCTGCCCACAAAGCATTGGGCAGACAGAAAAGAGTATAAAAAGCGAAACCGATTACCGCTATATCATACCTTTTTGTCCTGATTGCAACCAATACGTTTAAAAAAATCGCAAAGATTTGAACTATAAAATAGGAAACGGTAAATAAGTTTATAACATTTAACAAATTAATTTTATCAACGCTGTTTTTATAGATAATATAAAGAATATTAAAAGGTACAGAAACCAGAAAATTGTTAAAAAATCTTATTTTTCTGTCGTCAAATAACAAATATGAATTTGCATCAATTTGGGGGATTACAGGCATAAACATAACGGATTGATCAAAAAACAATCCCACTTTAAAAAAATAATGCGAATACAGGAAAATTAAGAATACTAGAATAAACAACGAAAATAATATTTTATGTTCTGTTTTAATATTCTTTAATATCTGCCACATAACAATTCCCTATTCAATATTCGGATAATAGCATTAATAAATTTTTATGGCAAATATAAAAAAACTAAATATTCAAAAAAGTTTGATTATGATAAAATTTCAATAGGTATCTCGGAGGAAGAACATGATAAGTACAGATGATGTAAAGCATGTTGCAAAACTTGCAAGGTTAGAATTAACGGAAGAAGAAATAAATAAATATTCAAAGCAATTAGGTGAAATTTTAAAATATGTAGAGCAGATGAATGAGGTGGATACAACAGGTATAGAACCTATGCCCCATGCAATTCCCGTTTATAATGTCATGAGAGAAGATGTTGTCAAATATGAACAGACAAAACAGGAATTAATGGCAAATGCTCCGTATGAAGAAGACGGATTTTTCAGAGTTCCTAAAATTAACTAGACTTAAATGAAAAATAAAGAATAGGGGAATTAATGAGTACTAAATATATATTTGTAACAGGCGGTGTTGTATCATCATTAGGGAAAGGGATAGTTGCAGCATCATTAGGCCGCTTATTAAAAGCAAGGGGGTTTAGTGTTGTAATTCAGAAATTTGACCCGTATATAAATGTAGATCCGGGGACTATGAGTCCTTTTCAGCACGGTGAAGTATTTGTTACCGATGACGGAGCGGAAACAGACCTTGATTTGGGTCATTATGAAAGATTTACTGATACAAATCTCGGAAAAATAAATAACGTAACCTCGGGAAGTATTTATCAAACGGTTATCAATAAGGAAAGACACGGGGATTACCTTGGTGCGACAGTTCAGACAATTCCTCATATTACAAATGAAATCAAATCAAGAATAAAAAAAGCAACTCAGCAATTTAAACCTGATTTTATAATAGCTGAAATCGGGGGTACTATAGGTGATATTGAGAGTTTGCCTTTTATAGAAGCTATAAGACAATTCAGGTCAGAAACAGGTTTCGGTAACAGTATTTCTATACATGTTACATTACTGCCTTATCTTCCGACTTCGGGCGAATTAAAAACAAAACCCTCTCAGCACAGTGTTACAAACTTAAGAAGCTACGGTATTCAGCCGGAAATTCTTGTTTGCAGAACAGCAAAACCGATTCCGAAGAAGGAAAAAGAAAAATTAGCTCTTTTCTGTTCCGTTCCGAAAGATGCGGTCATTGAATGCAGAGATATGAAGAGTATTTATGAAGTGCCGCTTGCTTTGGAAGAACAAAATCTTGCGGGAGTAGTATTACAAAGATTATTTATGCAGGATAAAAAAGCAGATTTAGAAAACTGGAAAAAACTTGTATACAGAATTAAGAACCCAGAAAAAACAATTAAAATTGCTATTGCAGGAAAATATACAAAACTCTCCGATGCCTATATTTCTGTTGTAGAATCCTTAAAGCATGCCGGTTATGCAAATAATGCCCAAATAGATATTAAATGGATTAATTCCGAAGAATGTGTTGAATTTGAAAAAGCAAAAGAAGCCTTATCCGATGTTGACGGGCTTGTAGTACCGGGAGGCTTCGGCATAAGAGGCATTGAAGGCAAACTCAATGTAATAAGATATGCAAGAGAAAATAATTTACCTTTCTTAGGCTTATGTCTCGGTATGCAGTGTGCCGTTATTGAATATGCAAGAAACGTAGTAGGGTTAAAAGATGCAAATTCAATGGAATTTAACGAAAATACACCGTATCCCGTTATAGATTTAATGACTGAGCAAAAGAATGTTGAAGGTTATGGCGGAACAATGAGATTAGGCCAGTTTGAATGTCATATACAAAAAGGAACAAAAGCGGAAGCTGCTTATGGTACTGATGTTATATTTGAACGCCACAGACACAGATATGAAGTTAATAATGAATACAGAAATCAGATAGCTGCAAAAGGCCTGGTATTTTCAGGATTATCTCCGGACGGAATGCTTTGCGAGATGATAGAGTTACCGAAAAACGACTGGTTTGTAGCATGCCAGTTCCACCCCGAATTTAAATCAAGACCGGAAAGACCACATCCGTTATTCCAGGGGTTAATCAATGCAGCAAGTAAAAATGTTGAAGAAAAAAATAAGAAATTGGTATCCTTATAATAATTTTATTTTTTTAATTTAGTAAATGAAATGAATTGTATGTAATCAAACCCGTTTATATACAATTCATTTTGTTTACAATATAATTTCTATTGAGGTCAAAAAAGACCATGCATATAAAAGGTTAGGAATATTGAATATTAGATAATAAACAGGAGGTCGGATGGACAATATGCAAATTACACATGAAATAGAGAATCAATGTTGTGTAAGAAGAGGCGTAAAAGGCGTGCCTGCTCCAATACCGCAAGAAGGTGCTTGGACAAAATGCAAAGAAATTAAAGATATTTCAGGTTTAACACATGGCTGCGGCTGCTGTGCACCACAACAGGGAACCTGCAAATTAACTTTAAACGTTAAAGAAGGTGTTATTCAAGAAGCACTTGTTGAAACAATAGGCTGCTCGGGCATGACTCACTCTGCAGCTATGGCAGGTGAAATACTTCCCGGAAAAACAATTCTTGAAGCATTAAATACAGACCTTGTATGTGATGCTATTAACGTTGCAATGAGAGAATTATTCTTACAAATTGTATACGGAAGAACACAAACTGCATTTTCTGAAGGCGGTTTACCTATAGGAGCGGGGCTTGAAGATTTAGGTAAAGGCTTATGCTCAATGGTAGGTACAATACACTCCACAAAACAAAAAGGTGTAAGATATCTTTCTTTAACAGAAGGATATATCTTAAAACTTGCCCTTGATAAAAATGATGAAGTAATAGGATATCAATTCTTAAATCTGGGTAAATTTATGGACGCAATTAAAAAAGGTACCGACATAAAAGAAGCTTATGAAAAGAACATAGGTACATACGGCAGATTTAACGATGCTGCAAAATATATAGACCCACGTAAAGAGTAGCGGATTTTGTGCAGGCTGACAGAATGAAAAGAAGGCAAAGTGAATGACAGCCCGAGCGGAACAAAATCCAAGATGATAACCCAAAATACAAAATAGAAGGAAAATATAAAATGGCAAAATTTGAAGGACAAGACAGACGTAATTTAACTCCGGTTCTTGAAAAATACGGGTTTAAGTCGCTTGATGAAGCAAATGAATTATGTTTGTCAAAAGGTATAAATGTTGATGAAATTGTTAAAGGAATTCAGCCGATTGCTTTTGATAATGCTTCCTGGGCATATACTTTAGGTTGTGCAATTGCAATCAAAAAAGGAATAACAAATGCCGCAGATGCAGCTGAAGCTATAGGTGAAGGTTTGCAGGCTTTTGCAGTACCCGGTTCAGTAGGAGATACAAGAAAAGTTGGTCTGGGACACGGTAATTTAGGTGCTATGCTGTTAAGAGAACAAACAAAATGTTTCTGTTTCTTAGCAGGACACGAATCGTTTGCAGCTGCTGAAGGTGCTATCGGTATTGCAAGAAATGCTAATAAAGTAAGAAAAGAACCCTTAAGAGTAATTTTAAACGGTTTAGGTAAAGATGCAGCTTTGATTATTTCAAGAATTAACGGTTTTACCCATGTTGAAACCGAATACAACTATAAAACAGGAGAATTAAAAGTTGTTAAAGAAACTCCGTATTCTGACGGAGAAAGAGCAAAAGTAAAATGCTACGGTGCTGATGATGTATCAGAAGGCGTTGCAATTATGATAAAAGAAGGCGTTGATGTATCTATTACAGGTAACTCAACAAATCCGACAAGATTCCAGCATCCTGTTGCAGGCACCTATAAAAAATGGTGCTGGGAAAACGGAAGAAAATATTTCTCTGTTGCATCAGGCGGCGGTACGGGAAGAACTCTTCACCCCGATAACGTAGCAGCAGGACCTGCTTCCTACGGTATGACGGATACAATGGGAAGAATGCACGGTGATGCTCAATTTGCAGGTTCATCATCTGTTCCCGCTCACGTTGAAATGATGGGTGTAATCGGTATGGGCAATAACCCGATGGTAGGTGCTACCGTTGCAGTTGCAGTTGCAGTTGAAAAAGCAATGAAAGCTTAATAAAATAAAAAAAGACTCCGTATTTTAAAATACGGAGTTTTTTTTTTTTTAATTAATCAGCAAAAATTTTTTTTAGGGGATTTATATTAACAGGGTCATATATGTGTTAGGAGTATTTATGAAAGTTTCATGCATTCAGAATAGTGTCATGTTTGGCAGAGCATTTACATCAAAAGAAAAAAAAGAGTATGAAAAAGTCCAGGCAGAAGCGAGAAAAGTATTAGGACTTAAGAAAACAACCGCAACAATATTTGATTTCAGTGTACCGACTACGGATAGCAAATATGATACCGGTATAGGTACAACTTTTTCTGATGATGCACAAAAATTAGCCGGAATGTTAAAGACAATGTGCGGAGTTAATTCAATCCAACTGCAGCCTCAGGGACAAATTTCAAATTATATTCGTTCTCCCTATTCAGGAACCAGTTTTTCACTGGGTATGCACATTATAGATTTAACAAAACTTAAAAATCCCGAATACGGAAAGCTGCTTGATGAAAATGATTTAAAAGCACCTTTTATATCAAGAAATGAGAATCACAACTATGTTGACTATGACAATATATTTGAAAATGACAATCATAAAACAATGTTGAAAAAAGCTTATGTTCGTTTCAGGAATTTGGACAATAATACACAGTTAAAAAAAGATTTTGAAAAATTTAAAAAGGACAATGAATACTGGCTTGAAAGAGATGCATTATTTGAAGCAGCCGTTGTAGAAAACGGCAGTGAAAATATAAAGGAATGGACACACCTAGATCAAAACGTTTTTGCAACTAAAGACGGTAATAAAACAAGAATTGCCGAATTAAAGCAGGTTGAAGACTCTCAAGGGATAAATATAGTTGATTTTGAAGAATTTGTTCAATTTATAGCAGACAAACAACAGAAAGAATCCAAAGAAAAATTTAACGCACAGGGAATTGACATATATGGAGACTGTCAGATAGGTTTTTCAACAAAAGATTTTTGGGCACATAAATCGGCATTTCATCCGACACATGAATTCGGCTGCGCTTTAGAAGGAGACAGATATGCCTGCTGGTCTCCGGCCTTAAATTTCAATAAGATTTACGGTGAAGCAGGTGAACTGTTAAAAAATAAATTTGATTTATTCTTTAAACGATATAACGGAGTAAGAATAGATGCAGCATGGCAATTGATTAATCCTTTAATATGTTTCCCGATAACATATAACGGCGAATACAAATATGAAGACGGAAATAAAATGGGAATTCCGCTGGAACATCAGCCCCAAATTCCTTTTGACGGAAAACACATTATAAAAGACATAATTCTGCCAATTGCCGATAAAAATAATATCCCGCATGATAAAATATTCTTAGAACTATTGGGCGGTAATTCTTATAATTCACTTGATGCAGTAAAAGAACTCGGCACAACCTTAATTCATATAACAAGGTACGGCAGCAACAGCTGGGGACGCGTAAAGTATTATGAGTCGAAGGGAAGCAATAAATATCAGAATATGAAGCCGGGACAATATACAATAGGTCCGGGAACTCATGATGATTTATCTCTGCTTGAACAGATTGAAGATAAAAAAGACAGAATAGGATATCTTGCTGCAGATTTACACCTTGACAAATCAAAACTTGAACATTCTCCGGAAGAATTTTCAAAAGCAATATGGGCTGAACTTCATACTACATCGAATCAATTCGCAACTACACCGGATATTTTAGGCGAAAGAAAAAGAATAAACGTACCAAATACGCAGGAAGGTAACTGGTCATACAGAACTCATCAGAATTATGAAGAAGTTTACCACACAAATCTTGCAAAAGGAAAAGGATTAAATACTCCTGATGCTTTAAGCAAAGCAATAAAAGCAAAGAATGGCGGAAAAAGTACTGCACTTACCACAATATTGGATAAATTTGCAAAGATATTGGAACAACCGGGTCCGATGACAACGGAAGAAGCTGATAAATTAAAATTATAGATATAATATTAATATTTAATATTAAAAATCTTTACAAAAATTCATGTATTTGATTGACGTAAAAGAGCAAAAAACATCGTACACTTGTAATAACTATATAACAATAGGGATTTAAAATATAAATGCAAAATAAATTTGCCCATTTATTCAAATACGTGTAGAATATAAAAAGAAACTTATTCGGAATAAAGAGTGAGAAATATGGTAGATAACGAAAATAATCAATGGGAAGAGATTGAATACGAAAAAGACGAAGTAAATGAGGAAGAAACCGAGTCTTACGACGAAGAAGATCCGTATAATGACGAGGAATCCGACGAAGAAGAAGGCGACGAAGAAGAAGAGTACGAAGAGTACGACGAAGACGGCGATGATGAAGCGCCTAAAAAGAAAAGCGCCTTACCTCTGGTTATTTTACTTGCAGTACTGCTTCTTGCCGGCGGTTTAATTGCTGTTCCCAAATTAATGAATAAAGACAATACGGCAAATACATATAATAATACTCAGAATGTACAGACAAAGCAATCCCAGGAAGATATGGCAGCATCGTTTTTTGATGCGGCAGGCGGAAATGAATCAGACATGATGAGTGTTAATTTTAATGATGACGGAGAAAGCACAGACGTTTTGCCAACATCTGCAAATGACCAGGGTCAAGAATTCGGACAAGAACAAGTTGCTACCGTAAAAGAAGCTGAACCAGGTGAAGGTATAAATGAAAATGACTTATTTGCAGATCAGGCAAATCAGGAAAACGACTCAATAATGGTTGTTTATAATAAGGCGTCAAGATTAAATCCGTTCAAACCGCCGATTATTGTAGAACAAAAAGATACACCGTTTGAAACAATTAATAATACGCAATTTGAAATTATCGAACCGCCTACAGCTTCGGTTCCCGATGAAAATCTTACAAAATTATTACAAACACAGATTTCGGGTATTATGTACGACAGCGAAAGTCCGGCAGCAATTGTTAATCTGAACGGCATCGACCAGTTTGTTAAAATCGGCGACGTAGTATCCGGCTATAAAATTGAAAATATAACAAAAGATAAAGTACAAATAAATTATAAAAATAACAGCTATGTAGCTTCGGTAGGCGAGTTATTCTCCAAGGGAAATTTGGAACTGAAGCCGGCTGTCGCAAATCTTGAAAATAAATTTGCGGGAAGATATAAAGATAAACAATAATTAGAGGAGTTAAAGCATATATTATGAAAAAGAATTTAAGAAACATATCAAAGTTTTTGATTGCTACGGGGTGTGTGTCATTATTTACTTATAATATGGCGATGGCGGCTCCTCTTACATACGATATGAGCCAGCCCGTTGTAAGAACGGAATATAATACACCGAATAAAATAAATTTATCCGGAAGTGTTAATCTTCACGATAACGGTCAGTTAATTAATTTAAGTTTGAGAAATACCGATGTACAGCAGGTACTTAGAATGTTTGCCGATAAAGCAGGTTTAAATATAGTATTTCACCAGTCTGCGGTCGGCACCGTTACATTGGATTTGGTAAACGTAAGACTTGAAGATGCATTTAAAATGGTTATGAAAATGACCAATTTAACATATGTAATAAAAGATAAAACAATGCTGGTTGTATCAACGGCAAATGCTGAAGAATTGAACTTAACAAAAGACAGTTTTATGATACTTCCCGTAAAATACACTGATGCAGCATATATTGCACAGTTTTTAAATACAAACATTTTCGGCATGAACCAGCCGGGTCTTACTTACGGACCGATTGTTACAACAAATGCCGAAAGGAATGAATTATTGATTTTCGGTACGGACAATGATTACCAGATGGCAAAGAAAATCGTTGACAGATTTGATAAAAAACCGACAATGACAACATACCGTGTAAACCATACAACTCCGTTTGAAATGGCAAAAATGATATGTGAAACAATATTCCAGTTACCGTTTGAAGGCAATGTAACAAGACAAATTTCTACAGGTGCATACAGTTCCAAATTAAATGCAACAATGAAATCAAAAACAGCGGCAGATAAGTTCGGTGATGGTACACTTGGCGGCGGCACAGTTGCCTGTGTTTATACGAGTGGCGTTACTACCGGTAATTTAAATTCATACCAGTCTAAACCGACAATGACACTGTATGTTCAGCCCGAACTCGGTACCCTTACTATGGTTGGCGGAAGTGAACAGCAAATTCAGCTGGTAAATGATTTTATACTTGAGAATGACAGAAAACAACCGCAGGCACTTCTTGAAATATCTATTATAGAATTAACAGAATCAGGTTCTAGAGAATTTCAAAACAGTTGGGCATTCCAGGGTAAACATATTAACTTGACATCTGATAACGGAAACCTTAAAGATATAACATATAACTGGAGAGGTTTAAACAAGAGCACTGAACATTATTCATTAATGCAAAAGCTTTCTTATTTAATGGAAACAAAAAAAGCAAGACTTC
>JAEEGL016215551.1_pt1 | contig 11149 bp, 6 predicted proteins | sample 9134231 | NCBI WGS metagenome assembly JAEEGL01 (sample SAMN16246548, study PRJNA631951) | gut metagenome | biome: gut microbiome; feature: rumen; material: fiber-attached | host: Bos | place: Iran: Karaj | collected 2018-10
CAAAACGAAAAAGGGGGTCCCAGGGTTACGACAAGTTTTTGCGAAGCAAAAATGAGGAGTCTGGGGCACCCTGGGGGATTACTTTTTCGGTTTTGCCGTCGTTGGGACCCGCAAGTTAGTTTTTATAAAATATGAACCTGTATTTTATGGAATACGTAAGATTAGGAAAGACGGACTTATTGATTTCTCGCGTGGCCTTTGGTGCCATGAGGCTTACAGAGACCGGCAGCGATGAAGATGTCGCTCAGCTGGTCCGCAAGGCCTACGAGGAAGGAATAAATCTCTTTGATACATCGCGCAAAACTCCGGAAAGTGAAAAGCTTCTCGGAGATGCCCTTTATGATATCCGCCGTAACGTATTCCTCTCTACAACTACCGATGCCAAAACTTCCGATGAAATTAAGGCAAATATGGAAACCAGCCTGATGACGCTTCACTGTGATACTGTAGACTTGTATCAGCTTGAAACTGAAAAGTTCCTCCCTTTGCCGGGTGGGGCAGACAAGATTTACGATACACTTGCAGGTTTTAAGGAGCAGAAAATGGCTGGTCACATAGGTATTGTGACAACAAATATTGATACTGCCAAAAAGGCTGTTCTTTCAGACTGCTATGAAACAATTCAGTTTCCTTTCAGTATGATAAGCAGCGATGACGCAATTGAACTTGTAAAGCTTTGTGAAGAGCATGATGTAGGTTTTATTGCAATGCAGCCTTTGTGTGGCGGTGTAATAGAAAACATTCCTCTGGCTTTCGGCTTTCTTCATCAGTACGAAAGCGTACTTCCTATCTGGGGAGTAAAAAATCAGGATGAATTAAATCAGATTTTATATTTCAACGAGCATCCGCCGGTAATCGACGAAAAATTTAAAGAGGACGTTGAAAAAATAAGAATGTTTTTTAATTAACTAAAGATGCTGATATCTACTTCTTCAGTTCCGTCATCGGATACGTTCTGGGTAGAATCTGATTCGTGTGCAGGTTTTGCGGCTGGAGTTTCAGGAGCAGCTTCTGCGGCTGGAGCTGCCGGACTTACAGGTGCTGTAGTGCTTACAGGTGCTGCCGGAGCTGCTTCAGGTGCAGCAGGCTTTTCCTCTGCAACTTTTTCAGTACTCATTTCATTTTTAGCACTTTCAACCGCACTGTATTTTTCACGAACAAGCTTTAAGATATCTTCTTTTTCCTGCTTTGTGAGGATACGGAGAATATTAATGTTGTTCTCGCCGATCTGAAGAGTTTTGAAAGAACCGTCAGATTCTTTTTCAGTAAGCAGCTGAACAACAGGAGTTTTAGGATTGTCAGGATTTGTATCGATAACTTCTGCAATCTTGCGGTTAGAAAGATATACAAAGGTTCCGATAGGGTAGAGAGAAACTGTATAAAGAAGAGCCTTAATTACAGAACCATCATAAGCATGCTCTCTATTCTGAAGCAGCTCAAGAAGGGCATCAAAAGTTGATTTTTCATCTTTATAACTGCGTGGAGAAGAAATAGCTTCATAGGTACAGGCAACCGCAATAATCTTTGCGTTTGAAGAAATCTTATCACCTGTAAGGCGGCGCGGATAACCGGTGCCGTTTTCTTTTTCATGATGTTCAAGTACACCCAGCTGAACCGGAAGACTGAAATTCAAATCTTTAATGATAGTATAGCCAAGCAGAGTATGCTTTGAAATCTGTGCTTTTTCGCGAACCGAAAGCTTTTTTGAAGACATGTAAAGCTGAGGAGGAAGGCGGAGCATACCAATTTCATGAAGAATACTTGTAACGCCAAGCTCAATCATCTTTGAAAGCTGAAGGTGAAGCTGCTGTGCAATTGCAAGACACAATACAGTAGTTCGCATTGCATGGATAATGATAAAGTTACGGCCGTCTGCCTCTATTGTGGCATTTACACGGAGAATATAGCGTCTGTGTTCCTTAATGAAAATACAGAGATCCTGAACAGTATCTGCCAGTTCTTCCTGGTCAATTTCTTTATGGGTAGCATAGTGGGTAAATACAGACTCAATGTAGTTCATGTACTCTTCATAAACAGAACGTACAAGCTCCATACGGGCCATATCACTGTTGCCCACGGCAAGTTGCTTGGAATCTGCAATGGCTTTTTTAACGTTTTCACCAATTTTTTCTTTTGTAGTCTCGGTTTCAACCTCTTCTTCCTTAGATACACCAATATCACCGCCAAGACTGATTGAACCGTCACTGATAACCTCTTCAAACCCCCATTGCTTCAGGGCCTTAATGAGCTCATCTGTCATTTCGGCAGTTTTAGGAAGGATGAGAAAAGAGCTGTCGAGCATAAGATCGCTGGTGTAGGTCATGCCTGCACGGAGCGTTCCAACGTTAATAGATTCCATTTTTCGATAATTACCCGTTTATTTTATCGGCAATAAGTTGCGAATTCTTGAATCTAATATAATACACTTTAAAATAAAAAAAAAGTTGAAAAGTCTCACACACTTTTCAACTTTTTAAAGCAAACATAGGAGTTAATTTTCAGGTGTCTGGATGTCGATTACCCACCCGATATTATCACCAACAATTAAATTATCGGTATATGTGCATTTGACTTTAGTATTTTTACTAAAAAGATTGACAATAATTCATTTTTTTTAGATTATGTTGTCATCATGAATGAAGAACCTATAAATCGTGCTTCGCTGGAAAAACTTTCATTTTCAGACCTTGTGCAGCTTGCAGATGAATATGGCGTTGATGTTCCGGAAGACCTGGACCGACGCTTTCTAATTGCAGAACTTCTTGAACTTGCAGAAGAAAACAATAATAGAGAAGATGAAATGATTATTGCCTCAGAGGCAGATAATCAGCAGCCTCTGGTCCTTAACGGCAACTTCAATGAAACCCAGGTTTCCTGCGTATTACGCAATCCTGCCTGGCTCTTTGTTTTCTGGAATCTCAATGACAACGACTTTACAAAAATCCAGGATAATCCGGGCAGTAACCTTAAACTCAGAATCTGTTCTTATGAGAATCCTGGAGATGCTAAACCGGATGAAGCTTTTGAGGTTCAGACCACAAGCCGTAATCAGGAACAGTACGTTCTTCTTCCAAAAGGTAAAAAGTATATAAAGGTAGAGCTTATCTACATAGAAGGTGGAGCAGTGGATGTTATAGCATTCTCTCCAGTTATCACAATTCCTCAGGGATCTGCAATTGTAAATGATTTACAACCTGGTCGCGAAGAATCATTCTCTCCGGTAATTGAACTTTCCGGAATGAAAGAACTTCTTACTGAGCAATACACATTACACAGACATTCATTCTTATAATCGGGTTGGGTTAGTTTATGCAGAAAATATTGAGTATAGTTATTAAAGCAAGTCAGGATTTTATACGTCATACAGATGAAGACTTGAAAGATAATGCTCCGATATTAAATAATTTTTACGAATCAATTTCAAATGTATATATTCCTCTTTTGAGAATGATTGAGAGACTGGAAGCAGATAAGGTTCAATATCGTTTTCATCTGGTCCTTCCGCCGGTGCTCTGCAATATGCTCTCAGATCCGATTCTTCAGGACGGCTACATCAGCTGGCTTGAAAAGAGAAATACACTTGGAAAATCTGAATTAAGACGCAATAAGGCAGATGCAAAGGTCTGCGCAATCATTAATGACACAATTGATAATAATAAGGCCTTACTCGCAGACTTTACAGATAAATATAATAAGAATCTTATTCCTGTTTTCGCAGAATATATGACTAAAGGCTATATAGAGCTGATGGGAACCTGCGGAACAGATATCTTTATGCCTCACTATGCAGATCTTAAAGAGATTATTTCTGCACAGATTGAAAGCGGACTTCACGCATATCGCCAGTACTTTGGAGTTATGCCGGAAGGTTTCTGGCTGCCTGCAATGGGCTATACACCAGGAATTGAAAAACTGATCCGCGCTTACGGTTATACATACACAATTCTTGATTCAAGAAGCATTCTCTTTTCAGAGACAGTTCCGGAAGCAGGAATCTTCTATCCTTCAAGAACAGATAATTCACTGGTTATTTTTGCCAGAAACCGCGTAATTGACTCAGAACTTTTTGGAGAAGAAGGAATTATCTTCTCAGAATGCTATAAAAATCAGAACAGAGATATTGGTTATGAGCTTCCTATGGAAAAGCTTTCCAGCCTTATTGATAAGGATGGAATCCGCTATTCTACAGGCTTTAAGTACTGGAACAGATGCTTTAAGGATGAAGCCGGTACCCTTTACAATAAGGAATGCGCTGCTGCTCAAGTTGAAAAAGATGCATCAGCCTTTGTTGAAAAGCGTCTGCAGACCCTTACAAAAGCAGCAGAACTTCTTCCTGAATATAATTTTGTAACTGAAATCTGTACACTTGATATTTCAAAGTTAAGTAAAACCTGGGATGAATATATAGACTGGCTGGAGCTGGTAATCAGAAAAGCTTCAGAAGAAGGCCTTTCTGTTCTTTCCTGCGACAAAATGTGCGATGAGCAGTACAATCTGGAAAAGATTGAGCCTTATTTCTCTGCCGGAATCGGTACAGGTTATGGTGAAAACCTTCTTTCAAGCCGCAACTGCTGGATGATGCGTTACATCAGAAAGAGCTGTGAGCGTATGATAGACCTTGCCGGCCGCTTCCCTATGGATACAGGTCTTAAAACCCGTCTTTTGAATCTTGGCGCTAAAGAGCTTATGCTTGCCCAGAGCCTTGATCTTGCAAAGATGATAAACCGTTCCGAGTTCCCCCAGTTCGCCGAGAAGCGCTTCAAAGAGTCAATCGCGGCCTTCACCGCAGTTTTCGATTCGCTGGGTTCTAACACCGTAAGTACAGAATGGCTTACAAAACTCGAAGCCAGGGATTCAATTTTCCCTTGGATGAATTATCGTATTTTCACTAAAAAGCGATAAAACCGGTTTGAGTGCCCGAAGGGCGTATCGAAATCACCGGAGCGTTCGATTTTCTGTATGTGGTTTCGATACGACACTGCGTGTCTACTCAACCACCGGAGCGTTCGATTTCTGTCAGCGTTCTAATCCAGCATAAGGGAATCTTTAATCATCTGGAACATTTCAATCTGATAGCGGGCGCTTTGAATACCCTGAATTGCCGGGTCAAAGCGCTTGTCTAATTTTAAAGCCTCTTCCCAAAGCATAATCGCATCTTCCCATTTAGCGTCGGCATAATACTTAAGGCCCAGCTGATAATATTCATCAACCTGGGCATCTGTAATGCTGCGCCCCTTATCACCCAGAAGAACCTTGGCAGAAAGACTGATTCGGTTAAGAGGGGCAAGGGAAGTTGTTAAATCAAGGGTATAATTCATATTCAGGCGGATTTTTGCAACTTCAAACTCAAAGCCCGTACTGATGCGTGGGTTAGCACCCTTGAGGGAAAAGCCAGCCAGCAGGGAAACAAAGGATGCAAACTGAATTGAAACTCCCGAATTGAAATATGGAATAAGATAAGTTTCAAGATCAAGAAGGTTAATAGGCTGAACAAAATCAGCAGAAACCGTAATAGGTTTAATCAGCTTAACCGAGATGCCTGCAGAAAGGGTAGTAGGAAGAGGGTCATCAGTTTTGAGTTGGTCTCCCCAGCCGGTAAGGGCAATACCAACGTTCTGGGCAGAAAAACCGATTCGAACGTTAGGATCACGAGAAGAATAGAACTTTAAGAAGTTGAACTGCATCATAAAGCCCAGATCGGCCATAATAGCCAGTGCACTCTGAGAAAAGCCGGATCCCGGAATAATTGCGCCAGTATTGTTGTCTGTATAGTCCGGCATACCACGCCAGCCCGCTTTTACGGTAATACCTGTCGCAAGTCCCTTAAAATCATAACCTGCAAGCAGGTTGTAAGAAGCGTTAATAGCCGCAATGCTTTCGGTATAGTAACTGGCAGCAACACGGTCTCCAAAAAGATTATACTCAGTAAAAGGCAGATAGAAGCAGGAAATATAGCCGCCATAGCTGAAATGACGGGCATTTTTTAATCTTGTAGTGTAGGCAAGGGTTTCCAGCTTGGAATCTGCAATCCAGGAGTTATGGAAAAGGGCAACCTGAGTTTCTTTCTGAATTGCTCCGGCCGCAGGATTATAGCGCAGGTAGCTGATATCATCACAAAGACCGGTATAGGCATTTCCAAGGCTTTCTGTACGGCCGCCAAAAGGAAGCAGAAGGGAGCGGAAGGAAGTAGTACCTTCATTAGGATCTGCCATGTAAGAGAAAATATCTCCCAGAATTGAGCCTGCATCGGTAATCTCAGCAGCCTGAATTTCAGGACAGAGAAGGGTGAGAAGAATTAAAAATGTAAATTTAAGATGAAAAACTCCCTTTTTTTTCATAACTCTTACTTGTTTGTCGGAATTTTAATTCTTTTCTATAAGTATAATATCTTATTTGCCGAAAATATAATATAGTATATAAATATAAATGTCGGATTATATGAAAGGTAAAATCTTTCTGTGTTTAGCAGCTTTTTTTCTTCTCTTCAGCCCCTGCATTTTTGCGCAGGAAAAGGACGATATGTCTCTTTTTGAGATAGACCGCCTTATCCGCCGCACAGAATATGATGAAGCCTTAAGACAAATCAATATCTACATCGAAAAGAATCCAGAAAAGTTCGACAGTGCTCAGTCCCGCGTAAAAAGAATTATGCATGCCCGTAACCAGTATTCCATTCTTGCGGAAAAGCTGATTAAGCTGATTCAGACAGACCCGGGAAATAACAAAGAGATTTACGAAATTACAGCCCAGCTGGAAAAGTTCGAAAAACATCCTTCAGACCAGAACCTGCAGTTTATTGCCGACCTGAAAAAGTCTGCGGAGTTTAACTACTTCCGTGCTCAGTTTCTTGAGATTCAGACTGAAACTGCTTCTCTCTCAAAGAACGGCGAGTATGTTGCTGCTGTTGAAAAAGCAAAAAGCGGCTTCTGGCTTTACCGCGACAATTTCTACGAACAGTGGGAAGAGAACCCGGAGATTACCGGCGCGGTTGATAATACTCTTGCACAGCTGGATAGCCGGATTGCAGAGTTTGAAGAAAAAAACTATCTTCCAAGATTTAATAACCTCATTAATGATTTTGTAAAAGCAGTTAATGCAGATCAGTATGATCAGTCTTTGAACAGACTTTCAGAAATTGAGGAGTCTTTCAGAAACTATAACCGTCTGCGCCAGGGAATAATTCAGACCGGTAAAGATCTGCAGTCCGAGTTCGCCCAGGTTCAGCAGCTCGACTCCGACTCAACCGACGCTTCCTTCCTGCCTTTTATGTTCCGTTTTGTTTTCGGAGTAGACACAGTGCCAGGTTCTGGCATTCTGGGCGCGGTCGATGCCCAGTGGAACGATGCAGTTAATAAAATGAACAGCGCCGTATATGCAATGATTCTGAAAAAGTACGGCAGCTGGGAAATCGCCATTAACAGCAGTCTGGTAAGCGAGGTAGCAAAGTACTGCTCACTCGACCGCCGCGTGCTGGACATTTATAAGATTGCGGGAGACGGCAAGGCGGGCGGCAGCAAAGCCACCGACGGCCAGGTTGACAATCATCCTCTGCTCAATCCTTATGAAGAATACTACGCCGCCTGCGATTATGTTCAGAACCTGACAAGCTCGGCCCTCCGCCTTGTTCAGGTGCGTAACGAAATTGATTCCCTCATTAAGACTCAGGAAAGCGATATTGCCCAGATTAAGACAGACCAGGTTAGCGCCAGCGACGAGGCTGCAATCATAAAAAGACTCTTTGATTCAAATGATAAAATTACAGCCCTTGCCGGCGAAAAAGAAAGTCAGCATATTGCTTCTTATGCCTGGGCAGCCGGTTCTCGAGAAGATTTCAATGGCCTTTCAGAAAATTACGAAGCAACCCTCGATGAGATTTTTGAAAAGACTTCAAATGCCTTTATCGGATCCTGGACAGAAATCACAGATTACTACGCAAAGGATTCTGCAAGAATCTACAATGGAGCTCTTGCATATTATCAGAGTGCAGACAAATATCGCGAAGGCTTCTTCACCAAGATTTCTCAGAATGTTCTGACAGAACTCCGCAGCGATATTTCAAAATCTCTGGTATATCAGGATACCTTTAATGCAGACCCTGAACTTGATTTTGGAATTGTTTATTCTTATCCGGATCTTTCCTATTCAATTTCTCAATATACAAAAAGTCTTGCCCAGAAAGGAATTACAACACTCTCGGGTTACAATACAGTAATTGTTGATACAGTAAACAGTCATCCTCAGCAGAAGGAAAACGAGAAAATTCAGGAGCTGGTTGCAGCTGCTCAGACTGCAATTGAAGCAGAACGCGTAAAGCTTAATCAGCTTATAACAGATTCTCAGACTCAGGCAGGTATCGCTCAGAAACAGATGACAGCCTCTCAGCTGGCCCGCAACGAAGCCGACCTCCGCTATACCGAAGCACAGAATGCTCTTCGTAATGAAGACTTTGATACAGCCCGCAAAAAACTGCAGGACGCCCTTACAAAATATGATGAAGCTCTCCTTAATCAGAATGATGAAAGCCTTCGCAGCCAGACAGATGCTAAGCTTCAGACACTGGGTGAAAATATTGCCCGTGCCGAGAATGAACATGTTGTCCGCGAAGTCCGCGATCTTAAAACAAAAGCAAAAGACGCTTACTTTAACGGCCGTTTCGACGACGCAGAAAAATATCTGAACCAGGCAAAAATCCGCTGGGCAGTTACCAATGTTGATGAAGATGAAGAAATTTCAAACCTGCTCAACTTTGTAAACACAGCAATCTCAATGAAAACCGGCCGCGAGATTCTTCCGTCTGCGCCTCAGTATCCGGAAATGTCTCAGCTTTTGAATATTGCCTACCAGTACTTTGATGAAGGAAGCCGCAAAATAGGAGAGGGTAACCGTGCTGCCGGAGAGGCAGACCTGGCACTTGCCCTGGATAGTATTCAGAAACTGCAGTATGTATATCCTCTCAATCAGGAAGCTTCAATTCTTACACTCAGAATAAACCGTCTTATGGATCCTGAAAAATTCCAGAATGAATTTGCCCAGAAGATTGAAGTTGCAAAAATGATGTGCAAGAGCTCAAGTACCCAGCAGGAAGGCTATGCAAATCTTCTTGATTATTATGAGCTCGAGCCAAATTATAAGGGGCTTAAAGATCTGATTTATCAGGTAGAAATTGATATTGGAATCCGCCAGAAGCCGGTAAGCAATACAGGTGCAAACCGGGCTAAGAAACTCGTTGCAGATGCGCAGAAAATTTTTAATTCAGCAGGGAACGATACGGCTAAGCTTCAGAATGCTCTTTCAAAAGTAGATGAAGCTCTTGCTCTTGTTTCTGATAATAACGAAGCAATGGCTCTGAAAGATAAAATCACACTTAAGATTGGCGGTAATACTTCTACGGTCCTTTCTACAGAGGATGAACGACTTTATCAGCTTGCAATTCAGAGACTTCAGAATAATAATATAGTTGGTGCGAATGCAATTGTTGAACAGCTTTTGAAAAAGCCTTCAAATGCTAACTCGCAGAAAATTAAGGATTTGAAGAATAAGATTGAGGCCCGCAGTTAGAATGAAAAAGCTTACCTTGTTTTACAAAAAATTATTCTTCCTCCTTTTGATTGCTGCCTGCCGGCTTTCCCTTCTTGTCGCCGCAGATTTTTACTGGGAAAATCCGGCTGTAATTACAGATACAGATTCACGCTTTCCACTTACTCTTAAATCAGCTGATGGTTCACAAACATATCTTTTCTGGCAGGAAGTAGATGTTTCGACCCGCCAGATTTATCTTTCTGTGAGAATTTATAACTCGCTTAAGTCATATTCAGAGAACAGACGTTTTGCAGGTCCTTACAGCTATTCCGGCGATGAAGTTCCGGATATTTATACAGCAGCGGTTTTGAAAAAAGGAAGTGTGGCTGTTGCCGTAATGACCGGACTTTCAAATCTTTCTGTTTTTACTTCGACTGATAGCTGTAAAAGCTTTGCAGAATCAAAAATACCGGCTCTTTCATCTATCACTGTAGCTCCACGAATCTATGCAACTGGTTCAGATACCTTCAGGATGTTTACTTCGGTAGGCGAGGAAAACTCCTTTACAATTTTTACAGCAGAATCTTCTGATGGACTAAAATGGCCTAAGCTTGCACAGTTCCAGCCGGCTGCTTCATATCGAAATCCTTTTATTCCGGTGCTGCTTCCTTCTTCCTTTGGAGATATTGTCGTTTTCCAGGCCCAGTATACTTCAGCTGAAACCAGCAGATTATCTTATCAGATATATATGACAATTGATGCTTCTCGTTCTGGTAAGAACTGGACTCAACCTGTGCTGCTTACAGACAGAAGTTCTCTTCCTGCTCGAAACGGCAAACAATTTCATGAATACCAGAATCAGAGACCTGGCCTTTATGAGGCAGATGGAAAGGTTTACCTCACATGGGAAAGAACAGATACAGTAAATTCTTCAATCTGGATTGAAAATATAACTTCAACCGGCGTAAGCCCGGGTAGTGCAGAACAGCTTACAGAAAATGGAAACGCCAGTCGTCCTGTTATGTTTGAATATAAGGGTTCACTTTATATGACCTGGTTTGATACAAGACGAGGTCGTGAATCAATTTATATGGTCAAAAAGAATGGAAGCTACTGGAATGAAACAAGTCTTGTCGAAGACCGTAATTCCAATATGTTTGTTTATCCTCTTGTTACAAATGATGCTGATGGTTCTGTTCTTTCATTTATATGGCAGCAGATAAATACGGCTTCTAAAAACTCAATTGCAATCCTTTCTCCTGATAAATCAGTTATGCCTCCAGCCTTTACCCCGGTGAGCTTCAAAAAAGGAAAGAGTTCGCGGTCAGAGGATGTCCGGATTCAAATTAATTTTCCAAACGATTCATCAAATATTTCAGGCTATTCTTATACCTGGGCTAAGGAAAATGCAATTGAACCTCCTAAACAGATTGAACACTTTACAAAAGAAAATGTTTTAAAGCTCAAAGCTGTAGAGGATGGAAATTATATCCTTTCTGTGAGAGTTGCAGATTACGCCGGTAACTGGTCTGAACCTGCACAAATTTCCTATCATCTTGATTTGACACCTCCGCTGGCTCCACAGATTCTTTTCAATAATCTTGATTCATATGGATTTATTGATTCAAAC
>JAEEGL017072045.1_pt1 | contig 11149 bp, 7 predicted proteins | sample 9134231 | NCBI WGS metagenome assembly JAEEGL01 (sample SAMN16246548, study PRJNA631951) | gut metagenome | biome: gut microbiome; feature: rumen; material: fiber-attached | host: Bos | place: Iran: Karaj | collected 2018-10
AGCCACGCCCCATTCAAAACCTGCAACCGGGAACTGCTGTGTGAAAACGCCAGCTTCCTGGGAAGCATTCCCCCACAGAGCGAAAGCGCCGCCGGCAAAGAGAGCGCGCATGTTGTCCACACCCTGCTGATCCGGGTAAGCAACAGCCACGAGTTCACGGCCTTTTTCAAGGATCGGCTTGTAGCCGGAGAAATCGAACTTGCCGTTGACATAGTCATAGTAATAGATACCGGATACCTGAGCCATCATTTCGAGCTGACGCTCAAAAGGAGAGGAAGAAGTGAAGCCGATGCCGTAGTAGCTGCCAGCGCCTGCTTCTGTGATCTTCTTGGCCAGGGCAATGTATTCGTCCAGGGTTGCAGGAATGCCTTCAGCACCGGCTGCGGCAACCAGGTCCTTATTGTATTCAATGCGGACGCCGGAACGCATACTGGAGGCTACCCAGTAAATATCGTCTCCCAGTGCATTCAGACCTTCATACTTGTGTTCGAAGGGCTCATTGACCTTCTGATACTCTTCATCTGCCTTGATGTAGGGGGTCAGAGATTCGATGGCACCATATTCAGAGAAATTCTTGATGTCGATGGACTGGCCAACCAGGTCCGGAGCTTCGCCGCCCTGATAGGCAAGCAGAATGGACTGTTCAAAGTTGTCTGTCATGATGGTCATCTGGATTTCGATATCATCATGCTCAGCATTGAACTTTTCGATCATCGCTTTCATGTAGGCTTCATCATGACGGTCATTGGACCAATAGGTAACAACGGTCTTGCCATCTGCCATAGCCGGTACAACGCTCAGAACAGCGATTGCAACGAGCATGCATGCAAGAACAAGGCTCAGGCTCTTCTTCATAACAAAGATTCCTCCTATTTTTTTACTTGTCCCGACTGTATTGGGAAAGTATTATTATGTTAGCATAATATTATGTGAATATCAACCAATTTTTCTGTATATTTATTGTAAATATTGTATATATGTAATATTATGATTGTATTTATATAATAACTATTAGAAATTTCATGGAACTTTTTTCCATCTTTTCACCAGAATTTTATCATCATGTTTGAAATATATGCTTTTTATATCTTTTTCTGCTGTGAATTCCTGTATGGTTTTCATGCTTATCCTGCCGGCCGGGTTCAGGTTGAACTGCCTCCATGTCTATGTTATGATATAGTATGCCTGCTATACGTTATATGCAGCAGCCACGGATCTTTCTGTCCATCCGCTCCCGCGGGTGCTCTTCAAGTACTTTTCTCCCTTGTTTTTCCCACAGACTGTTTTTTTCTTCGAGAGGAAGAGGATGCTATGACAAAACAAAAGCTGCTGAGCATTGCCATCCCCAGCTACAATTCAGAAGCATACATGGCCCACGCAATCGAATCCCTCCTTCCCGGCGGCGACGAGGTGGAAATCCTGATTGTCAATGATGGTTCCAAAGACCGAACCGCAGAAATTGCGGATTATTATCAGGCGAAGTACCCTGGTATCTGCAAAGCCATTCATCAGGAAAATGGCGGACACGGTGCTGCCGTCATGGCCGGTCTCCGGAATGCCACCGGCATTTATTTCAAGGTTGTTGATTCCGATGACTGGCTGGATGAGAACGCCTATCCGCATGTTCTGGATGTGCTCCGTTCCCTTTCTGAACCCGAGAAGCAGATTGATCTGGTCATTGCCAACTTTATCTATGACAAAGTCGACGCTCCGCGCAAGCACGTCATGAGCTATCACCCTGCTCTCCCGCAGAATACGGTCTTCTCATGGGACGAAGTCCGGCATTTCCGGATCGGTCAGTACCTGCTCATGCATTCGTGCATCTACAGAACCGAGCTGCTGAAAAGCTGCGGGCTGGATCTTCCCAGACATACATTCTACGTGGATGAGCTTTATGTCTATGTGCCCCTTGTCTGCGTCAAAACCATGTATTATGTCAACGAGAATCTCTACCATTACTTTATCGGACGCGAGGACCAGTCTGTCCAGGAATCCATCATGATCAAACGGATCGACCAGGCTCTGAAAGTCAACAAGCTGATGATGACATCGGTTGATCTCGAAAAGATCGAAAACATACATCAGCGGAAATATATGCGCAATTACCTGGAAATCGTAACCGTTGCCTCCTCGGCCCTGCTGACCAAGAGCGGTACTGAGGAAAACATCGCCAAGCGGAAAGAACTGTGGAGTTATCTCCGCAGGGAAAACCCCTACGCCTACCGTCTGCTTCGTCCCCGTATCTTCGGTGTTCTCATCCATATCCCCGGTGCTTTTGGAAATTTCATCATCCGCTTCGGATACTGGGTCAGCCAGAAAATCTTCGGTTTTAACTGACACCTTTGCAGCATGAAAAAAGTTCCCTTTTTCACAGGGAACTTTTTTCATGAACCGCATCTTTTCAGTTGAATTCCTGCCCGGTCCTTGCAAGCGCTGCCTCGATGACACGGTCCATATCATAATATTTGTACTCACCCAGTCTGCCGCCGAAAATCACCTTGTCCTGGGACAGCGTCATCCGGCGGTATGCCTCATAGACCGCACCGTTCTTCTCATCGTTTACAGGGTAATACGGTTCATCCCCCGGCTTCCATTCCGAGGAATACTCGCGGCTGATGACGGTCTTGGGGAGATCCCTGCCCTCAGAATCCCTGCCGAACTCAAACCATTTATGCTCAATGATCCGCGTCCAGGGTGTTTCGCGGTCTGTATAATTCACGGCTGCATTGCCCTGGAAATTCGGCATATCCAGCACCTCCGTCTCAAAGCGTACGGAACGATAGGCCAGTGTACCGGCGGAATAATGGTAGAAGGCATCAATCGGGCCTGTATAGACAATCTTCTCAGCCAGCGCATTCCACGCCTCCCGGTCTGCGAGATAGTCCTCGCCCAGACGGATCTCCACGCCTTCCAGCATGTGTTCCACCATACGTGTATATCCGCCGACCGGAATGCCCTGGTACAGGGCATTGAAATAGTTGTTGTCAAACGTCAGGCGGACCGGAAGCCGCTTGATGATGAAGGCCGGAAGTTCCGTGCACGGACGGCCCCACTGTTTTTCGGTATAGCCTTTGATGAGCTTTTCATAGATGTCCGTACCCACCAGGCTGATGGCCTGTTCTTCCAGGTTCTTGGGTTCCGTGATGCCTGCCTCTTTCTTCTGCTCCTCGATTTTCGCGGCTGCCTCCTGCGGTGTCACAACATTCCACATGCGGTTGAAGGTATACATGTTAAACGGGAGCGAATACAGTTCCCCGTGATAGTTGGCCACAGGAGAATTCGTGAAACGGTTGAAGGTTGCGAACTGACAGACATACTTCCAGACTTCCGTGCTGTTGGTGTGAAAAATATGGGCACCGTACCTGTGCACCTGGATTCCCTCGATTTCCTCCGTATAGACATTGCCGCCGATGTGATCCCTGCGGTCAATGACCAGCACTTTCTTTCCGGCGCGTTTTGCTTCATGGGCAAACACAGCTCCGTACAGTCCGGCGCCGACAATCAGATAATCATACATCCCATTACCTCCTGAATCAATCGGGAACAGATTCCCGTTCTGTACATGGGCATCTGACGCCCTGCTGTTCCCCTGTTCTTTTCTGATTCTACCGCATCCGGTTTTCTTATGCAATCTTTCGTCTTCCTGTCTTGACCATCCCCGGCAAACTATGTAAATATCTGATGAATGCAGATTAAAGATATGAGGTGTTCTGTATGGGATATATACCTGTTGAAAACCAGGAATCGCGTGAATCAACCATTGTCCGGACCAGCGTCATTGGTATTCTGGTGAATGTGCTGCTTGCCTCTTTCAAGGCAGTCATCGGACTGATCACACATTCCATCGCCGTTACGCTCGACGCTGTCAATAACCTTTCCGATGCACTTTCCAGTGTCATCACCATTGTCGGAACCAAGCTTGCCGGAAAACTTCCCGACAAAAAGCATCCCCTCGGCTACGGACGAATCGAGTATCTGTCGGCCATGATCGTGTCCGCCCTCGTTCTTTATGCCGGCGTGACATCTCTGGTGGAATCGGTCAAGAGCATCCTTTCTCCCGAGAAGCCCGATTATTCCGTCGTCTCCCTCATCATCATCGCATCAGCGGTGGTTGCCAAGCTTCTGCTGGGCACCTATGTCAGGAAAACCGGAAAACGCGTGAACAGCGCTTCGCTTGAAGCCTCCGGCTCGGACGCCATGTTTGACGCGATCATTTCCGCCTCCGTTCTCCTCTGTGCCCTGATCTATATTGCCTTCGGCCTGTCCCTGGAAGCCTATGCCGGTGCCGTGATCTCCATCGTGATTATCCGTTCAGGCATCGAAATGCTCCGCGACACACTGGATGACATCCTCGGCAAGCGCTATGAACCGGAAGAACTTCAGGCGATCAAGAACACCATTGCAGAAGATCCGGATGTGCTTGGCGTTTACGACCTGATCCTGCATGCCTATGGTCCGGACCGTCATGTGGGCTCTGTTCATGTCGAAGTCAGGGATGAGATGACGGCCGAAGCCATTGACATGATGGAACGCAGATTCTCCAAGGCCGTTTTTGCAGCGCACGCAATCATCATGACCAGCATCAGCATCTACGCCACCAATACATCAACCCCTGAGACGAAAGCCATCCGCGACAAAGTCAATCAGGTTGTCATGGGTTTTGACGGCGTTCTCCAGACCCATGGTTTCCGTGCAGACACGGAAGAACGTACCATTACTCTGGATATCATTCTTGATTTCGACCTGAAAGACCGCAGGACGGTCTTTGAAAACATCCGTACGGCCCTTCAGGAAGCGTTCCCGGATTACACCCTTTACCTGACCCTTGATATTGATTTCTGAGATGCGGCTGTGATGGCGCTGCAGAATTGCAGCCGCCCTCACAGCTTTTTTCGCACCTGCGTTTTCACCGATACCTCTTCCTTCCTGCAAGTCATTCATGGATATGCCCAGAAGAATGATTTCACAGATTCTTTACTTTTTCTATCCGTAATTTGACAAATTTTCGTCAAACATGGTGAGAATGGTCAATGCTTGGCTACTTCACCTATTGTGTCCCGGACTCTTTTGGCTATAATGGCGCTGTACGGAATCCCGTACAGACTGCATATTCCAGGAGGAATAAAGAAATCAGTATTATGAGATCTACAGAAGCCATTGAACAATACCGTGCAGCTCTTCGAAGCGGTCAGAAATATTATCAGAACGCAGTCGGCCATGGGAAGTTCCCTTACCCGCAGGTTCTGGAAAACATCTGTCCCGAATACATGGCTGCCGCCCGGCAGGAGCTTGGCGTTCTTGAAATCCCGACCGATCTGATCATCGGCACGCTTGCAGATGGCCGTAAGGCTGCCTTTGCCGGCAACTTTATGCCTCTGCTTCCGGATAACACTGAGTTTGCCGCAAAATGGATTGCCCTCTGCAATGCCCATCTGGGAACCAGTGGTATCACAGACCCGATCTCCTGCTTTGAATATATGGGACGGTTCTATGTTCAGGAAGGACATAAACGCGTCTCCGTGCTGCACTCATACGGTGCGCCGTCCATTACGAGCAAAGTAACACGCATCTTCCCGACCTGGTCGGATGACCCGGCTGTTGTTGCCTATTATGAATTCCTTGAATTCTACAAACGCAGCGGCATTTATGCTCTTCAGTTCACCCATCCGGGCTGCATCGCAAAAATTGAAAAGCACCTGGGCTTTGATGAAAAGCATATCTGGACGGATGAAGAAAAAGCCGATTTCATGTCCATGTTCTGGGTCATGCGTGAAGCCTGCACCAGGGAAATGCTGTCCCATGTTCAGGACCAGTCCCTGAGCGAAGTAGTGCTTTCCGCGCTGGACCTCTATCCGTATGAACAGCTCAAAAACCTGGGCATCACGGATATGCGCAAGCGCCTGCTTCCTCTGATTCCCGATCTTCAGTTTGTTTCGGATAATGCGCCTTCTGAACCCACGGTGTCCACGGAGCCTGAAATTCCGGGAAAGAGCCTGGTCAGCCGTATTTTTGACGGAATCTCCCACAGCACGCTGAACGTAGCCTTTGTGCACGTCACACGTCCTGAAAACAGTGTATGGACCAAAGGGCATGACGAAGGACGCAAGTACCTTGAGGAAGTGCTCGGCAGTCAGGTCCGTGTGAAAACCTACATTGTCGGTGAAGAATCCGCAGAAGTTCTGATGGAGCGTGCTGTAAAGGATGACGGGGCACAGCTGCTCATCGCAACAGCCCCCACACTGCTCGGCCCGGCCCGTCAGACAGCCGCCCTGCACCCCGGTCTCAAGGTGCTTGTCTGTGCTCTGTCGGTTCCCTATGTCGGCATCCGGACCTATTACAGCCGGATTCATGAATCCAAGTTCATTTCCGGTGCCATTGCCGGCGCCATGTGCGGAGACAATCCCATCGGTTACATCGCACGCTATCCCATTCTCGGCGTTCCAGCGTCCATCAACGCTTTTGCACTCGGTGTGCGCATGACCAACCCCAAGGCCAGGATCCAGCTTGAATGGTCCTGTCTCGAGGGCGATCCCTATAAACGTCTCCAGAATGCCGGTGCGCGTATCATCTCCGGTCATCCCGTTGCCGTGGCTTCCCCGGGAAACGTCTCCCTGAGCTGGTCCACTTCCCTGATGATGGATGACGGCAGAATGGCACCGCTTGCTTCCGATGTCTGGAACTGGGGCCGCACTTATGAGCAGATGGTCCGTTCCGTTCTGGCCGGTGCATGGGATACCACCGTTCCGCGCGGCACATCGGTCAGCTACTGGTGGGGCATGTCCAGCGGCGTCATCAATGTGGAGCTTGCCAATACCCTGCCCGACGGCGTACGCCAGCTGGCGGAAATCCTCCGGGATGGGCTGACCCGCGGCACGATTCACCCCTTCCATGGGAACATTGTTGACCAGGAAGGCAACATCCGCTCGGATGAATCCACCAGTTTCACCCCCGAAGATCTGATGCAGATGAACTGGCTGTGCGATAACATCGACGGCCGGATTCCTGCTTTCGACGAGCTTCTGCCCATGTCCAGGGAGACAACCCAGCTCCTTGCCCTTCCGCAGAAAGGAGCCGAGAACACGGAAAAGCGCTCCCCGTTCTCTGTCTCCCTCGCGCTCTGATTCTCCGCACATTTCCTGCCCGGGCTGAGAGCCCGGGTATTTTGCCTTTTTCCCGGCCAGGCGCCGGAACATCTGGCTTGATGCTTTTTCCCGCAGGGCTTATAATACACACAGCTGAACACCGTATTGAATCCGCCGGAGGTAACCATCATGAAAATACTGTTTCTTTCAGACCAGGAATGTCCTGCCCTGTGGGACCACTACCGTCCCGAGCGGGTGGAGGGCATTGATCTGATTGTTTCCTGCGGCGATCTGAAACGTCAGTACCTCGAATTTCTCGTGACCATGGTGAACAAACCGGTATTGTATGTTCCCGGGAATCATGATACCCGTTATCTTGTGGAACCGCCTGAGGGCTGTGAAAGCATTGATGACTGTGTATATACCTTCCGCGGCATCCGGATCGGCGGACTGGGCGGCTGCAAGAAATATACCGACAGCCCCTATCAGTACACGGAAAAAGAAATGGCAAAGCGCGTGCGCAAATTCCGCAAGTGCGTGAAAAAAGCCGGCGGCCTGGACATCTTTGTCACCCATGCCGCCATGACCGGTTACGGTGATGCAGAAGACCGTGCCCACAACGGCTTTGACTGTTTCAAGGAAGTCCTTGATACCTGGCACCCGATGTACATGTGTCACGGTCATGTCCATCAGAGTTATGGCTGGAATATTCCGCGCATGGTGGATTACAACGGTATCCCCATTATCAACTGCTTTGAGCGTTATATCATTGAAATCCCGGACCGGGAATAACCGTGGTATCGCCGGCATCCTTAAGCAGGATGCCGCTTTTTTTCTGCTTTTTTCTTCCCAGTGACTGACAACGATTGGGCACTATGCTACAATACAAAACCGGAACGCACGCTCTCACCGCGCAGTTTCGGCAAAAGAAAACTGTCCGTTTCCGGACAGTCGAAGGTTTATGATTTTCCCACAATATTCTGAAGCCATATGCCCTTTTTCACCAGAACAAATCCGAGGATGCATTTTCCCCAGTCGCCGATCATCACCAGGATCATGATGTAAGCCACATGCAGTCCGGTGAATCTCGAGAGGATGAAGGCAATCGGAATGGAAACCACCCATCCGTTGACGCTGTCAAACAGGAAGGTCAGCAGGGTCTTTCCTCCGGAACGCAGGGTAAAATAGGTTGCATTCATAAAGGCGTTCTGGGGCATGAAGATACCCGTAATCAGCATAAAGATTGTTGCCAGGTGCCGCACGTCCTCCTCCGTGTTGTACATGCGCGGGAAAAAGGGAGCTGTCGCAAAAACGGCAAGTGCCACAAGGGATGACAGGGCAATGGAGAGGGCAATCATCTTGTTGTCCGTGTCCCTGGCTTCCTCCATTCTGCCGGCACCCAGAAGCTGTCCGACGATGATCGCCACGGAACTGCCCATGGAAAGAAAGACGCAGTTGAACAGGTTTGTGATGGTCGAGGAAATATTCAGTGCCGCCACCACGGTCAGCCCCCTGACGGCATAGCACTGGACAAGGATTGCCTGCGAGGAAGACCAGAGTGCTTCGTTGAGAAGAAGCGGAAAACCCTTGACCGTGATGGTTTTCACCAGATCCCGGGGAATTCCCCACCGGCGGTAGATCCCTGCAATATAAGGATTTTTGTCCGGGTGCATGTGGGTCCAGATGACCACAATCAGCATTTCCACATATCGTGAAATCACGGTGGCCACCGCAGCGCCGACTACGCCCATCCGCGGAAATCCGAAATGTCCGAAAATCAAAATGTAGTTAAAGACCAGGTTCATCAGAACCGCCGTAATGGACGCCCGCATGGGAAGCCTGGTCTCACTGCATTCACGGAGGGTGGATGTGTAAATCTGCACCATCATAAAGGCAGGAAGTCCAAGCAGCATAACACGCATGTATTCCAGAGCCCAGCGGCGCGTCGCCTCCAGGTCCCCTGCACTGTCAGAGGGATTGAGATACAGGGAAATCAGGGCATCCCCTTTCCAGAGGAACAGGCCAACCGCCAGTGCTGTCACGCCCAGGGCAAGCCACATCTTGTAATGGAACGTATGGCGAATGCCCTCATGGTCTTTTGTTCCATAATACTGTGCCGTAAAGATGCCTGCACCGGCCAGACCGCCGAATATGCACAGGTAATAGACAAAAAGCAGCTGGTTGACGATCGCCACGCCGGACATCTGCTCTGTGCCCACACGGCCGACCATAATATTGTCCAGAAGTGAAACAAAGTTGGTGATGGCATTCTGGATCATCATCGGTACTGCCACCGCGAGTACCTTCCGGTAGAATGCCCGGTCACCGACCAGTGTGTCCTTCAGCGAACGACCTCTTCCCCCATTGAAACGCATGGTCCACCTCATATCAATCCGTTCCGCATATGCGGTCTGTGCATCATAACAGACACATGGGCTTATTGCAAGACACACCTGTTTTCTTTTTTATGTTCTCCATTGAAAGGAACGACTGCCTTTATGCCATCGCACATTCTGATTGAAGCCTGCTGTGCTTCCCCTGAGGATGTTCTCACGGCTGCCCTGGGCGGTGCAGACCGTATTGAGCTCAATACAGCGCTGGCCCTGGGCGGACTGACACCCTCCCTGGGCAACCTCATTGCCTGCCGCAGGGCCGTTTCCCTGCCCATCCTCTCCATGATCCGGCCCCGCGAAGGTGGTTTCTGTTATTCCACCACCCTCTTCTCTGCCATGCAGCAGGATGCAGAGCTTCTGACCGGGGCAGGCAGCGACGGGATCGTCTTCGGTTTTCTGACGGAATCCGGGGAGATTGACCGTATGCGGACGCTTGACCTGGTCCGGGCAGTTCCTGGATGCCAGACAGTTTTTCACCGTGCTTTCGACCTGGTGTGTGACTGGCGGAAATCCCTTGAGACGCTGATCGAACTTGGGGTTACCCGTGTTCTTACCAGCGGACAGGCTCCAACGGCCGTCGAGGGCATTCCGAGACTGCGTGAAATGATCCGTTTCGCCGGCAGCAACCTGGAAATCCTGCCTGCCGGCGGCATCCGGCCCGAGAATGTCGTGCAGATTGTGGAGGAAACCGGATGCACGCAGGTCCATCTCTCCGGTTCCGTCCCGCGTTTCGACCCTTCCTGGCCGGAGCACACAACCCTCTGGTTTTCATCCGCTGACGCGCCGGACGGAGGTGCCTGGCGTGAAGCGGATCTGGATATTTTCAGACAGATGCGGCTGAATCTTCAGCAATTTGATACGGAGGAATGATGTATGTTTGCAATGATCGGTACATGGGAAATGAGTCTTCAGGGCCTTGTCCTCGGCGGCCGGACCCTGCAGAAGGGCGGAGATGCCGGTGACGCGGTGGTGGAAGCCATTCAGTATGTCGAGTCCAACCCGGATTATGTATCCGTCGGATTCGGCGGTCTTCCGGCGATCGACGGCCAGGTCTATCTGGATGCAGCGTATATGAACGGAGACACCCTGCAATGCGGCGCAATTCTTTCCTGCACCGAGGTTTCCAGCCCGGTGGCAGCGGCCCGTGCGCTGTGCGGACGCAAAACCAACTGGATGCTCTGCGGAGAAAGCGCAAAGCAGTTTGCCAGGTCCCAGGGCATTCCCCTCAGGGATATGCGCACCGAACCCTCCCAGAAACGCTGGAAGGAAGCGGTCGAACAGAAGAAGGCAGACGAGGCTTCCGTACCGTATAAAGGGCATGATACGGTCTGTGTGCTGGGTCTTGATTCGCACAACCACATGGTCTGCGGAACATCCACCTCAGGCCTGTTTCTCAAGGAACCCGGGAGGATCGGTGATTCTCCGATTCCCGGATGCGGGTACTACTGCGACACGCGCTACGGCGCGGCAGCTGCCACCGGCCTCGGGGAAGATATTATGCGCGGCTGTCTTTCCTATGAAATCGTCTCCCGCATGCGCAGCGGCCAGACTGCCCAGGAAGCAGCGGAAGGTGCGCTACTGGATTTTGTCCGGACCATGGACAAACTGGAGGAGAAGGATCTGTCCATCAGCCTGATTGCTCTCGCTCCTGACGGTTCCTTCGGTGCGGCCACC
>JAEEGL011527279.1_pt1 | contig 11148 bp, 7 predicted proteins | sample 9134231 | NCBI WGS metagenome assembly JAEEGL01 (sample SAMN16246548, study PRJNA631951) | gut metagenome | biome: gut microbiome; feature: rumen; material: fiber-attached | host: Bos | place: Iran: Karaj | collected 2018-10
ACCATCTTTCTTTTTGACAATCAAAGTGTAGTCTTGATTACGTAAAGGTACTGGTTTAAATTCTCTTGATTGGGTAATAAGTATGATAACTGTACCGTCATCAGATGTATACTTTAATACCGTTTTGGGAACAACAAAGAAAGCCAAAACAATAACTATAAGTGTTATAATACTTACAATAATCAGAGCTTTTTTTCTTCTCGTCATGTTTACCAACTCCAATTACTAATAATATATTCGGAAAAGGCCTTAGCAGCACCCATTGACACTTCTTTTGTTACAGGAGCATTTTTGTAAAAATTACTATCAATTATATCAGCCATATCATTCTTAGCAGTATTATAATCTTCTTTCATTATAATTACCTTTATTCAGAATCGTCCTTCATTATCGCTCTTTCGATATCCATGACAAGAGGAATATCGGTTTCTCCCAGGGCAATTTCACCTCTCTTACGCACTATTAAAGCATCATATCCTGTATTAAACATAACGATATCACTGGAATATTTTTTAAGAATAGTTTTTAACAGAGAAATAATAACAGAGGCATAACCACTCGCCGGAACAACATCAAACCACAAGATCGTATTAATCTTAACACCAAAGTCTTCTTTATCGAACATCTCACGATCAACGTCAACATAAACGCTTAATCGAAAATACTGCGTTGAAGCTGACCATCTTCCATTTTTTTCTTTTATGTTCGATATAGTTGTATATTGGCTCAGTATATTGACTACGAAGTCAAACAGCTCTTGCAAATCGTTTGAGAAAAGCTCAATAATATAAAACATTATACCACCTTCCAATCATTTGAGAATCACACGTATGATTTCACCGTCTTTAACGACAAAAAGTTCGTCTAGAGTTGAAATATCCCACGTGTGGAACTGCTTGATTAGTTCGGTTAATGTTTTATTTGAGTCATCGAAGTTAATAACAATTCGTCTGGCTTGAGTTTCTGTTTTGCCCTTTACTGTTGACCATATGTTACGGACAGATGTGTTTTTATCTGGAGAATAGCAGTCGAACGCTTGTCCATTTATTAAATAGTCTGGGCATGAGTCATCAAGTAATCCATACCCGTTACCGTTTGGCGAATCTGGGAGCATTTCTACATCAAATCCCTTATCCGCGAACAAATGAGCGGCTTCGTTTTGTCTTTCTATAGGACGCGGATCATTAGGATCAGGTGTGCCCGCAATTCCTCTCAATGTTGTAGAGGATTTCGATACAGGTTCGGTAATTATTTTTGATGAAGACTTAGCAAGAACATAGTCAACTTGCAACTTATTGATTATAGTTGAGTCGGTTACTCCATATTTTGCTAAATTTTGAGAGGCTTTTCCAAATTCATCAAACAGATTCACAATACCGATTGTTCCTTCTTTATTTGCAAGGTTCACTACACCCTTGGCAACGTCATCGCCATTTCTTAATACAAATTCAGCTAGTAGTCTCTGACTTCCACCAGTTTCACCTATAACCTTTAGTACATCATCCCCAAGGAACATACACTTAGGATTCTTGAGCAGTGTGTCAATCGTAGACTGCGAGCAGCCGAGCTTAGAAAACTTGCTGATCTGAGCATTGACTTCAGCTGTGGTAAATCCAGTGTTTTTCAAACCAGTTATTACATTTTTGCCGTATTTAGCACAGTTGGTTGCGTTTTTCGCCTGTGAGATGATCGCACCGCCAATTTTCGTAACACCAAAGGTAATTACGTTAATAGCAGCATTAATTTTGACTTGTGTTCCGGCTTCCTCATTACCATTCATATAGTAGTCATAGTTATTGGCAATCGTTTCTATGATATCGAAAACCATCAACTCAATGGCGATAACACACAGAACCAGAGTTGCAACGGGCACAAAAGCCAATGATGTCATTGCGGATAGCGTAGCGATAAAGAGTCCAACAGTCTCCACAAGCCATATTTCATCTATTGCAATACCGATAATAGCTGCAACGCTGACTGAGCTTGAGCAAACACCACCGTTCGTTTTACCTGAGATCATAAAGGCTTGTGACGCTTGGTCGGCGGTCTCAACAATATAACCAATACCTGTCCACTTACCAACAGTAATGCTCTGCTCCATTGTGATAATAGTATTACCAGCGTCTATCTCTGCCTGTAATCTTTTGGCATCTTCATCGCTGATCTTTAGATCAGAAACCTTTTTTGTAGTATTCTTTGATAAAGAAACTATCTTAATGCCTTTCTCCTGAGCACGCTTAAATAGCTGCACCGTAGAAAGGCTCTCAACTCCTACGATTTGTTCCAGTATTGCACTTTCAAGTTCCGAGGAGATATAACCTCGCTCCATGTTGAACGCTCTAAGCTGTTCACTGTTTGAGACTTCGCTGACCGTACTAACAGCATTGCTTAGGATATCTACAATGAATTGACCGTTTTTATCGATTCCATAAGGCTCATCTGCAACTCGAACCTTGCTTGGATATACACCCGGCTTGAAACCGAAAACACCTATTTTTACTGTATCTTCGCAATTCACATTTTTTTTCTCTGCCAGAGTCTGAGTGTAAATATCTAACTGCGAGAAATACATAACGCCTGTTAGATGTAATATACTTCCTAGATAATTGGTATTATATACATTTGTTTCATCAACTTTGGATGCTTTTGTAGATTCATTTAGTTGATAGCTATTATTAACAGCAGCAGTCTGATTAATTGATTTTGAATAGGCCTCCGATAATTCGTTCGGAGATATGGTTCCAACATCAAAAACAATACAGCATAATTCTCCAGGCGAAAGCTCTTCCTCGTATGTCTCTATTTTGCCGACAGTTTTAGAGTTAATATACAGCTTTTGCTTCTCGTCAAAATCAATTGCAGGACCAGTTAAGACGGCTTGACCATCGATCTTGATGACTGGAGCTACGGAAAGAGCTTGTCCGAGTACATAAGGCGGAAGGTTAAAAATGCTGCTGGCATCAAAATCTAAAAATTCATTAGATTCCATTGTGTCATCAGAAACCACATACTCAACTGTAACGCTCTTTTTATAGAGTTCTGATGCACGATATGTCTTCTTATTGCTGTTATTAAACCCTATCTCGATTATATCGCATCTGCTGTCATCAAGCTTCTCAGTAACTGTCGGCTCAACATTAATGAGATGCGGAGATGTGGTCAGAAGTTTAGTAATGTTCTTCTGAACTATCTTTTTAGAGGAAAAAGCGTAGCTTTGTCCATCAAGATTTGTCATAGCATTATTGTAGGTTGAGTCCGAGATTGAGTCGAGATAGTTCAAATCCGTCTTTTGAAGGATTCGTTCTACATCAGAAGCACTTGCTCCTGCGTCGAGAGTTTTGATACTATTTTTCTGCGTTTCATACTCCTTAAAGCATACATCAAGGTAGTTAGTCTTGCCTGCATCCACTACCTGAACATATGTATAGTCGCAAAAGTAATATGTAACGCCTTCATATTCATAAGTGGTATTCTGTCGTCCTTGACAAGAGTAGATTGCCAAAGCTGCATCCAAAGAATTAGTATTAGTCCATTTCATCAACTGTTCTGCCGAAAAGCCAACAATATCAGTCACATAATTTGCATCATATCCGAGATACCGTAACATTGCAATTAGAAGGCTGGACAGATCCGCATCATTACCGCCACCTTGCTCAAAGGTACCGATAGCACCCTTTCGTGAACCATAGTAAAACTCGGAACGCATATTGTTATAAAGATAGTTGTACACATTTACGGCAGTTCCAAGTTCGTTGGCTTTATCCACCATTTGTTTAGTCAGTGATGTTTCAATCGGCTGATTAGTTGTCGCAATGGATGTGTCTGGTGGAGTGATGTTTTTCCTCACTGAGCCTGTAAACGAGTCTCTTTCTACAAGCAGAAACTGCTGAACCTCTATGGCATCCTTAACATCTACAACACCGTCTGCATTTACATCCGCAGCTACTTTGTTAATGCTTGCTGATCCTGAGGAAGAAAGCTCTTGTTTTATCAAGCACAAGTCAAATACATCTACTCTGTCGTCATCGTTCACGTCGCCTAGAATTACGTCCGTTTCTGCTGCGTGCGCATCGATTTCATTAACGAATGTCTGCAAACTGCCTGACGATACAAAGAGTGTCATCGCCGTAGCCGTGACAGCAGAAACAATTTTGGAAAATAATTTGTTCATCTGATACCTCCTATACATATAATATTATAAATTATAGCACAGAGTGTTAATAAAATCAACACTAAAATGACAATTTTTATGAATACAGAGATAATCTACACCATTTACTACTATTATTATCCACTAATGATAGCTTGCTGTACCTGTCTTACAATGTTTGTCTGAAAACTTCTTTATGCCTACTGTAGTAAATGGGGTGCTGTTATTTTCTGGTATATTTATAGATAAGAATACTTGTTTATATGCCGATATCTAAACTGTAATCAAAAAGGTCTCACATATTTGTGAGACCTTTTTTTTTACACTATCATAACGCAACCTGAACCATACGCGTCTGCCAATTCCGCCATATCCGCATTGCTTAAATATTATACCACAGATGAGTTTATTTGTCAAGTACTTTTTTAGATATATAATGTACAAATGCTCTCCACCGAGAATATTTCAGTAGGAGAGCATTTGCAGTGTACGACTTTTATGATGCATATCTAAGATATGCTGCGATATCCGAAACTCCGCCTGTAGCGGTGAAGCTATAATATCCGAGTATCATTGAAGCGTCAGAGGAATCAATTTTGCCGTCAGCTTTTATGTCAGCCTTTATCTGCTCATTATAAGAGAATGTACCCTCTCCGCCTACAGATAGCTTTGAGTATTCTGCAAGAACTTCGCTCGCATCAGAAGAATCGACCTTGCCATCGTTGTTTACATCTCCGATAAGCATACTGCTGCCTGCGACTTTTGAATAGACTGAGGCAATATCTGCGGCATTTGTGCGTCCGTCGAGGTTATAGTCGTATTCAACGGCATACTGCTGCTTTATTACATTCGCACGTATCAGCTCCGCATCTTCTGAAGTCAGCTCTTCTGAACTTGTAATATTATACGTTTTTGTCGTGCAGCTTGGGAGCTCCTCCTGCTGGAAGCTGTGGAGCTTTGACGGAACACCTATGCTCCACTGGGCATGAGGACCGCCCTGCTCAATAAGGAAATCATCTGTCCTGAGGAACCACGTATATCCGCATGGATCTCCTCCGTCCCATGTAGTGTCAATATGGAACCACTTTCCGCCGACTTTTACTACGTTCCATGCGTGATCGCCATTATGTACGTAACAAGTCTCTATGCCTGCTTCGTGAAGGAGAAGATTATACGTCTTTGCAAATCCCTCACATACTGCGACCCCGTCAAGGAATATTGACGAATCAACATGATCAGCAAGATCCTGCTCGTTATCGAAATCGTATGTCGTATTAGTGCAGACCCAATCATGAAGAGCCTTGACCTTTTCTATTTCGCTCATGTCTTCATCCGTTACTTCGCTGACGATTTTTTTGGCTGAGTTAATAGTGAATCTGTCCATGAATCCGAGTTCGTGTGCAGTCTGAAAATTATTCATGATGTAGTCTTTAAGCTCGGGAGCAAATTCCGTGCTTTCCTCAGAAACCGTCTCAACACCGGTGATGTACATGAGTTTCGGACAACTGTTGAAGCATCTTCCGGAAATTTTTGTGCTTGTATCAAAAATTATCTCGGTGAGCTCGGAACAGTTTTCAAAGGCATAATCTGCAATATTTGCATTGCCTTTGAAAGCGACCTTTTCAAGTGACGGACAGTCCGCAAAGGCGTATGCGCCTATTGTAACATCGCCGTCTATAACAACTTCCTTTAGTTTTTCACAGTTGCGGAAGGCGTGTTCAGCGATGTATGTTTTTTCAGCAGAAAGCTCGAGACGTTCGATCGGAGTATATCTCATTCCACTGCTTTGAACACTTATCTCCCTGATACCGGAAGAAAATGAGATATCGCTGACCTGCGAATTCTTTAATGCTTCTTTGCCTATCTCAACATGATCTCCTTCCCGAAAGGTAATTGTTCTGAGCGTATCAGGGAATCTGGTCGCGGATATATTACAGGTTCCCGGAAGGTCTAAACGCGTCAGTGAAGTCTGGTAAAAAGGCATTCCTGATATGTTTATCTCATCGCTCAGTATTACGAGCTCTTCGAGAGCAGAACACCCTCCGATCCCGCTGAATTCTCTTACGCTCGGCGGCAGAACGATGCTCTTCAATGCTGTGCAGTTCACGAGGAAATCGACCTTTTCTACCGAATTCGGAAGCGTTATCTTTTCGAGGACAGAACTTGATATTTTCGGGAAGTAATTCACATCTTCATCGAATATGATCTCTTTTACCGTCTCGTTTTCACTAAGTATATTCTGAATGCTTTTTGCGGTTATTTTGATCCCATCGACCTCAGAAGGTATGACAAGCACTTCTGCACTGCCGATATATTGCCAAAAAGCTGCTGTGACAGTGTCACTGTTCTTGTTAAAATATATTATCCAGTCTCCAACAGTTTTTCGTCCGCTGTACTGAGCAGCAGCTGCGTTTTCGTCATAATACTCTTCCGGAAGCTTAAAAGCGCTGTTTTGGAACGCTGTTTTTGAAACCACTATAATATCATCGTGAAATGTGACTTTTTGCAGCCTTGGTGTATTCTGAAAACAATAATCAGGGATAAAACTTACGTTTTTCGGGATATTCACCTCGGTAACAGAAGAATTGTTCAGAAAGATTCTTCTGATACTGGTGATAGAATCAGGCAGAGTGAGCTTACCGAGGTTTACTGCACTGCTGAATACATCGCTGTCAATTTCCTTGACCGGATATCCGCACACATTTCCCGGAACTGTTACATCGTACATTTCAATATTCTGTACAGCCGGTGCTGCGGTATCTTTTACGGCTCTTGTATCCGCTGACAATGGTGACGTTGTTACTTCTTCGAGAATATCCGGAGGATAACTTTGCTGTGTCACTTTTTTCAGCCAGCTTCCAACTGAAAGATAATCACCGGAGCTTGTCGAGTAATATCGGAATTCAAAATCTCCATAGTATATTTGTCCGATTTCTCTGTTTTTCAGCAGCCCGTCAGGCAGGATACAATCAGAATTCTCAGGTATAGTAAGTCTGCACCAGCTTTGACGCTTGTTTGAAAAAGCGTCAACGTCAATATTTGTTACCCTCAGTCCGTTTATCTCTGTAGGCAGCTCTATATTGAATTGGGTAGTATAGTCAGGATCGCCGTTGTACTTTATCAGTGTAACAGAGCCGTCAACGACCTCATATTCCCAGTCCTCAAACATCTGCGACTCAGCAATGGATACCATAGGCTTCTCAGTATATGGAATAATACCGCTTGTATAGCTTATCAATGTCAGACACGATGTCAGGACCGCAATTATTCTTTTCATTTTAATTTCCCCCTTTATTATTCACGAGCTCATTGATTATAGTAATCAAACATTCTTGTGAAATAATCTATAAATTCATCCTCGGCGAGACAGCAAAACCAATCCTCACCGCGGACTTCATCAGGTATCTTATCACTGACTTCATTTACAGGAATAGTATCCGGTTTGATAATATCATCGCTTGCTTTTGTGATGAATTGATCATAAAATGTCACATTACCATTTATTACCGGAAATACAGCTTTGTTAGTCATATTTATGTATGCATCGGCATAGTTTTCAGGGTGGAATGCAGTGTTCAGATAACCGTATGCAATCTCTCCTCCGAATTCACGCACAAGGAAGAAATATTCATTTCCTTTTCGCAGCAGAAATGTATCCTGATAACGATTTGTCACAGAAGCGTGGTAGTAGATTTTCAGATTCCGTTTGCTTACACTTCCATAATATACTTCGTCCACCCTGACATCAAGAACTGAAACTCTCGTTGATCGACCTTGCCCCATCGAGTCATTCCAGCTGACTGTATATTCAGTGATATCAGTTATAGTTCCTCTTACAAGATTTGTGTATTTTGCAGCTTGTTTAGGATCTGCAAGAATAAATCGCCCTCCGACGTCTGTTATAGTATCTCTTATCGGCGTAACGGTCCATGTAACGTTATTATACGGATTACCGCCTAAAGAATCTGTCGCTGTAGTAGATGTTGTCGGCGAATAGGTATGAGTGTCGCTTTGCCATGTCGGAGTTTCGGTAGATGGCTGAGTTGATACTGTTGTTCGCGGTTTTGTTGTTGTACGGATAGTTGTCGTCGAAGTCCGGCGGTGAGTTGTTTTTTTCGTTGTTGCCGCGGAAGTTCTGGAGGTCTTAGATGTTGTGCGCTTAGTTTTGGCTGTTGACACAGCAGAGGTCTTGGCTGTGGTTTTGGAGGACTTCTTTGTTGTTTTTACCGTGGTAGTTTTTCCGGTTTCAGAGCTCTTGGTTTTACTTGAAGCAACTGTTGTCTTGGTTTCGGTATGAGTATCACTTCCCGAACCGGCAGTTTCTTCCGCAGAGGTAGTTTTTTCGGTTTTGCCGGCAGAAGTGTCTGAGTCTGAGCTTTCCTGCGAAGGCGCAGTAACTGCTGAGGTCGTGGTATCGTTTGATTCGGTCACAAGATCTGATTGCTCGACCGGCGGCTTGGGAGGTTTCATGGCATTTGTGAAAATACCTACTGCGAGTACGACAGCAGCTCCGAGAGCTATTGCTGCACTTCGGCGTATAAATACAGCCTTGCGGCGTTTTTTCTCGATAAGCAGCTCAGCCTTTTCGTATGCGCGTTTTTCCTGCTCTTCATAGCTCCTCATACTCGAATCCCTCCTTTTCAAGTATTTTTTTAAGCGACTGCTTCGCATTATACAGGATTTTTTCCACTTGTCGCTTTGATTTCTTCATTATTACTGCCGTTTCAGCGTTGCTGAATCCCTCGAAATATGACAGGTAAATAACCTGACTGTATTCTGGATTCAACTTTTCGAGCGCATGATGAAGCTCGATTTTCTGCTCCTCATCGAGATATTTCTTTTCGAGGTCAGAGCCGTCAGAGATATCGTACATAGCTTCAATCGGCTCATTTGAAAGCCGTGAAGACTTTTTCAGGAAGTCTATAGCAGTATGCCGCGCAATAGCAAACAGCCATGTTTTAAACGTACTCTTTCCGGAATATCTCGGTTTGATGGCAATGAGCTTTGCAAACACGTCTGCTGCGAGCTCCTCAGCATCACCGAAGTTATGAACGAGACTGTTTATGTACATTATAAGTGCATCGTTGTAACTGCGCACTATCTCTGAAAGACCTTCTTTTTCACCCGAAAGGAAACGGCGGTAGCTACTTGCACCGTTGTCCATATGAGTCCTCCTTCATGAATTGGAACTTAGAGCGTTTCTATTTATTAGTCGTTTTAGAAGTATAAAACTCCCAGCTATGATCAAAATTTTTTCATTTAACTTTAAAAATTATAATGGATATGGTAATATTATAGTAAGATTTTATTAAGTTTTCAACGCTAAAGTTAAAATAAAAAAATATGTATATTATATGGGAGATTTCATCTGCTGAATCGACTAAGTTATAAGAAGATGAAAAACTCCACCATAAATCTGAAAAGGAGGAATCACTATGAAAAAAACAAGAAAGCTTTTATCTGTCATGACATCAATGGCGCTCTTTACCTGCGCAGCAGTTGTACCTATGAGTACAGACGCTGGTTTAGTGACAGATAATGTACGTACAGAGCTTGAATCCGCTGCCGGAAAGATACGTGTAAACGTGCATTTCAGATACGAATCCGACTATTATCTCAAAGTACGTTATGAGACTATGAAACAGGCAGAGGAATATGCCAGTGAGCAGATGGCTGAATACCTCGCTGGCAAAGATGTATCCGGCTATACTGCTGATAAGCAGACTGAACTCATGCTTATGAAAAATCATTGGTATCTTGAAGCGGAACACAGGTTATGGGCTGAGAATCTGAGAAATTCAAGAATTGAACAGGTAAAACGTATCTTTAGAGAGATCGGAGTTGATATTCCGGAAGATGAGTTGACTGATGATGTACTACAAGATCGTTCGCTATACTGTCTTATGGATGCTGAACAGATATCCAAAGCCGAAGCAATCGAGGATATAGTTGTAGTAGCTGTAGACGAAGACCTTGACCCGAGCGGTCACTATATCGGAACTCCTGACAAAAACGGATCATATACCTATTTGGTAAGATATAGTTTTGACAGAAGTGATATTGAACAGGAGGCTATAAATTTGAAAAAAGACTATATCGCAAATGAACTTGCCGGCAAGGATTTATCCGAAATCGAAAAGAGTACCCTTGAAAACCAGTATTATGAGAAAGTAAAGAACGAGATGCTCAGCAAGGCTTTTGCAGAAAAATCAGCGTATATTATCGATACCTGTGATATCGACAGAGATAAGACTGTCATTAATCCGTTTGAATCCAGTTTCCAGTGTGTACTCAGCTATGAACAGCTCCAGAAAGTAAAAAGCTGCGAGCTTGTCAAATATATAGAGCTTAACAAAAGTGGTGAGTTCTTTGAATTTACGACTTCTACAACTTGTTTACCTGACGGTCCTGGTGGGTGGCCGACTACTGCTTCATCGACAACATCTGTTATAACAAGCACAGGACTTGAAGAGTACGGTAGTGAAATGTTTACTGATACTATCGAATCAATTAGTAAGGGCATGGTAAAATTCAGGGAACACGGTGTTTATTATATTATAAAAACCGAAGATGCACAGAAGCTTATGAACTATAAGCAGGGAAGTGAGATTCTCATTGGAATCGAGTATATCAAGGTGAATGATACTCAGACAAATATTGACAAAATCTTCATGCTTAGCCGCTCTAAGCTTGACCTCGGCGACCCTACCGGAGATTCAAAGATCGATGCAAGAGATGCTTCGTTCGTTCTTGCTGAGTATTCATTTCTCTCCACTGGCGGAGCTTCAACCCTCACAACAGTTGAGAAAACAGCTGCTGACGCCAACAAGGACGGTCAAATAGACTCTAAAGACGCATCTCTCATGCTCAGTATGTATGCGTATAATGCCACATCAGAGAAGAATATCGAAACAATGACTGAATATATTGAATATCAAAGGGGATAACTCCTAACGATTTACTTTAATTACAAAGTAGGATTCATAATTATAGAATAA
>JAEEGL011941018.1_pt1 | contig 11148 bp, 10 predicted proteins | sample 9134231 | NCBI WGS metagenome assembly JAEEGL01 (sample SAMN16246548, study PRJNA631951) | gut metagenome | biome: gut microbiome; feature: rumen; material: fiber-attached | host: Bos | place: Iran: Karaj | collected 2018-10
AATGTCTTTGTACAAAAGCTTTTCTGGGTTTACTATACATTACTAAATGTCTTCCCCATGATTTATACGGCTGTTTCCCAGTCCCGATTTCGCCCTATTTTAGAAAATTTTTCTTATCAGTTTACACGAGCAAGGTTTTTTAGCGGAAGAGATGAACTCTGGCTAGCCGTATACGATAAAATGGCGAACCCTGTTGACTATTTGTTTGGATTGGGGTTTCAGACTACAAACCGTATAACAGAAGAAATGGACATGTCGTTGCATAGTTTATATGTAACGATTTTTTCAGAAGGTGGTGTATTACTTGTCATATTATTGGGGCTTCTATTATATGAAATTTGGAAAATACTTGTCAAAAATGGGTCATATCAATCTTCCATTATGTTATCTTTTTTGGTTGTGTTTTTATATAAACAATCATTTGATATTAGCTTGATCGAAAATAATCTATGGGTTGCTTTTGGGGTTTGGACGGCGTTGGCTTTGGCTTGCGCAGATGCAAAAGAATGTGCAACGAAAAAGTAAGTGCTTCTCCTTATGATTGAAAGGTAGCAATTGGATGAGTACAAGAAAGAATACCTTCATGATGGCAGCCTATGAGGTGTTGGTTTATATCGCACCTCTGATTACTGCGCCGTATATAGCTAGAGTATTAGGCACGTATGGAACAGGTATCTATTCCTACACATATTCAATTGCTGCGTATTTTGTGATTTTAATTCAACTTGGAGTCAATCTTTACGGTCGTCGAGAAATAGCCGGAAAGTTGAGTATAGATGAGAGAACAGAATCCTTTTGGGGGATTTTTGGCACACTTTGCATATCTTTTTTGATTTCTACAACACTATTTTTGCTCTTGCTGCGATTCTGTGAGGATAGTGTCCGTGTTCCTTTGCTTTGGCAGTTTTTCGTTTTGATTGCTTCGTTTCTGGATATCAGTTGGTTTTTCTTTGGGATTGAAGAGTTTAAGTATGCCATATCCAGAAATATTATTGTGAAAGTATTGTCAGTTATTCTGGTCTTTTTATTTATTCGTTCAGCAGATGATACCTTGCGTTATGTCGCTTTAATGTCTGTGACAAATTTGGTTAGTGTTTTGGTAATGTGGATTGCACTTCCCAAATATATTACAAAAGGTCGACCATCGTTTAAAAATATATTGGTGCACTGCAAACCCCTATTGGTTTTGACGGTTCCAGTATTATCTATTCAACTGTATTCCATTACGGACAAAGTCTTTATTGGATTGTTAATGGATATGGATTCTGTTGGTATATATGAGAATATGTATAAACTTTCTCGAGTACCAGTTGCACTTATCACAACGATTGGAACAGTACTCCTTCCCAGGATCACGAATATGATTGCCTCAGGAAGAGAAAAAGAAACATATCGGTATGTTGAGAAGTCGCTTTCTTTAACCTTAATGATTGCTTCTGCTTGTGGATTTGGTCTGATTGGGATCGCTCCTTGGTTGGTACGATGGTATTATGGGGATAGTTTTATTTCCGGAACCGCGGTTTTGCAGATTTTGTCTGGCATTTTGTTGGTTATAGCTTGGGGGAATGTATTCCGAAACCAATTTATCATTCCAAGAAATATGGATCAAATCTATTTGACTTCCGTGGTTTCTGCAGCAGGAATTAATATTGTTTTGAATTATATCTTTATCCCATTATGGGGTATGATAGGCGCTGCGATTGCTTCTGTGATTTCAGAATTAGTTGTTTGTGTTTACCAAAGTGTGAAAATCCGAACATGGTTTAATTTTCGGAAGTTATTATTGGTTAATCTTCAATATCCACTTTGTGGTGCAATTATGTGTGCGATAGTTACATTATCAGGTAGAGCGATCAACAGTACGACCACTTGGGCGATTCTTGTGATGGTTTTAATTGGCGGGTTATGCTTCATCGGTATGGTGTTGATTTCAGAATCATTAACGAAAACAAATGCATTAAAAAGTGAATTGTACCGCGTATGCACCCATTTTCGTGGGTAAAACAATAGTTCTTAGTTTTGAAGAAGGTTAGTTAAGTTTATGAAGCTTCAAAAAGAAGTAAGAAGAGTTCAACAATTACAAAAGAGTTTTGGGACAGCCTATGCGATAAATGCAGTTAGTGCTAAGTTGTTTCATGATGATATAAAATATGTGGAGCTAGCTAAAGCATATTTACGTCGTGAAAATCAAGATTTCATTGACAAAACGAGGATTCAAATGAATCAATGGAATCAGGGATTTCAAGCAAAAGAAGAACCAATCAGATTTTGGACGCTCTGGTGGCAAGGATATGAAAATATGCCAGATGTCGTTAAGTTGTGCTATTTGACACAACAGAATTTTGCTAAAACCCATCATGGAGAGTTGGTTCTTTTGACAAAAGAGAACATTGCATCCTATATCACACTTCCGCCAAAGATTATCCAAAAGGTGAATGAACAAAAGATTTCATTAACGCATTTATCAGATATAATCCGCGTTTTTTTAATTGAACGATATGGCGGGGCTTGGATTGATAGTACTTTGTTTATAGATAATCAGTTGTGTGATTCTAATCTTGAACAATATGATTTCTATTCTTTTCATCTTTCTCCAGAGAGGCACCAGCCTCAAGGTACAGGCCAGATAATTACAGAATGCAAATGGGCGGGGTTTATGCTGTTTTGCAAATATGCACATCATCCTATTTTTATGTTCTTAAAGAGCACGTTGATGCGATATTGGGAGATGCATGATGTAATAATAGATTATTTTATTATGAATCTATTAATCCGGATCCTCTATGAAGATATAGAGGATGTGAAACTATTAATAGATTCTATTGATGCAAATAATCCAAATCTGTATAAGTTGGTGTCTGTAATAAATCAACCTTTTGTAAATGAAGACTGGGATGCACTACGATGTGATACATCTTTCTTTAAGTTATCTTGGAAAAACAATTATGAAAAAGAGAACAAAGAAAAATTAACTACATTCTATGGAGAGTTATGTCGTAAATATGGCTTGAGTTAATTAAAAGAAAGGAATTAATGAAATGGGGTGGCTACTTACTGCCTACGGAGGATTATTGGATAAAATCCAGCATTTAAATCAGGTGGCTTTAACAAATTACAAAACGACCTTTATGAAAAAACATGGGAATCCTAAAGTTTTACGTATAGGGGCATCCTGTTTTTGGAATGATATATCACATGTTCATGTAGGCAGTAATACGTATATCAATGGTGCCGAATTGATTACAACAAGTGACAGTCATATCTATATTGGCGATAATTGCCTGGTTTCTTATGAAGTTGTCATGAGAACAGATATGCATAAACACGATTTAGGGATACCAATCATTGAACAAGGTAATGATTCGGATAATATCACTATAGGAAATAATGTTTGGATCGGACACGGAGCATATATTATGCCTGGTGTAAGTATTGGGGATAATGCAATTGTCGGTGCAAAAGCTGTTGTAACGAAAGATGTTCCCGCAAATTCTGTTGCAGTGGGTATTCCTGCTCGAATTGTAAAACAAAGAGTATAGAAGTATTATAATCATATAGCTATTAGTTAAAGTCTGCATATACGCATATAAATGCATGTTAATTAAGTTTTGCAAAAGGAGGCCATCCCCTTGGAAAATAAATTAAATAAAAGAAACTTGATACAGGATGTGTTTTATGTGCTTCCAGGATTAGTGTTTGCTTTGTCAATTATGTTGGTAAGGTTGCACCTTTTCTCGATGCCAATGACTGATATCTACTGGTCAGAAGCTACGGATGCGAGCACTCTTACGGATGTGTTTAATTATTGGAAGGCTATCACGATCATAACTGCTGCTGTTTTGGCGGTTGTTGTATCTGTTGTTGGATATTTCAGGGGCTTGGTTCTTTTAAAAAAAAGCTTTCTTCTTGTTCCCGCATTTGTATATGCTGCATTTGTGTTGGTATCTCTATTGTTTTCAGACTATGAATACTTTGCACTACGTGGAATGAGTGAGCATTTTGAAGGTACTATAGTATTACTGTCATATATGATAATGGTTATCTTCTTGGCAAATGTGGTTGATAGTGAACGCCGTTTGAAATGTATTGTGTATTGTGCTTTAGGTGCCACCCTTTTGTTAGGTATCTTGGGTATTTCACAGGCGACTGGTAATGACTTTTTTTCTACTACCGCAGGCCAAAAATTGATGACTCCAAATTATGTCTTGGAGAACGGAATAAAAAGCTGGGATATGATTGATATCTTAGCCAAATCAGGACAAAAGGTTTATGATTTCTCATTTACTGATGGAGAAGTATATCAGACAGTATATAACATCAACTATGTTCCCTTGTATTTGTCTCTATTAATTCCGATAAGCGCAATTGGCTTTGTTGCGTTTGGAATTAATGAAGATAAGAAAAAGAGATGGATATCTTTAGCATTTTTGTTGTTATATGGAGTATATCTGTATAACTTCTTCACGGCAAATTCTTCCAGCGGATATTTAGGACTGGCCGGAGTATTTGTTACTGCACTTATTATTTTCCGTAAAAATCTGAAAAAGTGGGTGAAACTTATAGTTTGCTTAACTGTCGTGTTAGGGTTAGTTATGGGATTGACAGTAAGTCGATGGTTACCAGAAATAAGAAAGGCAATGGGTGAGATATCCTCTCTTGTTGTGGTACCAGTATTTGCAGATGATGTATCAATACAACGCGATTATGATAATGAACCGGCAAGTGTTGGTTTGCCTATTGACTTTATAGAGACCTATGATAGTTATATGGATTTCGGTATTAATAATGCTACGTTGAGAATAACCCGCGATAACAGCGCATCGTCTTTTATAATAACGGATGATCAATACAACCAATTATATCTGACGAACATTGAAGGGGAAGAAGGCTATTATCAAGTTTTAGATGAACGATTCCATGACTATGTGAAATTAGCGCTATCAACTGATGCAGAAGGAAATAAATATGTATTAATTGCCAATAAATACATTGAATGGCCCTTTATATTTGATGGTACTCGTTTTTTGTATCATAATCTTGTCGGGAAGAATGTAACGTTAACACAAATACCCCATTCGGATCTTATCAAAAACTATTCTGCTGGAACTGGTCGTGGCAGAATATGGGCGACAACTATTCCGATGCTTTCGCATTACATAGTAAGTGGGGCCGGAGCTGATATTTTTACATTTGTGTACCCGCAGAACGATTATGTTTTTGTATATAATACAGGCGGGATAATGAACCGGGATCTATGGCTTTCTACGGTCACCGACAAAGCTCACAACCTTTACATGCAATACTGGGTCAATACCGGTCTGATCTCGCTGCTGGCCTGGCTGACGCTGGTGGGATATTACCTGGCGGGGGCGGTCAAGCAGTTTAGAAAGCGCGGGTTTATGGACTTCTGTGACTTTGTGAACGGCGGCATCTTCTGCGGCATCATCGGGTTCCTGTTCGTGGCGTTCTTTAACGACGGCAGCGTAAATACCATGCCGATGTTTTATACGATGCTGGGAACGGGACTGGCGATCAATATGAGGGATAAGTGGCCGGGGGAGGAGACGTTGGCAGGTTCTGTGGCCGGCGATGGGCCTTCGACAGGCTCAGGGCCCGTGGACGGGAAGAAGGGGAAGAAGGCGAAAGCTGCGGCGATGCCGGAGATGTAAAGGATAGAATTTGAGTTAAGTGTCCGTTGGCTAAGGGTCAACGGATACTTAGTATATGGAGCACATTTATATGAAATTGTTTGAAATACCTGTATACGCTTTATCCAAAAGCGTATTGGAGAAACGTGTGCAGCAGAAGACAGATGAGATTAAGAATACGAAGTTTTCACAACAAACGCCTGAAGATCACTTAAACCAATTATTGGATCGAGTCATGTTTCCTCAACGCTTGTGGGAATACAATCATATCATCGGTTATATTGTGATAACTAAACGTGGGCAAGATATTAATCTTGACTGGTACACAGTTTTTCCAAGCTTGCAGAGGTATCATTGGGATTCAAGACAAAAGCATTACATGCAGAATATGCATGTAAACGGACAACACTTTTTTATAGGTAATTTGGAATCAGGAGAGCAATTAAAAGGCAAAATGTATGAGCTTGTTGTTAATTTTGCGAAGACGCTGAAAAAGAACTATTATGTTGATATGGAGGCCTTTAATAATATCAGTTCTATTCTCAATTATGATGAATTACTAAAATTTGAAGGTTATTAAGGAATCTGGAATTATGAGGATGTTTAAGTTTGTAATAGAGAATAATATTATCAGGGTGCTCGACTAGGGGAGTGCTTTTTATGAGTGAACAAGTGAACAACAAGATTAACCTATTAAATTCAATTACTGCCTTTTTGCGACATTCCATTCTTCAGGAAGATGTCGAAGAATTGCTAAAAGAGTTTCATCTCATCCCATTTATACCGCAGCATTTATATAAATATCGTGTATGTGGAGATCGTGCGTTTAAAGCGCTAGATGATAACCAATTATTTCTTTGCAAAGCAAGTAAATTAGATGATCAATTTGAAGGTGCCGTTAGTACATATCTATATGACATATTGTGCAGGTATGTTTTCTCAGATATTTTGAATGAACCAGATACAAGGCAATTCATCGAAGAGTACGTAGATTTTTTTAATTACTCTCCAGAAAAAGCAGGAATATGTTCACTGTCTGCGAATTCATCGAGCCAAGTTATGTGGAGCATGTACGCTGGAGACTATTCGGGCTTTTGTATAGAATATGATATTTCTTCATGTATAAATCCATATGGTATAGTGCTGCTTCCCGTGTTATACGCAGAAAATAGAAGCATAAATGTACCAGAATTGTTGTGGGAGCTGCGTGGTAAATATGGTGATGATCAGGTTTTCACTCACCGTTTTGCTCAAATGACAAGGATGCTGATGCTTTTGTGTACGAAAAACCAAGAATGGGCTTTTCAAAACGAATGGCGCATAATTGGAGAGGCAAATTCTGTAATGGATGCGCCACCGATAAGTCGCATTATGGTTGGTAGTCGGATATCAAAGAATAATTTGACTATTTTGCTGGATATAGCTAGACGCAAGGGGTTCCCTGTATTTGTGCAAAAAAACACTTTTTCATCTATGTCCATCTTTTATGAACCATATGAGGAGTGCTAGTTTAAGCACAATACGAACAGTTTTGCTTTGTAACAAAAGAAGTACTGGAAGTATAATTAGAAAAATGTGTGGTGTATAGTAAGTTGAAATGAAAGCAAAGGCCTGTTTACTTTTTGCGTCCTCCCGTTTAAAATATAAACAGGAGGACTTTTCATATGATAAGCAAAAACATCACGTATTATCGTCTGAAAAAGGGACTGACGCAGAAGGAATTGTCCGAGGCTGTTGGGGTCACGCCGATGGCAATCTCGAACTATGAAAAAGGGCTGCGGATGCCGGACCTTGCGATGTCGAGAAAGCTTGCGGATGCATTGGATACGAATCTTGCAGGTTTGACGGCGTCTGGCAGTGAAGAACACCAGTTTGTGCATTGCGAGTTCCGGAAAATGGCTCGGTTCTCTAAGAACAATCAGGAATATGTCCGCTCCAGTGTGGAAACGTATCTGGGACGGTTTTTCATGGTTACGGATCGACTGGGACAGGCTGTGCTCCGAGAAGCCCCGATGTGCCATGTGCTCGAACCTACCATGGATGCGGAAAAAGATGCGCAGCAGTTACGTGAATGGCTGGGATTTGCATCGGAAGGGCCTATTCCAAACCTGGTTGGTGCTTTAGAGAATAAAGGTGTTCTGATTTATCTGTTTGAATACGATAACGATCAGTTCTCCGGAATGAATGGTACCGTCGATGGACGGCCGTATATCATGGTCAACTCGAAGATGACGGCGGAGCGGCAGCGGTCCACGTTGGTTCATGAGCTTGCTCATGTTTTCTTCAAGGTGCCCGAGAAGGAGGACGCAGCGTGGGAGAAGCATATGACTGCGGTCAGCGGTGCGTTTCTTTTCCCCAGAGAGGATGCGTTTAACGAGCTGGGTGTCCGGAGATATGCCGTAAGCGGAGATATGGTGATGGTTGCTGAAGAGTATGGCATTTCTCTGCAGATGCTTGCGAAACGGGCGCATGTGCTGAAGATCCTGGATGACGAGGCTTACAGGGCCTTTAATATTCAAGTGAACAAGATCGGCTGGCGGAAAAATGAGCCAGAACGCATTCCCAAGGAGAAAACCAATCTGTTCCGGCAGCTCGTTTTGCGGGCGGTCAGCGAGGAAGAACTCTCGATTTCGAAAGGCGCAGAGCTGCTGCAGGTACCGGTGTTTGAGATCCGGCAAATGCTTTCTGTGGAGGGGGCGTTTTAATGCAGCTGATCAGCAGCGATACATCGGTTTGGATCGATTTTGAGATAATAGATGCGTTGGCGGAACCTTTTTTGTTGAATGATTACTACTCATTCTTAATGTCTGCTGAAACGATGGATGCGGAACTGCAGTACCCTTCAGATTTGAGCGCCCGGTTGGAAGCGTTTGGGCTTATGCGGACAGAACTTCAGGACGATGAGTATCATCTTGCATTGTCTCTTGGGTCAAAATACAAGCAGTTATCTTCGTATGATACATTTGCGTTGGCAATCGCCAAAAACAGAGACATTCCTATTTTGACTGGTGATGGAGCTTTACGCAAGGCAGCAGAAAAGGAAGGCATCGAATTTCATGGAACTCTATGGGTGATCGATCGGTTATGGGAAGAAAAGGCCATAACACAACATCGGTATAAAGAATTGCTTTCATCACTGAAAGAACTTTGCGGTGGAGCGGTTCGGTTGCCTCTTGACGAAATAAATTATCGGCTGGGATTGTTGGAGGGTGAATAGATGAGAATGAAAAAGCCTATTATTGCGCTAATGTATGATTTTGATAAAACGCTTTGCACAAAGGATATGCAGGAGTATACCTTTATCCCTTCTGTAAGGATGGATGCGAAATCATTTTGGCAGGAATCCACCGAGCTGGCAAAAAAGAATAAGATGGATGCGATTCTTGCATATATGCGCTTGATGCTTGAGGCAGCACGTAATTCACATAAATCTATCCATCGTGAAGTCTTTGTGGAAATGGGGAAAGACCTCGAGTTATTTCCGGGTGTTGATTCCTGGTTTGGAAGAATCAATTCTTTCGGGAAAGATCTTGGGGTAAATGTTGAGCATTATATTATATCTTCCGGATTACGCGAGATTATTGAAGGATCTAGCATCTATAGTCAGTTCAAAGAAATTTTTGCATGTGAGTTCTATTATGACGAAAATGGTGTAGCATGCTGGCCAAAGAATGTAGTGAATTATACGACTAAAACTCAGTTCCTCTTTCGTATTAATAAAGGTGTCCTGGATCTTTCGAATGATGTGGATCTAAATAAGTTTACGCCGCAAGATGATAGACGCATTCCTTTTAGAAATATGATATATATTGGTGACGGACTGACAGATGTGCCATGTATGAAATTAGTTAAGGTCAATGGAGGGTATTCTATTGCGGTATACCAGAAGAAGAAAAAGAGCAAAGTTGAAGAACTGCTTCTCGATAATAGAGTGAATTTTATTGAGAAGGCTGATTATACCGAAGGAAGCTCGTTAGAAACGATTGTGCAAGACATAATTCGAAAGATGGCCGCAGAAGAGAAGTTGGTGAGAGACAATATGACACAGGTAAAGCAGATAAAAAAGCGTTAGAGTGTATATTTCGAATTGTGCGATATACCTGGTTATTGTGCTGATTGTTAGAAAGGGTTTCATTGAGTCCATTTCGATATAAGAAACAACTCCATCTCTTCCTCACCATCCTCCTCATGCTCTTCATCTTCTGGCAGTCCGCACTGCCGGCTGAAGCGTCGAAGCAGGAGAGCGGCTTGATCGTGTCCCGGTTGGCACAGTGGCTGCAGGCGGACGAAGATCTTATCTCGTTTGTCGTGCGCAAGGGGGCGCATTTTACGGAGTATCTGTTCTTGGGTGTAAGCCTGTTCCTGACCGTGCGGGATCTGCGGAAGCGGGCCTCGTTCTGGATCCCCTGGGCGATCGGTGCGGCGTATGCGGTTTCTGATGAAGTACACCAGTACTTTGTACCCGGCCGCAGCTGCGAGGTGAGCGATATGATCATCGATGCGTGTGGCGTGTTGGTGGGGGTGGCGATCTGCCGGTGGGTGGCAAGAAAGAGACAGAATAGTATTTAATACAAACACTTTGAATAACGACCTTTTTCAGGAGGTATCCATGCAAACCAAGATTTACAACCTGCTCCGCGACTTCGTGGCAGTGGAGAGCATCAGCTGCACCCGCACCGAGCGGGAGGCGAGCGTGTTCGTCCGCGACTATTTCGCCAAATTCCCGTATTTCCAGGCGCACCCGGAGCATTTCGGTATCTACGACATCCCGGACGACCCCTACGACCGCACCATTCCGTATGCGTTTCTGAAGGGAAACAGCGCAAATACGGCGGTCATCATGGGTCACTTCGACGTCGTCGATATCGAGGATTACGGCGAGGCGAAGCCTCTGGCGTTCGATCTGGACCATCTCGCAACGAAGCTTGCGGAGATGGATCTGCCGCCCGACGCCCGTACGGACATGGAGTCCGGCGAATGGCTGTGGGCGCGCGGTGTGGAGGATATGAAGGCGGGTCTCGTGGTCAACATGGTGCTGCTGGAGGAGTACGCGAAGATGGCAGAGGTGGTCACGCTGCCCGGCTGCATCTTCTTCATGGCCGTGCCGGACGAGGAAAGTTATTCCGCCGGTATGCGCGCGGGGATCACGCTGTTGTCGGATTTCAAGAACCGCTACGGGCTGAAGCTCAACATTCTGATGGATCCCGAGCCCAGCGTCATGACCGGGGATGGTCGGCAGGTTGTGGATGTCGGGACTGTCGGCAAGACCATGCCCGTCGTGATGGTGCAGGGTGTGCAGGCTCACGTGGCCAACAAGTTCAACGGGTTCAGCCCGCTGTCGGTCATCAGCCGCATCCAGCGGAAGACCGAGGAGAGCCTTGCCTTTACGGACAGCTACCGGGGAGAGGCCACCATGCCGCCAACTTGGGCGAATCTGCGTGACCTCAAGAAGTTTTACGACGTGACGATCCCGCACCGGGCTGCCGGATACATGACGGTC
>JAEEGL012641510.1_pt1 | contig 11148 bp, 6 predicted proteins | sample 9134231 | NCBI WGS metagenome assembly JAEEGL01 (sample SAMN16246548, study PRJNA631951) | gut metagenome | biome: gut microbiome; feature: rumen; material: fiber-attached | host: Bos | place: Iran: Karaj | collected 2018-10
GGTCTTTTCGTGTAGAGTGTGGAGTTATTTTGGCTATATTTTTGTTTTTGACTTCCGAGTAATTTTTTTATTCAGAAGTTACCTCTATAATAACGTGAAAAAATGCTTATGTCAACACTTTTTTTGAACAATTTTTGTATAATTTTTTGCGAGTTTTCCACAGGTTTTAGATGTGGAATAAATATATAGATTAATAATTTCAAGCATAGCAAGGTGTGAAAATTTTTTAATGGAATTTTATTAAAATTTTGTTGATATTTTGTCGTGTGGATGTGATTTTTAAAAAACGAGAATAATGCTATTATGCTATTTTTGACGTGCATTTTGACGTATAAAAAAATGTGTTAGATTTTTTATTCTAAAAATATAAAACAATAAAAAATGCAGGATCGTTTTGGCGGGCGTGGGACAATTGAAAAAATGTTTTTTTGTGAAATTTCTAAACATGACATAAGAAAAATTAATTAATGTTTTGTGGTAGAAAAACTTCTAAATGCGATATAAAAAAATAAAAATGTAGTACAGGGAAAGCGTTGTAAATAGTGCATGTGAAAATTACAACAATGCGGCTAAAAGACCGTTATTGTTGTAAAAAACACAACAAAATTTCAACAGATTAGTGACAGGTTATCTTGTTGTAAAAAATACAACACAAATATAAGCACTTGGGCTTGAAGTTTTTCACCGGTTATGCTAATATGAAAACAGTCGAGATGACTAAGACAAAAACTAAAAACAAAAGGAACTTTAAAATGAAACGAAAGACTTAGAACCGCATTTGGCGGGTGAAAAGGTAATTTCTAGCCATAAATTACACTATTAGGAATTACCTAGAGCTCCGCCAAAGAGCGTTGAGCGCGTTGGTAAATCTCTTATTAGTACCTTCTTTAAAACATAAACAAGAATAAGAGAAAACACTAACAAGGATCAATGCTTCACTATACGTGAAGCGGTCAAAGAGAGAATAGCGGGGTTCGGTTGCGGCCTAAAGTAATTGTATTGTGCGCTGGATAACCGCCCGCTTTCTCCCATAAAGCACATTAGGGGGGATCGCAGTTATACTACTTGGGGGCTACAAACAGTTGTGATACAATATGGTTATGAAGCATAACCGGATTATCATTCTTACAAGCGTAATCAGCTTGGCTGTTTTAATCTTGATGCTAAATGTTACATCTCCGACGGAAATAGGACCGTCTGGAGTTTTATTATTTTTTACAACAGTTTATGTTTTTATCTTTGGAGTGATGACTTTTTTGATCAAAACTTTTTATAAATTAGCTCTGAAGCGCGCTGATTTTAGAAACAAAGACTATCTTTATGCGGCGGTAGCGGCGTTTGGGCCAGTGATGCTCCTTATCGCACGCTCTTTTGGTGCGGTCACTCTCTGGACGATATCCCTGATTGCAATTTTTGTGTTTTTAGCGGAATTTTTTGTGTGCAAGCGGGTATAACTGTGGTAAAATAAGCATATGGATAATGGTCATAATCAGGTAAATGGCTTTAACCCGGAGGTTTTTCAAGGTCAAACCCCGAATCCTTTTGAGGTGACACCAGATTTACAAGCGACCGGTAACAAGATTCTAAATTTTAATCCTGAAAACGGCCAGATGACTGCTGAGGCTGGTCCACAGATTGGCGGTGAGATGCCACAGATGGGCGTTGTAATGGATGTGCCTGGTGGCACGCAAGAGATGCCTGGCGCAATTACTTCTTTCAATCCCGACGTGATCAAAACCGATAAGAAAACCGGTCTATCCGAGGGTGGCGTAAGGGCTATCGAGGCTGAGATGAGCGAGCTTGGTAATACCGGTGATGCGAACAAGTTTTACGCGGATATCAGGGAAGGTTTGATGCCGGCGAACATGAAGTCGTGGGGTCGCGAAATAGGGAAGGCGGCATAATGGAACTTTGGGTGGTGATTACAATTCTGGTGGTAGTAGCGCTACTGGCGATTACGACGGCGATTTTGGTGTTTATTCGCATTTCTTCTCTTAGGAAACGCAAAAAATATGAACGCGGTCTTAAAATGGTGCCACTTCTTATCCATTTGCCGCCAACTACAGACGACATTCAGCAGGGCGGGCGCGATGAACGCGACCTAACCGGCGAGATCGTTTCCCAGGCACAAGTGATGTATTCGATCTTGGCGTCTACTTTAACCAAGGGTAACAATGCAAGGCTTTATGGGCAGAGACATTTTTCGTTTGAAATTATCGCTAAAGAGGGAATTATTCGCTATTACGCGATTGTGCCGGCTGTTTTAACGGAAACGGTGCGTCAGGCGGTTCAAGCGGCTTACCCTACGGCACGCGTTGAAGAACGAATGGAAGAGAATATTTTCTCTAAAGAGGGAAAACTAGACGGTGTGTCTGGCGCAGAGCTGAGCCTAAAGAAAAACGGCTATTTACCGATTGCTACTTATGAAGATACAAAGCGTGATGCGAGTATGGCAATTTTGAATGCATTGTCGCTCGCAGGTAAAGGTGAAGGGGCAGCTGTACAAGTTTTGTTCCGCCCTGCAAACAAAAAGTGGAGCGAGCCGGCTAAAAAATATGTTGAAAATACGCAGAAAGGAAAAAAGACCAAAACTTTTGGTGCATCACTTGGCGATTTAGTTTCAGACGTTTTGTGGGCGCCACTAGAAGTGCCAAAAGAACACGAAAAGAAAACCGAGGAAGTAGCACAAATTACTTCCATTAAACAGGATGAGCTAAATGCGGTAGTGAATAAAATGCGCTATCCGGCATTCGAAACGTTAATTAGAGTGATTGCGAGTGCGCCAAATAAAGCCAGGGCAGATGCAGTGATGGGAGGTGTAGTGTCGGCCTTCTCGCAATTTGATTCGCCAACCCTAAACGGTTTCAAGGTTAATACTTTTAAAGATCCAAAGAAACTGGTAGTCGACTATACTTTTCGGTTTTTCCCCTTAAAAACTTGTTCAAATATTTTGAACAGCGTAGAGCTTGCATCAATCTTTCATTTGCCGGAGCAAAATGCGATTCCAAACTCACAGGTTGAGCGTCAGCTTACTAAACAAGTTGATGGCCCGGCCAGGCTTGCTACTGAGGGGGTGCTGCTTGGTACCAACGAATTTAGGGGAATTAAAAAACAGATTTATCTTGACGATGATAATCGCCGCCGTCATATGTACGTAATTGGTCAAACTGGTATGGGTAAATCTGTATTTCTTGAGAATATTGCTTATCAGGATATGTTGGCGGGGCGTGGCTTTGCCTTTATCGACCCGCATGGTGATGCAGTGGAAGCGCTCCTTCAACGGGTGCCACAAGATAGAATCGACGATGTAATTTACTTTGATCCGGCTGACATCGAGCATCCGGTGGGTATGAACATGTTCGAGTTTACTGATCCTGACCAAAAAGATTTTATTGTGCAAGAGGGTATTAACATGCTCCAGAGTCTCTTTGACCCGAGCAACCAGGGCTTCTTTGGGCCGCGTGGTCAGCATATGTTCCGTAATGCAGCGCTTCTTCTCATGGCTGATCCAAATGGCGCAACCTTTATTGATATTCCGCAATGTTTCACTGATCCAGAGTTTGTGAAGTCTAAGTTAAAGTACGTAACAGATAAGGCTGTATATGATTATTGGACCAAAGAGTTTCCGGCTTCGCAAAAATCCAATGACGCCGGCGAGGTGATTACGTGGTTTGTGTCAAAATGGGGCCCGTTCCTCTCTAATACAATCATGCGTAATATTTTGGGTCAGGCAAAATCTGGTTTTAATATTCGCGAAATCATGGATAATAAGAAGATTTTCCTCGTGAACCTCTCTAAAGGCCGTCTTGGCGATCTTAACGCGCAGCTTCTTGGTATGATCTTCGTGATGAAGTTCCAGCAGGCCGCTATGAGCCGCGCTGACATCCCAGAACACGAACGTAAAGATTTCTGTCTCTACGTAGATGAGTTCCAGAACTTCGCAACAGAGAGCTTCGAGTCAATCCTATCTGAAGCTCGTAAGTATCGCTTGAACCTCATCGTGGCTAACCAGTTTATGACGCAGCTCACCGATAAGATTAGGGAAGCAATCCTTGGCAACGTGGGTACGATTATCTGTGGTCGCGTGGGCGTGACGGATGCCGAGCTGATGGTGAAGGCCTTTACGCCAACCTTTACAGCAGAGGATCTCACTAAGACACCAAACCACGCCGCTATCTGTAAAGTAATGATGTTTGGTATGCCGTCGGCGGCCTTTACGATGAATTTGCCTGCTCCGATGGGCGAACCAAATGAAGAATTGATGAAGAATCTCAAGGTTTATACCGCTGCGAAGTATGGTAAGACTAGGGCTGAGGTGGAGCGCGAGATTAATGAGCGCTGGAATGCGGTGGACAGAGAAAAAGCCGCAGTGGCTGAGCAGGAAGAGAAGCAACAAAAGGGTGGATTCCTGGACGATTGGCTTGATAAGCACCCTGGAGGGGCCCCAGAAGCGCCTGCAGCGCCAGCCGAGCCACAACTAGCTGTTGCACAGCCAGTTCAAGAACCGCAACAGATATCGGCCCAGCCAGAGCCTTCTGAAACGTCATTAGACGTGCCTCATTCTCCAATCCCGCCACAGGATACATTTGGTGCTTAAAAACGCGTCCTAGGGTTGATTTTTGCGGCAAGAGGGGGTATACTGGAATGGTATATATATTAAAAGTTGAGGTAAAACAAAATGTCCGATAAAGCGGAAGCTTATGACTCGTCTGAGATTCGGGTGCTTGAGGGTTTGGAGCCAGTTAGGCTGCGCCCTGGGATGTATATCGGTTCTACCGGTTATGATGGGCTACATCACTTAATCAAAGAGATCGCAGACAACTCTATCGATGAGGCAATTGCGGGTTACGCAAACAAAATCGATATCACAATATTAAATGACGGCGGCGTAAGGGTCGACGATAACGGGCGTGGTATTCCTGTAGATATCCACCCAAAAACCAAGAAATCTACCCTTGAAACCGTGCTTACAGTGCTACATGCCGGTGGTAAATTCGGTGATGGTGGTTACAAAGTATCATCTGGTCTTCACGGTGTGGGCTCTTCGGTGGTAAACGCCCTTTCTACCCACATGATCGCTGAGGTCTACCGCGATAAGAAAACTCACCATATTGAGTTTGATACCGGTAAAACCACGATGGATCTCAAGGTTACCCCAGGAGCACCAAAAGAACACGGTACTTCTATCACCTTTTATCCAGATCCAACCATCTTTAAAGAAACCACAACTTTTGATTACGACTGGGTGTCGAACTATGCTCGCCACCAAGCTTATCTTACTAAGGGGATTTTGATTACCGTGAGCGACGAGCGCACTGGTGCGCACGAGTCATTCTACTTCGAGGGCGGTATTAGAAGCTACGTCAAACGTTTGAACAACGGTAAAGAGGTGCTTTCGGACGACATCTTTTACGTAGAGAAGAAAATCGAAGATTCTGAAGTAGAAATTGCTTTGCAATATAATGATACTTTCTCAGAGATCTTGAAACCATTTGCTAACAACGTTCTTACCCCTGATGGTGGTATGCACGTAGTTGGTTTTCGTTCTGGCTTAACCCGTACTATTAATGATTATGCCCGTAAAAACGGCCTCCTTAAAGAGAAAGAAGAAAACCTTTCTGGTGATGATATCAAGGAAGGTCTTACCGCTGTTATCTTGGTTAAACTTCCAGACCCACAATTTGAGGGCCAGACCAAGAATAAACTTGGTAACCCAGAGATTCGTGGTTATGTAGATAAGGTGATGACCGAATACTTTGGTTACTACCTTGAGGAAAACCCAGCTATTGCTAAGAAAATCGTTGGCAAAGCCGCGCTTGCCGCTAGAGCTCGCAAGGCCGCTAGAGCAGCTCGCGACAACATCATCCGCAAGGGTGCTTTTGAAGGCTTGAACTTGCCATCGAAGCTTGCCGACTGTTCATCTAGAAACGCTGAAGAGTGTGAGCTCTTTATCGTAGAGGGTAACTCTGCTGCAGGTTCCGCTAAGGAAGGCCGCGATTCTAAGATTCAGGCAATCTTGCCACTACGTGGTAAGGTGCTTAACACCGAGCGCGCTCGCCTCGATAAGATGCTTGCCAACGCCGAGCTCGTTTCTCTTATTAAAGGTCTTGGTGTAGGTATTGGTGACCAATTTAATATTGAGGGTCTCCGCTATCACAAGATTGTGTTTATGACGGATGCCGATGTCGATGGTTCACACATTTCGACGCTTCTCCTCACCTTCTTCTTCCGCTATATGCCAGAGGTGATCAAGGCTGGTCACGTTTATCTTGCTAAACCACCGCTATTTGGCCTGATTAAGGGCACCGGTAACGGCCGTAAGATTGACTATATCTATGATGAACAAGCCTTGGAAGAAACTTTGACCAAGAAGATTGAAGAAAGAAAAGCCGCCGGCGTAAAGATTAACGAAGAAGATGAACGCTTCAAGCAAGCCGGCTACACCGCACAGCAACGCTTTAAGGGTCTTGGCGAAATGGACGCCTCACAACTTTGGGAAACCACAATGAACCCAGCAAACCGGGTACTCATTAGAGTAAATATTGAAGATGCCGAAAAGGCCGACGCCATCTTCACGAAGTTGATGGGCGACCAAGCTGATTTACGTAAAAACTTTATTCAGGCAAGGGCCGCTTCGGTTAACCTTGATGATTTGGACTTTTAAGGAGGAAAGATGGAAGACGACAACAAAAAAATCGAATCCGACGAAGGCAAACACATCGATTTTGGTGGTGATATCGAACAGGTTGAAGCCGTAAAAGCCACTGATGGTGAAGTGATCACCGAGGATGGTATCGAACTTCGTACCGTAGAGAATACGATGGAAGATTACTTCCTGCGTTACTCTTTGTCTGTGATCGTAGACCGCGCACTCCCAGATGTACGCGATGGTCTTAAACCTGTGAACCGCCGTATATTATATGCAATGAACAAAAATGGCTGGAAAGCCCCACACGCTACGGTGAAATCCGCTCGTATCGTCGGTGAGGTGATGGGTAAGTACCACCCACACGGTGATTCTTCGATTTACGATGCTATGGTGAACCTCGCGCAACCATGGAAGATGCGCTATACCCTAGTTGAAGGCCAAGGTAACTTTGGTTCGATGGATGGTGATGAAGCCGCTGCATCTCGTTACACCGAGGCTCGCCTCGATAAGGTGGGTGCTGAGCTTTTAGCTGACATTGAGAAGGAAACCGTAGATTTTCGTGATAACTTCGATGGCACCGAGAAAGAGCCAGCAGTTTTGCCGGCCGCCGTGCCAAACATTCTCTTGAACGGCCAGATGGGTATCGCCGTGGGTATGGCTACCAATATTCCACCACACAACCTTGGTGAACTCGTGGATGCTACCGTGGCCCAGATTGATGATCCAGAAATCTCCCTTGAGGGCTTGATGAAATACGTCAAAGGCCCGGATTTTCCTACTGGTGCTGAAGTTTACGGTGGTGCACCAATGAAACAGGCTTACGCAACAGGTAAAGGTTCAGTAACGATTCGTGCCGTGGCCAATATTGAAGAGCGCAAGAATGGCCGCTATAATATCGTGATTACAGAGGTGCCTTACGGTATGAGCAAGGAAGACTTCATCGATAAGGTGCGTGATTTGGTGCTGGCTAAGAAGCTCGACCATATCGCTGATGCCCGTGATGAGTCGGCTCGTGGCAAGATTCGCGTGGTGGTAGAGCTCAAGAAAGATGCTTTCCCGAAGAAGATCTTGAACCAACTCTATAAGTTGACCCCACTCCAGACTTCGTTCCACTATAATATGTTGGCACTTGTTGATGGTATTCAACCTCGTATCCTTGGTCTTAAAGAGATTTTGGCAGAGTTTATTAAGCACCGCCAAAAGGTGATTCGTCGCCGTACGGAGTTTGATCTCAAGAAAGCTAAAGAACGTGCTCATATCTTGGAAGGTTTGAAGATTGCTCTTGATAATATCGATGAGGTGATTAAAGTTATTCGCGCCTCTTATGATGATGCTGATAAGCAACTCATGACGCGCTTTGGCCTCTCTGAAATTCAGGCAAACGCTATCCTTCAGATGCAACTTCGCCGTTTGCAAGGTCTCGAACGCGACAAAATTGAAGAAGAGTTGAAACAACTCCATGAGCTTATCAAGAAACTCGAAGCTATTCTTGCTGATGAAAAAGAGGTGCTTCGCGTAGTCAAGGAAGAACTCATTGCAATCAAAGAGAAATACGACGATCCACGCCGCTCCAAGATTATCAATCACGAAGTTGGCAAGTTCTCTGAAGAAGAGTTGATCCCAGAGGAAGAGAGCGTAATTCTTCTCACTACCGAAAACTACATGAAACGTGTACCACAAAATGACTTCCGTCGCCAAAACAGAGGTGGCAAAGGCAAACGTGGTATGACCACTAAGGAAGAAGATGTGATTGCACAGATTATTACGGCTAACTCACACGATTATCTGTTGTTCTTCACTAACCAAGGTCGTTTGTTCCGCATGAAGGCCTACGAAGTGCCACAGGCATCACTTTCTGCCAAGGGTACTGCCGCTGTGAACATGCTTAACATGCATCCAGAAGAGAAGATTACCGCCATCATCAAACAGGGTGACGCCGGTGAAAATCAATATCTCTTTATGGCTACCAAGAAGGGCACCATCAAGAAGAGCGCAATTAAAGACTTCTTCAATGTTCGTTCTAACGGTTTGATTGCTATCAAGCTCGACAGCGGTGATGAACTCCGCTGGGTGAAAGAAACCACCGGTGAGCAGGACATCGTAATCTCTACCTCCGCTGGTCAAGCTACTCGCTTCAACGAAAAAGAAGTCCGCGTGATGGGCCGCTCAGCGATGGGTGTTAGAGGCATGAGACTCCGTCCAAAAGATGAAATTGTCGGTATGGATGTGATTACTGATCCAAAGCAAAAGTTGATCGCGGTATCTGCAAACGGTTACGGCAAAGCCACGCTAGTTGCTAACTTCCCACCACACAAGCGTGGCGGCGTAGGTATCAAGGTAGCTACGGTAACGGCTAAGACTGGTCCAATCGTTGCAGTTCACACCTTGGATCCACTCGCTAAAGAGGTGATTATGATGTCCACCAAGGGTCAAGCAATCCGCGTAGCAATGGCTGAGATCCCAACGCTTGGTCGCGCTACCCAGGGTGTTCGCATTATGCGCATGGCCGAGGGCGACACCGTAGCCTCTATCGGTATCGTGCTTCCAGAGGAAGAGGACGACGCAGCTGCTCCAACTTTGGCTGATGCAGCCCCTAAGGAAGAGCCGGTTGAAGAGCCTGCCGAAGAACCAGCCGAAGAAGCTGAAGAGTAAAAAGCACAACAAAACCGTCGAAATTAAGTAGGCGGTTTTTTGTTGCCTAACAGAGGTAAAAATAAGCCTAGGTGGTTTGAATTTAAGCCTAGGCGTTTTCAGTGGTAGTGAGGGGGGTTGTAAAAATATAGGGGGCGTGTTTTGATGTGGGCAAAAATAAGAGAAAGGAGATATGAGAAAGAAGATAATCATAATTATAATAGCGGCGTTTTTTGTAACCGCCTTTGGTGGGTTTGCGGCTTTGGCGTATGTGCTTCCATCTGAGATTAACGGGTCTATGTATGACCATGCGAGAGCTATAAGCGCAGATACGGAGCGCTTTAAGAACCGCAAAACTTTTACGATTACGCGGATAGATGTGGAGAGAAATCGGATTACCGTGCTGTTTGACGTGGAGTACTTCTTAAAAATGGATGAAAGGAAACACTTTACTGGTGGTTCGACGATCTCAACTGGGATAAGTAGATTGATGATTGGTTGGGCGAACGATGATCGGTTAATGTGGCAACTTCGAGACCTTGGTCCGACATTGATCGGAGGCCAAAATACGTATAAACAGCATGCTGTGATTGATGATAGTTTTGATTATCATGGTGATGCGCAGATTCTAGATATGGTGGAGGTGGAGTTGCCTCTTAGGATGGTGAGGTCTCGGTTAACAGATAATAAATATGGGATGGTTTATTACTATCTGGAGGCTCTAGGCTTTTATACGGATGGTTTTATAGATTATAGTTCGTGCTTCAGGAATGGATATCGTGGGGCGGGTGATGAGTGTGAGCTCGTTATTGTGAAGGGTGAGGGACTAGAATATGTGCCACAGTCGATGCGGGAAACATACGAAAGGGACTTTAGGGGAAGTATAAGAGAGTCTGAAGAGGACTTTGAGGTGCCAACAACAGGGGCCGGCATGGAGTCTGAGATATGGGTAATAGAGGAGAGCCCGGAGGCACCGGAGCCGGACGCGGGGCCAGAGGTGGGGCCTGAGGCGGCTACAACAGAGGTGTTTGAGCCGGATGCGGAGCCGGAACCGGTTTTTGAGGCTGCCAGCGCGCCAACTTATGAGGAAATTACAGAGCCAGAAAACGATAAGCTCGCACTCGAACTAGGGGTGGTGGCGCTGGCAACCGAAGATAAACCAACGGGTGGGGAAGCAGCAGTAAAAGAGACGGTGATAGAGGCGCTTCTGGCGCCAAATACTGGCCACAAAAAGCGCGAAATGGTGTGGGAATTTTTGGTCTTACCACTAGTTGGAATGGCAATTTTGGCGGTTTGGTGGTTCTGGCCGATAAAAAAGCGCAAAAAAGTCAAAAAATCTTCAAAAAAGGGCTTGACTTTTTTCGCCAATAGCGATAAGATGGTTACAGTCTATTAACTGCGAGGCATTATCTTGGTAGTTCTTAGAGATTTTTTAACAATTTAGTTGTGCAATTATATTTGAGACGAAGTATTTCATCGTAGGTCGCTTCGCGCCCTTCGTTGAAAATTTGGAAGCTTCGCTTCCTGAAAATTCCTGAGGAATTTTCGAAAAACTTCGTTTTTCAAATTTTCATCGTCAGTTTTTTTATTTATTTGAGTTTTCAAATTTCTAAATTATGACTTTTAAAGTCTTTAATGGAGAGTTTGATCCTGGCTCAGGATGAATGCTGGCGGCGTGCCTAATACATGCAAGTCGAGCGGTAACAGGGCTTCACCGTTTCCTTGACACACCTAGCGTGCTATCGTAGGTTGTTAGTTTCGAGGGAACAGTGAAGCTGCTGACGAGCGGCGGACGGCTGAGTAACGCGTGGGAACGGACCCCAAACTGAGGGATAACTAGTCGAAAGATTAGCTAATACCGCATATGA
>JAEEGL012885821.1_pt1 | contig 11148 bp, 8 predicted proteins | sample 9134231 | NCBI WGS metagenome assembly JAEEGL01 (sample SAMN16246548, study PRJNA631951) | gut metagenome | biome: gut microbiome; feature: rumen; material: fiber-attached | host: Bos | place: Iran: Karaj | collected 2018-10
GATGGACAGGGCGCCCACCATGCCCAGGGACAGGACCACGTTGCTGGTGACGGCCAGGATGACCACGGTGGTGATCATGGTTAGGGCCACCAGGGTCACCCCGAAGCTGGAGGAGTACATGACCCCGGAGAAGGTCTTCCGCGTCAGAATCCGGTAGGCAAAGAAGATGTCGAGGGCAAAGACCGTCGCTATCACAAAGGCGATGATGATGTTCTCCGGCGAATAGTCATAGCGGGAGAAGCCCTGCAGGAATGATTTCTTGAATATGTCCTTAAATGTATTCATCTTGTGTATCCTTTACCTTACGCAATGCTCCGGCCGCCCGTATTGAACTTGCGGCAGAGATAGTATTTTGAAAATGTTGTTTCCGTCAGCGGCCTGCCCGTAGAACCGCACTGCAAAAGCTCGTAGATGAAATCCGGCAGGAAGGCATCAAACTTGACTTCCATCAGGCTGCTCCCCAGTCCCAGAACAGGCCGGGCCGCAAGCACAGGCTCCAGAAAGCTGCGGAATGCGAGGGAGCTGCGGATATTCCGGTCAAAGGTTATGCGGACGTTACAGGAAGGAACGGTCCTGCCGCACTGCATCCACACGTATGGAACCCGGTCATAGGCAACGACTGTCGCAGGCCGGAGGACCGCCGTGTGCATCGCGGTCCAGAAACGCCGGTAGAGGGGGCAGTCATCGCTCCGCAGGTCAGGAATCCTGCCTGCCAGCAGGGTCTCGCAGCGCTGCAGGCTGAGGGAACAGGAGCGCTTGAGCGTCTTTCCCCCTTGTTTCCGCTTGAGTTCCAGCTGGATAACCGAAGGGTCGCAGTCATAGATCCTGATCCTGAATTTTTCGCGCGGCTGCGTCCCGTCTTCATTCTCCCGGTAGCAGGAGTTGTACAGGTCATCGAAATAGAGGCTCCGTATATGATAAAAACCCTTCCCCGCCGCATGGGGGTCAAGCGTCAGGACGGAAGAGACCCGCTGTTCCAGCATGGAGAGGGCAGCCCCGGAAGCCAGATATTTGTATTCGTGCCTGTACATGTACAGACCATTATTTACGAAAAGGGGCGGAAGTGTCAAGCTGACACCCCCGCCCCCTGATGAGCCGGCCAGTACGCCGGCAGAATCGCCAGGCCCGGCGCAGATTCACGCCGGAAGCTCAGTCACGACTGTTGTATTGGACCGGATCAGTCAAAGGCGTGTCCGGCAGAACCGAACACGTTCTTGTTCTTGTCCATGTACATGGCCTTGAGCTCGTCGCGGGCCGGTCCGAGCAGCTTGCGGGGATCGAACTCCTCGGGATGCTCAACCAGAATGCGGCGGATGGCGGCAGTCATGGCAAGGCGGCCGTCAGAGTCAACGTTAATCTTGCAGACCGCACTCTCGGCAGCCTTGCGCAGCTGCTCCTCGGGGATACCGACGGAGTTCGGAATCTTTCCGCCGTACTTCTCGATTTCGCGGACGTACTTGATCGGAACGGAAGAAGAACCGTGCAGGACGATCGGGAAGCCGGGCAGCTTCTTTTCGATTGCAGCGAGGACGTCAAAGGCCAGTGGCGGCGGAATGAGCACGCCGTCCTTGAGCGTGCACTGCTCGGGCGTGAACTTGCAGCGGCCGTGGGAAGTTCCGATGGAGATGGCGAGGGAATCGCAGCCCGTCTTGCTGGTGAAGTCGATGACTTCCTCCGGCTTGGTATACTTGCTTTCCTCTGCGGCAACGTCGTCCTCAACACCGCCCAGAACACCGAGCTCGGCTTCGACCGTAACGTCGTGGCTGTGGGCATAGTCAACGACCTGCTTGGTCAGCTTGACGTTCTCGTCATAGGGAAGGGCAGAACCGTCGATCATGACGGATGAGAAACCGTTGTCAATGCAGTCCTTGGCAACCTCAAAGTTGGGGCCGTGATCCAGGTGCAGGACAATCGGGATTTCTGCACCGAGCTCCTTGGCATACTCAACGGCTCCGCGGGCCATGTTGCGCAGGATGAACTTGTCGGCATACTGCCGGGCTCCCTTGGAAACCTGCAGGATGACGGGGGACTTCGTCTCGACACAGGCCTGAATGATAGCCTGCATCTGCTCCATGTTGTTGAAGTTGTAGGCGGGAATCGCATAGTGGCCCTTCATGGCCATCTCAAACATGTGCTTGGTGTTTACGAGGCCCAGCTCTTTGTAACTAATCATAATCACTCCTATAGCATTTTAGCATTTACGCCGGGACAGGCAGCGGTACAGCAACGCCGTAAGCCCAGGAACCGGCATAAAAGTAGATTTCACTGTTAGCATACGCTTTTTCCGCGTGAATTGCAAGAGAGACGCGGCGCTACTGCAAAATTGCTCCCTTGTCAGCGGAAGAAACCAGCTTGGCGTATCGGGCAAGGTAGCCCGTACTCACCTTGGGGGCGGGAGCCTTCCACTCAGCCCTGCGCCTGGCAAGTTCCTCGTCGCTCACTTCCAGATGAATCTTGTAGTTGTTGATGTCGAGCGTAATCTTGTCGCCCTCGCGGACAAGGGCGATGGGGCCGCCGACCGCCGCCTCAGGCGAGCAGTGGCCGAGCGAGGCGCCCCTCGTTGCACCGGAGAAGCGGCCGTCTGTAATCAATGCGACCTGCTTGTCCAGACCCTGACCGGCAAGAGCCGCCGTAACGGCGAGCATCTCGCGCATGCCCGGTCCTCCCTTGGGCCCCTCGTAGCGGATGACGACGACATCGCCGGGATGAATCTGCTGCTTCTGGACGGCCTCCATCGCCTCGCTCTCGTCATCAAAGACGCGGGCGGGGCCGGTGTGCTTCATCAGTTCTTTTGCACAGGCACTCCGCTTGACGACCGTGCCGTCCGGGGCGAGGTTGCCGAAGAGGATGGCAAGACCGCCATTGTCGCTGAAGGGATTCTCGATCGGGCGCAGGATCTCCGGGTTGCGGTTCACGGCGTCCTTGATGTTCTCGCCGATCGTCTTGCCCGTTGCGGTAATCAGGCCGGTATTGATGAGATTCTTCTTGGAAAGCTCCTTGAGCACCGCCTGCACCCCGCCCGCGTCGTCCAGCTCGCAGATGAAGGTGTGCCCGGCCGGAGCAAGGTGGCAGAGATTGGGGGTCTTCTCGGAAATCTCGTTGACCATGTGCAGGTCAATCTGGACGCCCGCTTCGTGGGCAATGGCAGGCACGTGCAGCATCGTGTTGCTCGAGCAGCCCAGGGCCATGTCTGCAGTCAGGGCGTTGCGGAAGGAGTCTGCGCACATCATCGAGCGGGCGGTGATGCCCTTCCGGTACAAATCCATGACCGCCATGCCAGCCTTCTTGGCGAGGGCGATGCGGCGGCCCGTCGTTGCGGGAATCGTACCGTTGCCGGGCAGCCCAAGACCGAGTACCTCGGTCAGGCAGTTCATCGAGTTGGCAGTGAACATGCCCGAGCAGGATCCGCATCCGGGGCAGGCGTAATGCTCCAGCTCGCACAGCTGCTTTTCGCTGATTTTGCCGACGGCTTCACCGCCGACCGCCTCAAACATATCGGTGAGGGAAAGGTTCTTGTCAGAATAGGGGTTGCCCTCGTCGTGGCCGGGCAGGTGGCCAGGCATCATCGCCCCGCCGGAACAGAAGACCGTCGGCAGGTCCAGACGGGCCGCCGCCATCAGCATGCCGGGGACAATCTTGTCGCAGTTGGGAATCATCACGAGGGCGTCAAACTGGTGGGCCTTCGCCATGCACTCAACGGAGTCGGCAATCAGCTCCCTCGTGACAAGCGAATACTTCATGCCCTCATGGCCCATCGCAATGCCGTCACAGACACCGATTGCGGGGAATTCAACGGGAGTTCCTCCTGCCATGCGGATTCCGGCCTTAACCGCCTCCGCAATCCGGTCAAGCTCTACGTGTCCGGGGATAATCTCGTTCTTCGCACAGCACACGCCGACGAGCGGCCGGTCCAGCTCCTCGTCCGTATAGCCCATAGCATAAAAGAGCGAGCGGTGGGGAGCCCTCGCCTTGCCTTTGGTTGCATTGTCACTTTTCTTTGCCACTTTCGCACCTCGAAAAAAAGTATTGCAACCATTCTAGTCCGTCTGAACGCAAATGTCAACTTAAACACTAATAAAGAAACTGAAATATTTATACAGACACCCGGCAGACTGCGCATCGCATGCTGCAAGCCGCCTCAGCTGTTCTTCCAGGTGTCGAGGAACTCAATCATGAACTGCTGCACGTCGGAGAACCACTTGCGCTGGAAGTCACAGGCGGGACGGCCGATGTAGCGGAAGTGCCAGCTTTCCCAGCGGAAGCCCGTCACGTCCTCGTAGCCCTGGGGAAAGGAGAGCGACCAGCCGAAGTCTTCGGAATGGGCGTAAACCCACTGCCCCATCACCGTGTCTGCAAAGTCATCGCTCACGGAGCCGAAGTCCACCGCCACTCCGAGCTGGTGCTGGCTGGTTCCTGCCCGGGCAGACTCCCGCTCGGCTTCCTCAAGGCCGTCTACATCGACCCAGTGCTGAAAAAGCCAGGTCTGGTACTCGTAGGAGCGGTAGGTGGAGCTCACGAGCAGCCGAACCCCGTCCTTGAGCGAAGCTTGTGCCATGTGACAGAGGGCCTTGTAGGCCTCGGGACGGAGCGAAAGGTTATTCTTGTTTATGTCGAAGAGCTCGTTTTTTTCCAGATGTACGAGGTCCTTGGGCACGTAATCCACACCGACATTGTGCTTTTTATCGATTAAGTAATAGAGGGAAAGGTCGTCCGTGCGGAAGCTTTTCTCTTCCTCAAGGACCTGCTGCAGGTCCGTCAGGAATTCGGCCCGGTTCGAGGTCGTCAGGGGCATCGCTTCCCTCGCCCGCTCAGAAAGCAGCTTCAGCACGGCATCGAGCCGGTCAAAGTCCGCCCGGTCAGGATACGGCAGGGTCTTTTCCGCCCTCGCAAGGATCGCCGCAGCAGGAGCCATAGCTACGGCAGACGCCTGTCCGCCGGACGTCACTGACTCCGATGCAGGTGCAGACTGCCCTGCCCGTTCCGCCACCGCCTGTCCGGCATCTCCCCCGGTCACAACCGCCCCCAGGGCATCCGTGCGCTGCAGCGGCCGGGAACATGAGCATACCATCATGATGAGAGAAAGGACAACAAATGCAAAAAACTTATGTATCTGAGACTTCGGTAACAGCATGGATAACATAGAAACTACTCCAAAAACCCGTCCTCGTCAACGCCTCATGGGCAGAATCCGAGGGGTTCATGATGAACAGCTTCGTTCCGTTGTCCTTACCGTCATTCATCGTTGCAAGAACCGTACCGACACCCGAAGAATCCATTGACGTTACCTGCGCCATGTCAAGGACAACGTTCGTATCCACGATGTACTGGTACATCTTTTCCTGCAGGTCGGAAAGCGTATAGGCTGTTATATCCCCGGTCAGCTCCAGAAGCTTATAGTTCGGGCCGACCTTTTCATTTATAGCCAGCTGGTTCATTTTGCCTGACCTCCTTCAGGAAGCAGATATTTCATCATAAAGATGGTAACGTCATCTTCAAGTTCCGCAGAAGCAAAGCGCGCCAGGGCATCATACATGAACTGCGTTACGCGATCAGACGGATAGGTCCTGTTGTCCAGAAGTTCATTCTGAATCCTCGCCTTTCCAAACCGCTCTCCGCGGAGCGACTTCGTGTTGACCAGTCCGTCCGTACAGGCAAACACGATGTCACCCGGTGCCAGACGAACCTTCTTTACCTTTACGACATCCGCCAGATCCTTTGCAAAGCCAAGGATATGCCCGTCGCCCTGAATCTCAATGATGTTGTTGTAGGCACGGGTGTACAGGAGCAGGGCCGGAGCTCCGCCGTTTATGTAGTACATCGTATCCGTGGAAAAGTCCATCAGAGCAAATATACCGGAGAAAATCGTCCCCTTGGGAAGGCTCTCGCGGATAAATGCATTTACCTTAACGACCAGCATCTTGAAGTCCGCCGTCTCTGACAGGAAGGTTCTGATAATCGACTTCAAGATGACCATGTTCATCGAAGCGGCAATTCCCTTTCCGCTCAGCGAACCGATGATGTAGATGTAGCGGCTGTCGGTCAGGCGGATGATATCGACGAACTCTCCTCCAATGTTGTGGGCGGGGTGCATCAGGTATCCCACATCCACCTTGGGCAGCTTCACGCGGTCCATATTCTCCTGAATGGACGTAATGATCTGGCCGGCCATCTTAATTTCCCGGTTTACCGTACCAACAACCGACTCATTCATGATGTTCTTCATGTAGTAGCCGATGACGAAGAAGTTCGAATACAGGTTGGTAAAGACACGGCCGTCATAATCGTTATAGACGTTGTTGCTGCCCTTCTTGCCGAGCATGATGAGGCCGGTCAGATGGCGGCCTTCACTGAGGAGAATGAAGGCATCGCTTTCCAGTTCGTCCAGGAATTCAAGCACAGACCGCTTCACGCTCGTGAGGCTATGGTCGCGGGCAGCCATCACATTCTCGCGGAAGACGATATGGCGGTTCAGGTTAAAGAGCTTGTCAAACATCTCCCCGTTCATCTCAACCGTCAGGCCCAGGGTCTTTTCCTCGTCGCTTTCCGCTGAATTATAGACGCACTGCAGGTAGTTGTCCCCGGAGTCAACCAGTATTTTCAGGGATGAAGAATCAACATACGTATGGAAGATGTTAAAGAGCTTCGCCGTTATTTCCTTCGGCTCATCATTGAAATTGATGGTTGCCAGTTCCCGTGCAAAATCCGCTTCGTAGCGGGTATCACGCATCCAACCCTTACTCGTGATGAACATTCCCGCAATATGCCAGATAGCAATGAGGACGATCGTTTCCACGATAAAGAGGGCAAAAAAGAGTATCGGAATCTTGCTGTACAGAGGCCAGGTTATCGTAAAGAACAGACCGATGAGCAGGGACGGAAAGAGGTATTTAACAATGAACTTCAACGCCGTCCGGAACACAATCTTCCTATCCCACAGCTCATTCACCTTTTCCGCATACATGAAGGCGAGCATCTCGGGAATAAAACAGACAAAGAGCAAAGTACTCAGCATGGGCTGATAGATAGCAGAAAACTTGATGAACAGGAAAATCACCATTGAGGACAAGACGCCAACAATGCTCAGCAGGTATTTCTGCTGATACATGGCAGATTTCATGTTTTCGGCCTTAACCAGTACCATGATACAGGCAATGAGCGGAACAAAAAAGACGAAAAAGCCTTCATAAAAGGCAAACCAGGTCACCATCAGGGCACGGCCCAGCCTGCCGGTAAACATCAGGTTCGACGTCAGCTGGTAACTGTTATCCGCCGTTATCGAAATGTTCGCAATACCGCCCTTGACGACGAAGATGATGACAAAGGCGATGATGTTCAGCAGCCACTGCACGACATAGCCTATTTTTGTTCTTTGTGCAGAGGGAAAGGCAACGACATAGACCGCATTATTTACACAGAACCAGGCCATTAAAAGATAGGTCAGCTTTCCCACCGTAAAGGCAAGTTTCTGGGGAGCATACAGGCATAATCCTATCGTGACCGCCATCATCACGAAGAGGGCCGCAAGGAAAAGCACCGTATTAACGAGCGGATTGCCATCCTTGGAACTGGGACTTTTGGAATCAACCGCGAAAGAAGAGAAGGTAAGGGCAAGAGCGATAATGCCGTTCAGAATCAGAAATACCATATACTACTCCACTTACTCCACAACTTTCGCAACCATCATCGTCACGTCGTCATGCAACTTCTTGTTGCCGTTGTAACTCATAACGAGGTTCACCACGTCATCCACAAATTCCTCAGGATGCTTTGACGCACTCTTCGTAATCGTGTCATGGTACAACTCGGTATCGCCGAGCTCTACGCCCTGTTCATCCATAACTTCCGAAACACCGTCAGACGACATGAAAATCACGTCGCCCCGGAAGAGCTTCACCTCATCCGGCTTCACGTCGGGAACGTCGATGATGCCGACAACCGAACAGTTAGACGTGAGGGGTTTTATCCGGTAGCCCACAGGTGATTTCGTAATGATAAGGGGGTCTGACATCGATGCATTGATATAACGGATGGTCATCTTTGAAGTATCCACGATACCGATGAAAAGAACGGTATACTTGTCCTGCAGGTGCATGCCCTTGATAGCCGTATCAACCGCCTTAATCATCGCAGGCAGATCGTCCTTGTCTTCAAGAATCTTGACCGTATTCATCACCAGTCCCATGACGAGGGCTGCAGCAAGTCCCTTTCCCGACACGTCACCGAGCATCAGCAGGGTTTTTGATTTTGAAATCGGCAGCACCGAATAATAGTCACCGGAAACATTGATGAGCGGACGGAAGTAGGCGGCAAGCTCCAGATGGTCTATCTTGGGCATTGTATGCGGCAGGAATGACCGCTGCGTCGTCGCCAGCTGCTGCCATTCCTGCGACAGGGAGGCAATTTCCGACAGGTCGCTGATTGTCGCCGTCCTCTTGCGGAAATTTGCGTACTCGTCAAAGAGCTCGCGGTAGATTTCCGGATCAAAGAGCTGGGTATACTGACAGAAGACATAGAGGTGCAGGCCCTGGCAGACCATGAAGAAACCGCGGGACTTCCTGTAGTCGGCAACCACACCGTAATTCTCGCCCATCAGGTAAAAGCCGTCCTTCCACTGCTCATCATAACTCATTTCCAGAGTCGAAATCATCGTCTTGGAAGACGTCAGCCGGTCGGGGCTGTTGTACAGGACGTAATTCTTTATCCGGTTCAGGAAAACCACCGAACAGTCACCCTGCACTTCCAGGACATCGCCTATTATATTGTAGAAATCATCGTAGGAATAGCAGAATTTCAGCTTCTCAATAAAGGTCTCAAGCAGGCTGGTCTTGGTCTTAAACAGGGAATCATGCTTCTGCTTTGCAAGGAGATTCGCATGGATGCGGTATACGACAAGCAGGACAGAGATTATCAGGGCGGAAACCGTAATCCAGGTAAACTTCGGGGAATAGTTCTGCCTGACGCTCATGGAAGGAATGACGCTCAGCGCCAGAAACAGAATCAAGGCAATGACCACTACGCCAGAGAGGACGTCGGTAACGCGTTTTTTTGTCTTAAACATACAACCCCACATTTCCTTGCGTATATTTGCGTACATGCATAGCTATGCATAGATATATGATGATTATCGGTAAAAACAAGGCCCGGCTTTAACACCGGGCCTTTGCCGTCAGGCGGAAACAGGCATTCCACCGGGGAACGCCCCGCAGGCTTAAATCACTGTACCGGCAGGAATAACATCAAACTTGCGGATGATGATGATACCGTCCGCACTGTAGAACATACCGTGGTCTCCGTCCTCGTACTTCTTGCCCGAGACGTTGATGCAGCAGTTATCCCCGATGCGGGAGTTCTTGTCGATAATCGCCTTGTTTATCTTACAGTTCTTCCCGATTCCCATATTCGGAATGCCTTTTTCCTTGTTCGCCTTCTGGACTTCCTCGTCCTCATAGAAGTCGGCTCCCATCATGATGACGCCGTCCAAATCGCAGCCTTCGTTTATGATGGAACGGACACCGATGACCGACCGCTGGATGCGGCTGTTCGTGATGACACAGCCTTCGCTCGCCAGAGTTGCCGTCATGTCGGCATGGTTTATCTTGCTCGGCGGCAGGTTGCGCATGTGGGTATAAATGGGCTTCTCTTCCTCATAGAAGTTAAAGTGCGGTACCGGGTTCGTCAAGTCAAGCGTCGCCTCGTAGAAGGAGCGGATCGTTCCGATGTCCTCCCAGTAACCGTTGAATACGTAGCTGGCAACTTTCTTGCTCTTAATCGCCTGGGGAATAATCTCCTTGCCGAAGTCGTTGTACTTGTTGTCGAGCATCTCATCCATCGCCTTCGCATTGAAGATGTAGATACCCATCGAAGCAAGGTACTCAAGCTCATCCGGCAGGCCGGCACGGGACTCCTGCGGAATTTTCCAGTCGTCGATGTTCAGGTCCTTCGCAGGCTTTTCCATGAAACTCGTAATCTGGTTCTTGTCATCAACCTTCATGATGCCGAAGCCCGATGCGTCTGACCGGTTCACGGCCTTTGCCGCAATCGTGATGTCCGCACCGGAGGCAATATGGGCGTTCATGAACTTCTTCAGGTCCATCCGGTACAACTGGTCACCGGACAAAATGATGTAGTGGGTTGGATTCTGGACACGGAAGTGGGCAACGTTCTTGCGCACGGCATCGGCGGTACCCTCATACCAGCCGGAATGCTCCAGCGTCTGCTCCGCTGCAAGAATCTCAACGAAACCGCGGCTGAAGCGGTCAAAGTTATATGAGTTGATGATATGCAGGTGCAGTGAGGCCGAATTGAACTGGGTCAACAGGTAAATCTTCCGGTAGCCGGAATTGATGCAGTTTGAAATCGGTATATCAACAATCCGGTATTTGCCGCCGAACGGAACGGCAGGCTTGGACCGTTCCTTCGTCAGCGGGTACAGGCGGGTTCCCTTTCCTCCGCCCAAAATGATAGCAAGGACCCTCGGTTCTTCTGCGCTTTCCACTTGACGTGCCATACATCCTCCAGTTTACATTACATGAAAAATAGCTTTCTCTTAATATCCTTTATTATACGTCCACTTCCTGCAAAATGCAATCACAATTTCCAAAGCGCCGGGCAGCTGCCGCTTCTAAAAAAGCTTCGTTTCATATATACTTTCCCCATGCAGACCTACAGAATTACCGCAGAGCAGATGGTTACGGGAGGAGACTGCATCTCCTCGATTGACGGCAAGAACGTGTTCGTACCCCTCGCCATTCCGGGCGAAGAGCTGGAAGTAGCAATAACGAAGGAATTCCGAGACTACAGTCAGGCCCGCATCGTCTCCATACTCACGCCCTCCCCCCACCGGGTCCAGCCCTTCTGCCCCCTCTACGGCAGGTGCGGAGGCTGCAACATGATGCACATAGACGGAGCGTACCAGCAGGAACTGCGGAAGAGCATATTAAAGGAAGCTTTTCTGCGCGAAGGACTGGAAATACCGGACATCGAAGTCATCGCGGGGGCAGACCGGGGCTACCGGGCCCGCTTTCAGCTCCACGACGGCGGCCTCATGGAGCGCGGGTCAAACACCATCATCCAGCTGGACGCCTGCGCCTGCGCCACGGCGGAGGTGAACCGCTACCTGTCCGAAATTCCCCCGGAAGAACGCCCGAA
>JAEEGL012893193.1_pt1 | contig 11148 bp, 5 predicted proteins | sample 9134231 | NCBI WGS metagenome assembly JAEEGL01 (sample SAMN16246548, study PRJNA631951) | gut metagenome | biome: gut microbiome; feature: rumen; material: fiber-attached | host: Bos | place: Iran: Karaj | collected 2018-10
ATCTTCACATAAATTAGTTCAAAACCAGCTGAATATTTGCTGAATTGATTTACAATCGAAACTAGATGCTGAAACAAGTTCAGCATGACACTTTGCGTGTCCGTTTCGCGGGTTGTGTTTTTATGGTAAAAACACTTAAAAAATTATTTAGTCAGTTATTTCCTTCCCTGATCTGTCAAAGAACTTTTTGGTTTCTTTTGTTGAGTCGCAACTCAGTGTTGCAACGGTGATAGAGAATATATACCAACCACAAAAAAGTGTCAACACCTCAAACCATTTTTTTTGCATTTTTTTAATTTTTTTCACTTTTTTTACATTTTTTATAAAAGAATGTTTGTTTGTATTTATACATTCAGGGGCTCACAGCACCGTAAAAAGCGCTCCCGCCGGAAAGCGGGCAGGACTGCTGGCGAGCCAGTTTTTGGTGTTAACAATTTGAATATTTTTTTTCTTCGAAAAGAAATATTCAAATTGTTCCCGATGGCTAAGCGCCAAAACTTCTCGATGCAGCCCTGCCCGCTTTCCGGCTTCGCGCTTTTTGCGGTGTTTATGAGACGTCTTTTGCCATAAGAACTCTTTTATAGTCTCTTTCATTAATTGAAAAAAAATAAAAACAGAAATTGGTTATTTCTTTCTTTGCAGGGCGAATTATATATTCTCTATCTTTTATAGCGGGAAATAAAAAAAACACAAAATAAAAACTACACACGGAAAGTCACAGAAAAAACGGGCGGAGCGGGAAAGGATACAGGGCTGCATCGAGGAGTCTTTGGCGAATGCCATAAAAAAAATAAAACAGATTTTTGCCTGCAAAAATCTGTTTTATTTTTACACAAAAACTAGCTCGCCAGCAGCCCTGTATACTTTCCGGCGGGAGCCCGTTTTTTCTGTGATAGATCTCTTCTCGTGTTAATTCTTTTATATGAAGATTTCTTTTATTTATGATATACTAATAAAAGATGGAGGATAAAAAAATGAAAACAGCTGCTGTTTTTTTTGCTGATGGATTTGAAGACATTGAGGCTCTTTCACCTGTAGATTATCTGAGACGTGCAGGAGTCGAAGTAATTACAGTTGGTGTAAAAGGGATGCCTTTTAATGATACACTTATTGTAACAAGCTCTCACAACGTACCAATGATTATGGACATGAGCCTGGATACATATCTTAAAAAATATTCCGACTCTATTCCTGATTGTGTTGTTTGCCCGGGCGGCGGTAAAGGTGCAATCAATCTTTCTGAATGCACTGCCCTTCTGAAACATCTTGAAGCTGCATGGGATAAAGAACGTCTTGTTGCCGCAATTTGTGCTGCACCAGCAGTAGTCCTTGGAAAAACAAAAATACCTTCAGGTAAAAAATGGACCTGCTATCCAGATATGGAAGGTGAATCAAAGCCGGAATATTTAACCGGATACAGTAATAAAGTATTTATAACAGATGGAAATCTCGTAACTTCACGAGGCCCCGGAGCTGCAGAAGAATTTTCTATGGAACTTGTACGATTACTTGCAGGTGAAGCAGTCTGCAAAAAAGTACATGACAGCGCACAAATGCGTTAAAAATAAACAAGCCGGTCTTTATGGCCGGCTTATTTATTACTCTGAAAAAGACTTTTCTTTCTCTCTAATCTGATCAGAGAGATTTTTTATTTCTTCCTGAATATCATTCAAAATCTTTATATCTTCAACATTATCACATGTAATTGCCGCACCTTGTAGAAGCATCTGCGAAAGTTTTAATCCCATTTCTTCATACTTACAGTCACGCTTTGTTTCCAGTTTATGTATTTCAAGTTTCGTTACGCTTTTATCAGTAAAATCCTGAACCTTATCTCCAGTTTTTTCAAAAGCCTCTTTTGATACCTGAGACCCCCGTGAAAACAATTCTTTTAATTTTGTACCAACATCATCAATATTCATAATTATACCCTCTTAATTGCAAGTAACGTTAAGTCATCAGACTGCTCATCTTCCAGCATCTGGTCATAATCTACATAGTTCACTCCGGCAGAATCATCAACCTTATGAGCTGCATAGTAATCATATCTATTAAAGTATTTAAAAAGGAATTCGTCAATCTTTTTATCTATTCTTATATAATCCGTTTGAGAAACCTTATCTGACTTATACAATCTGAAAACTTTTTCCAAAGATGCCAGTGCCAAAATTGATTCTGAAACAGTACCTTCACACTTTGTAAAATCAAAATCCAGAACTTCACCAGCAGCAGGATTATCCAATTTTGTTAGTGTAAACTTACGTTTGTTATAAACAGCTTCAATAACCTGCTTAATTCGCTCCGGACCAAATTCTTCTTTTGCATCTTCGAGTTTTATCTCAATTTCCTCCTGATGAGTTTTTGGATTCATCTTTTTAACTTCGACTTCGTTCTGACGCACAGAATAATCACTTTCACGAATTCGGCGGGTAGATTCTTCAATACCGTCAGTGTAGAGGAACAGAATGTCTCCGCGGTTGAGGATTGTTTTTTCAACTTTAAAACCACCACGCATCGCTACAAGATCAGAAGTGAAAACTCCGGCAGTTGGTGCTGATGCCAGTGTAAGAAGTTTCAAAGTATGAGTTGCAGCATCATAAATATGCACAAGATTATCTCCAGCGTTACACATATAAAGTTCACCGTTTTTTACATTCAAAAGACAGATTATAAGTGTTGCAAATTTTCCGCGTAAACCAAGTCCTTCAATAAAATCATTTATCTGTTCAACAAGTTTATTCAACTGAGTTCCATTTTTTGCATAAGACCATTTTTCAAAATAACGGCGGAAGATAGTCGCAACTACGGTCATAATAATTGCGGCAGGAATACCGTGACCGGAAACGTCGCATTTTATAATACAGAACCAGGTATCATCGAGGCGTTTATAATCAAAATAGTCCCCCGACACTCCGGATTCACCTTCATAGTATCCAAAGCACTCAAGTTCATTATCTTTATATTCAGCAAAAGTATTTTTGTTATTTGCACCTAACGCAACCAGTGGAAGGAAGGCTTTTTGAACAGCCTTACCATCCATTGCCAGCGCTTCTTCTTCGGCATTTGCAACAAGCTCATGAGTCATGTTATTGATAGCATCCCCAAGTCGCCCAACTTCATCTTTAGATTTTATTTCAACATCTTTTCCCTTCAAATTAATTTTGTTTTTTGTCTGTCCAATCATAATTACATGATTTTCAAGCTTCTTGACAGGTCGTACAATCAATGAAGCAAAAAGATACGCTCCCACTATTCCAAAGGCAACAGCGGTTGCTGCTACAATCAGAGAGAATACTATTATTTTTTTGATTTCTTCATTCAAACTGTCTATAAGACTCTGCGTAGAAAGTTCAAGATAGATTACACTATGAATATAATTGCCGGTTGTCCCCTTTCGGTACATTACAGGCCTGTAGAAAATATAATCTGTATTTGCCCTGTCAAGATTTTCTGTATCAAATTGAGGGAATGAACCTGATGCTGCTTTTGAATATTCAGCAAGTCTGGAATCCAGTTGATTTCGCAATTCAACGATTACATCAGAAAGCCGGTCTGCTTCGGCAGAATCTTCTTCGAGAGGAGATGCATAAAGTGCTTCAGCATCACGTGAAAGTCTGTCTATATTATCAGAAAGTTCTCTTAAATCTTCTGCAATTTCGATATCCAGAGTTTTCAATTTTGCCGTTACATCAAGCATTATCTTTTCTTTTATTTCTGATTCTCCATAAATCAGAGTATAGCTTCCTGTTTTTTCACTGATATCAGAATCATTTGTAGCCCAGATATAATTAAGATTATCAGCAGAATTTGCATCAAGTTTCTGACCTGTAATCGTAACATATTTTACTTCTGTCATAGCATCTTTCTGAGCAGGAAGAGCTGAAAGTTCCAGCAGATTGTTTGCCGGGAAAAAGTTTTTAACCCCGGAATGAAGGCTTTCCAGAAGAACTTCAGTTCTGTTTTGAAGACCAGCTGCCATAGTCTGTTCCTGAAGTCTTATAACCTTATAACCGTTTTCGAGTGTAACTGCTATTACAACCGCAATAACAAGTGAGAAAGCAAATGCAATAAGTTTTTTCTTCAGACTCGGTAATCGTCTGAAATTCTTTCCTAGATTCTTCAAAGGCATGGCAGCTCCTGTGTACAACGAAGTTAGTTCGTTATGAGTTAATTTTTTTTCATTTATATTCTGATAAATATTTATTGTTATAAAAAGAAGAGTTACTGCAAGAATCATTATGAGAATGAAAACAATAATAAAACTTACAGCAATTGTATATTTATATTTCTTGAAGTTTGAGTTCAACTTATTCTGGGGTTCATATTCAGCTTCAATTTTGAGGGTTCCGTTTTGTGAAATTGTCAGTATTGAACCTGTGAAATAAAGCCCACGGTCTGTATGCAAAAGTCCAATTTTATACTTACCTTCATCGAGGTCACTTCCAAGCTGTACAGATGCAATGCGTGTATCGGACTGGACGGTAAATTTTCCTTCTCTGGCGGTTAGTGTAAGGTCGTAAGGTGCTGTTCCGTCTGAGTCTATATAGATCTCACTTACTGTTCCATCGTACGTAAAGCCGCCGCCACGTATTGTGAGTGTGGTGTCGCCTATGTCATTTTTCTGCTGTTGGATAGAGGTGACATAAGTTGACGGCTGAAACTTATTTAATATATAAAGCGCTGTAGAAGGTTCGCTTACATTCCCAACTTCATCAACTGCACTGACAGATAGAATATAGACTCCGTTTGTACGGTTATAATAACGACCGGTCGTTAGCAAGCGGGTTGAGGTGGCACTTGTATTTGTCATGCGGCGGCGTTGTGTTATTGCTCCCTCATATTTCTGTAAAAGGCTGTTACGTATTTCTTCAGCCTTTTCTGCAGAAACTTTTAACGGATGCTTTCTGGATACGGCAATTGATTTTGGAATTGCCCCCAGATAGTCAATTCTGTAAAGATAACTTGAAACATCTGGTGAAACAGAAGGCTTCCAGGTAAGATTATAATTATTCGAAGCCATGAATCCATAGGCATCAAGGTCTGTAAATTCTATTTGCGGTGGATCTGGTGGAGTAAGATCCAGATGATAAGTTATCCCGGCAATCTCAGACCAGTTTCCTGCATAATCTGCAACACGAGCTTTAAGCGTATAATCTCCATCTTGTGTTGCTTTAAGACGGATTTTATTTTCTTTTGTAAAATGCTCAATCTGTTTCGGTGGCTCACTTAAAATATCCCCACTGTTTTCACCTGTACCTTTCTCGTTTTCATGCACCCAGATATACGAATATCCGGAAATATTTGAAGAGTCGGAAGGAAAGATTATCTGAATCTGTACATCTTCTGCACGGGAACTTTTTCCTTTGCGGAAAGAAAGAGGTGTAAAAGTCGGAGGATTTACAGATTTATCTGGTGATAAAATTGCAATTGAATTTTTAGAAGCAGCATTTCTCTGCTGCCATATATAAGAAAGAATTTCATTTTCCGGATTATCTGAATCACAAGTTATAAGAGGATAAACAAACATATTAGCATTGCGGTCTTCAACAAGGCTTGACTCATTCCAGTAACTGCCATTTTTTTTAGCCATATAAACTGATTCGCGGCCTCGTCTTGTATCAAACCATGTTACATAAAGACTCTTATCATAAGTAAACATTACAGGGCGATTTGCACTTCCCTGATGAGTAAGAGCTTCAGCTGTTCCGGGTACAGCTCCAGACGCAGAAAGGTTTTCAATCCAGATTGAAGAATTTACAGAATCCGTTCTTTCCCAGACATGATAAACCTGACCTTCAAACTCGTATAAAATTGGTCTTTGGTTCTGATATTCATAAAACTGTTTACTACCACGCCCCTGTAAAGAATTACGATCTGTAATTAAAACCGGATTCCCCCACCCCTTTCCAGAATCAACTGTCATATAAATCTGATAAGAAAGACGATTTGTTTCTGCAGATGTATACTGAGCCTGAAAAACTACTATGTCTCCAAATGAAGAAGCAAGAAGAACCGGTATAAAAGGATTTCTATAATTTACGGCAGGTTGAAACTGACTGAATTTTTGCCATTTTAAGCCATCAGAAGAATCCGAATAAAAAATTGAAAAAGAATTTTCTTCACCAACTGAAGTAAAAAGCCTGAACGTATCTGCCCCTGTTGAATAAATACGAGGAGCAACGGTTATTGCTGAAGAAGATGGAAGTTTTACTTCTGTAAAAGAAGTACATTCATCATCAGAAGTAAAAACTGAAAGATTTGAAAGCCCTGTCATTACAGCAACACCGACAGTTCCTTTTTTCAAAACAGAGGCTGTATAAATATCAGGAACTTCATCTCCCGAATATCCGAAAGGCCCCGCAAAACGTCTGTTTTCAGAATAAGTTTTTAACGAAGTATACTTTCGTACTGAAAGATAAATATTTCGAGATTTAACATCAACTTCCTGCCAGAAGAGATAGGTTGATTTTGCATCTGGAGCTTGAATTGTCACAGGAAAGCGGGAATCTGTGTCTGTTATGACGCGTGGATTTTCCCAGTAAAAATCAGCACCATAAAGAGAGTTTACAAAAACGCTGAAAATTAAACATAAGAGGAAGAATATTTTTTTGAAAACTGCTGTATTACTTTTCATTGACTAACTTCTTGCCTCAATCTTATTCTTCAAATCTTTTATCTTCTGCGAATTACTGTTCTGCGGCTTTTTCAAAAGCTGTTCAACAATTGCATTCGCTCCTACTACATTATTATTCTGAAGTCTCTGAATTGCAAGCTGATAAAGTCTTTCATCTTCTGTTGAAAGTACAGTGGATGTATTTCCACCAATCTTAGTGGTAATTCTATCTTTTAAGGCCATTGCTTCCTGACTGTCAGAAACAAGAGCAAGTGCTTCATCTATTTTCGAAAGGGCAGTTTGCAGTTTAGCTGTATCATTTCCTGCTGAATTATAGATTTTTTGTGCTTCTGTAATCAGCTTTTTGGCACGATTTGCACCGGTATTGCTGACAGGCTTCTGTCTGATTCCAATATCAATTTCTACCTGATAAATTAAATCTTTCAAACCTTTATAATCAGGATCAAGCTCATAATAATCCAAAAGATTTGCGTAACCTTCCTGTTGTGTATCCTTACTCTTACACATCATTTTTGCCATTTCAATTTTTTGCGAAAATTCTTCGCTGAATTTTTTGGGATCAAGCAACCGGTTAATTCGCAGCGTCAAAATGGAAGCTTCCTGATTCAACGGATACACGTACTGAAGTTTCTGTATACTTTCCAAAGCCAGTGCAAGGTCAGCTTCCCCGGCAGTACGGTTACCGTCTCCAATTTTCCGGCTTCCTTCATCAAAATACTGGTATGCAATATTCAAAAGCTGAGACATTTCAGGATACTGAGGAGCTGATGGAAGAATTTCACGACCAGTTTTCATGGAAATTGCAGTATTAACAAAGTTCAAAAGGTTTGTTATCTCTTCATCTTCATCTACATTAGTAACAGCCCAGCGGATTTTTGCCTGATTCAGATATTTTTCTGCATCATCAAAGCGGCCGTTAAAATAAGCATCCTTTGCACGATTTTTGAGTTCGCGCACTTCACGCACAACAATCTCGTTCTCAGCCTTGGCAATATTCTCCCCCAAAGCCTGAAGCTTACGATCAGTTTCCATACGAAGCACTTCATCATTCTGATTAGTCAAGGCTTCGTCATATTTACTCAAAGCATCCTGCAGTTTTTTGCGGGCAGTATCAAAATCCTCAGCGCGAAGTGCATTCTGAGCCTCATTAAAACGGATATCAGCTTCGTTTCTTGCCAGCTGGGCCGCCGTCATCTGACGCCGTGCAATCTGTACCAGATTTTGAGCCCCCTTAACAAGTTCTCTCAATTTTTCGCGCTGCGCCTCGAAGTATGCACGTGCATCAGAAACCATCGCATCCACAGCAAGCGCCCCCCCTTCACCCTGCGCGGCTCCCACTTCTCTGTCATAATTCTCAAGGATTACGGCTTCAAAACCATCGATTGTTCTTATGCCATTCTGCGCTACATTTTGTGTATAATCTGCAATCTGAAGTGATAAATCCGGATAACTATAGTAAATTCCAAAATCCAGTTCCGGGTCTGCATTGAAACCGGTTTCATACACTAATGATTTAGAAATATCCCGATTTAACTCGGCAATGACATTCTGAGGGATTTTAGTAAAAAATCCTGTTCTGTATTTTTCTGCACTGTTATAATAAGCAAGCGCATTATTATACACATTCTCGGCACTTGTTTTGTACCAGGCGGTTATTTCTGTCCAGGCGCGGCGGAAAATTGCATCGGTTTCGCTGAAAATTGCATCGAGCGTCTGTGTATAAACTTCGGAAAGTCCGTCAAAATCACGTCTTTCTGTTTTTTTGGAAGCTGAATTATATGCGGCTGTCCAGTCAAAAGCACTAAGTTTTTGCTGTGCTTTATTTCCTATGAGCTGTACTAATTTTCGATTTGAATCAAAAAGTGCATAAATTTCAGAAGAATCTGAGTTTCCATTGATAATTTTAGCAATGCTGTTTTCCTGTTCATGGCCTGTTGCCTCAACCTGTGAATAAACTTCTGAAAGTCTGTACGATTCTTCACAAATTTTCTGCGCATAATCACAGAGTGAATAATAAGAAGTGTATGGATTATTGAGTACATGGGAAAGCGTTGAAACTTCGGCAATACTATAAATATCAAGGACTCGTGTTTCAAGTCCTGCGTAACGGCTTACTTCATTTACAAACGTCTGATTCAAGGCTGTTTGATATCCGTTGTATTTTTTTACGAGTACTGTATAAACTGCTTCATTCATTTTTCCGGCTGCTTCATGCCACTGGGAATCTATAGCACCCAGGATTCCGGATTTTGCTATTGAATCAATTCCAAAAACAAAACGGAACATAAACGGCAGGAACGAGGCATCAGTCAAATCAGAATTAAGTTTTTGGATTTCTACAAACTGAGTTTGTAAATCATTTCCAACTTTTACGATTCCGTTTCTCAGAACGTTGTAATTTCTAAAAGCAGTCTCTACATCTCCAAGCCGGTTTACTGCAAGGTCGTACTGTTCTGCCCGTACTGCTTTCAAAAAATCATTTACTGCATTATTAAAACGTAAAAGGTAGTTTTTCTCTTCAAACTCTGCAATCCTCATATCCAGTTCTGCAAGAATTGCATCTACATTACGAACTATTTCTTCATTGTCTTCCTGCGTTTCATAAAAATCGTCTCTGTAAAGCCAGAAACCTTCTTTTGCTTTTTCAACTGCTGCAACATACTCTCCTCTGCCAGAAAGTTCTGCCGTAGCATTTTGAATTTCAAGAAACTGAGCACGGAAATAATTGAACTCTGCAGATTTTTTCAAATCAGCAATAAACTTTAAATTCTGATCAGAAGGATGTTTTTCAAATTTTTCAAGTTGTGCTGTAATTTCATAAATCTCTTTATTATTTCCGGGGTCTGTCTGAATTAAATTAATCAGTTTTTCTGCAAGAATTGAATATTGATTTCTTGCATGCATTATCTTTTTAATTCTAGTCTGAGCGTTATCAAATTTATCCGGATTTTTTTCTATGTAGATATTAAGTTGTCTTAATGCTTCATCATATTCTGTTCGTCTTATAAGACGGTCAATTTCGAAAAGGGACATATCATTTTTTTCCTGTGCATACAACTTTGTACTGCCACAGAAGATGCTGTTGCCGCAAAAAAATGAGAGAAGAACTGTAACTGCAAAAATAAGGACAACTTTCCTTTTCATCATTATTATTATTATATTTTATTTTCGGCAAATAAGATATTATACTTATAGAAAAGAATTAAATTTCCGAAAAAGAAATGAGGATATGACGAACAAGGGGCTTTTTAGCCACACCTTAGCATTTTTATTTTTTCTCACGTTTTTTAACTTTGGACCGGTTATTTCAAAAGCAGATGCACTTCCGTTTGCAGATGTCCAGACTATTCTGGGTGATTTTTTTTCTGCACTTTCTGATGAAAATGAAGGAACCACAACCTTCCGTTCACTTCTGATTCCTTTTGGAGGACGGACTGAAAGCCTTGGATCTGCATACACCGGGCTTTGTGATGATATCAGCTATCTGCGTTTTAATCCTGCTGCCGGTGCTATTCAAAAAGAAACTCAAATTGCTCTTTTTCACAATTCATGGATTGCAGATTCAAAACTCGAAACACTGGCTTTTTCTACGCGTTTTAAAAACATTCCGCATTTGAGTACTGCAGGTTATATATCCTGCTTTTATCTGCCTTTTACAGAATATGATTTTTTCGGAGAGCGTGTTGCCGGAAGTTATTACACAGAAAGTATTGGAGCCTTGAACATTTCGTACAATCTTCTTGCCGGTTATGATTTTAAGGGGCTTGCAATCGGCACGACTTTGAAAGCAGGCTGGCGAGGTATGCCTGATTATACTGATAATGATACGGGAGCAATTATTGCGGGTTCCGGCCTTGCACAAAGCGGACTGGCACTTATGGCTGATGTAGGCATTATGATGCAGTTTAATTTTTTAAAGTTTTATTCCTCGCGTGATCCTAATGTACGAATAGGCTTTTCTGCACAAAATCTTGGAATATCTTTCACCGGTTTTGGTGATAAAATAAAAACTGATGATCCGCTTCCAACTACCCTGGCCGCCGGACTTTCCGTACGCTTAATCAAACCAATCGCCCTTTCCATAGATTTTGTTCAGCCCATCAATCTTATGAATCCGGGAACTTATCTTATACCAGCTGTCAATACCGGAGTTTCCGTTCAATTTGCAAACTTTGTATCGCTGCTCGCAGGTTTTTCAATCAAAGGCGCAAACCCACGAATAAGTACCGGCTTTGAATTTGAAGTGGCTAAAATCCGCCTTAATCTGAACTATACGTTAGACCTCACAACCTCTTTAGCACCTGTAAACAGGATCAGTCTTTCTGCAAAACTCTTACTTGGAGATAAAGGCCGAAGTATTATAGACTCTAAAGTAGATGAATATTATCAGCTCGGCTTACGTTACTATGCCGATGCAAAATGGGAAGATGCAATTGTTGTATGGGAAGAAGCCCTAAAATTAAACAAGCGCTTTGATCCTGCAATTCAGGGAATTCAAAGCGCCCGTTATCAGA
>JAEEGL013850523.1_pt1 | contig 11148 bp, 13 predicted proteins | sample 9134231 | NCBI WGS metagenome assembly JAEEGL01 (sample SAMN16246548, study PRJNA631951) | gut metagenome | biome: gut microbiome; feature: rumen; material: fiber-attached | host: Bos | place: Iran: Karaj | collected 2018-10
TTGACAATAACATGTTTGCCTGAGTTAATGCTACTTTGTGGTTTGCCTGAGTTAATGCAACAGGGCAGTTGCATTAAACATGGCAAATAATAAAAAAATTTTGGGAGAAAACTACAACTGCCATCTGTTCATCCTGCTTCGTATGATTATGTGGACAGTGTAAACAAGCTGTTTAACATAGATCGATCACGAGATGAAAGAAGGAGTTGAAAACAATGGATACCATCATGAACGGAAAGGCACTGAATCTGAACGAACTGGAGCAGGCAGCGGGAGGACGCATCGTTCTGCCGAACGCTGAATTATCTTCTGTGTATGAAGTGATTGACGATGTGACAGGCGATGTGGTTACGACCTGCAGTGACAGAATGGACGCCGTCAGCTTCTGCCTGGATCATGGTCTGCGATGTACTGAAATCAGTCCGGAAAAGCTGTATTCTCTGCACAGGAGTACACCGGTCATCCGGGCGTACCGGGATAAAGGATCCGTCTATATAGATGATTAGGGTAGGGAAGGTTCCCGCCCTTTTTTGTGCTGCCGCTGCCATTCCTGCTTCCACGTCCCTGCCGGTTCTTTGGATCCTGTATTACCCCGGAAGACGGTCGCGGCATCCAGGGATCCCCGTCCTCCCGGCGTCTCCGGCCTCCGGCGGAGGCGGTGTGATGTGTCTTCCCTGGCGGGGACGTTCTTCGCTTTTTCATTCGGTCATTTTGTGGTATGATCCTGGTGGTTTGGTGCTTTATTGGGGGCAACTTTGAACAGTTCGGCTGGCTGATTAGATATTCTGCATCTCGTAATATTTTCTGCTTTCGCAGCCGGCAGATTACAGTACGGGAAAACAATACATCGGAGGGAAAACTGTGCTTCTGTATCACACAGGATTTGACATCATCAGGCATCCCGATGTCCGTCACGGCCGCGGAAACGCCGACTTTGGCCAGGGCTTTTATCTGACAGCCAATGTGGAATTCGCTCGTCGCTGGGCCCGGAAACGGGAAGGCTGTCAAACGATTGTCAATGCCTATGACCTGGATCCGGACGGACTGGCGGTTCATCGCTTTCAACGGGACGAGAACTGGTTCCGATATATCTTCGCCAACCGCAGCGGCAGGCCGGATACGGTTTCAGCGGATGTAGTTATCGGACCGATTGCCAACGATACGATCTATGACACATTAGGGATTATCACCAGCGGGTTTTTAACGCCGTCAGACGCAATGAAACTGCTGATGATCGGGCCTGAATACCAGCAGATTGCCCTGAAAACTGAGCGCGCAGCAGAGCAGCTGCGCTGGATCTCCGCAGACGTCCTGTCCCCTGAGGAGGTGGCGGGATACAGGTCCGCAGTCGCGGCGGAGGAAGATGCCTATCAGATGCTCTTTGCCCGGAAGCTTGAGGAGATCACCGGAGGATCCTCTGACAGTCAGGATGATATAACCGGGGTTTTATGAGGAGTGAAAGAGAAAATGTTCAGCATAAAACGGCTTGAGAAAGATGATGTTCATAAAGTGATTGCATTTGAATTGGAACTCCGGAAACAGGAGCCGGATACGTATTACTGGGAACCGGATGAAGCCTACAGACGGCAGCTGGAAGCAAGCTTTGATAATGCTCGGTTCAATACTTCCATGTCTTTCATCGCTGTAGAAGAGGATCAGGTGATTGGGAGAATCGATGCTTCTGTTATCGCAAGCAGAAGTGATGCATCCTGCTGCAGTGCATACCTTGACTGGATCTGCGTACTGAAAAGCGAAAGGCACAGGAAAGTTGCGCAAGCTTTGCTGACTGCGCTGAGAACTGAATGCAAAGCGCAGGGGGTAGGAATGCTGATTGCGCTGATGGCAGGCAACGATGAAGCGCAACGTTTTTACAGAAGCGTTGAAGGCGCGTCCATTCATGACACCGGGATCTGGATGGAGATTCAGTAAGCGATCCAGCCATACGAGGATGAATCCGGAGTTTGGACGGTCACAGAGCTGCAAATCGTGCTGAATACAAGCGCGTTGAGATGATCCAATATTTCCGGTTCCCGGAGCCTTTGCCATTATATCGGTTTTTCCTTGTGGATCATCATCCATTCATCGTTTTTCTTTTGCAGGTCTCCGGCGATTACAGGCCCAACTCCCCGAAGAGCCAGGATTTCCTGATCACTGATGGCGCTCAGCTGCTGCATGTCCTGGATACCTGCTTTGTGAAGGACCCGTATGGTATGACAGCAGTCAATCCAGTTCTCCAGCTTGTCTTGATTCTCCATGGCTGCTCCTTTTCCTATATTCCCGTTCTCTGGATGAAGCAAATATATGCCACTCGACGAGGGAAGTCAAATTTTGACTCAACGGTCTGTTTTTTTCCTGTCCGTAACCCGGCAGATGATGATTCCGGGGTTTTTCTGCTTCCATAATCATGTACTGTTGAGGCTGTTTCGGAGGAGAAGAATATGGAAACAGTCAATAATACGATATTCACCTGCTTGACAGGAAGAATGGTCCGTGTTATTCTATGAATGTTAGATTGATCTAACATCAGAAAGATATCAAATGGGTGGCGCGACCCGTCTGATATACCATGGCCAACCTCCAGAAGGGGTGGGATGCCGAAGCATACCGGCATCCCGCTTTTTCTGTGCCGGGCCTGGCACAGTTCCTGCAGGAGAAAGTCCTGCTGCGGGTATTCACCGTCAATGATATTCGGATTCGCAACTGCTGGTTTCATGCGGGCCCTATTTATCCAGCTCTTTCAGGCTGTTCAGCAATGCATCGCCCCTGCTGTAGAAATCCTCATAGAAGCGGGCTCCATACCGAAACACACCATTCTCCTCTGACAGGAGCATCCTGAAAAGTGTATTGTAAAGCGGATCCAGCCTGCTCAGTTCAGCGTATACGCTCTTGCAGGCGGGCAGCATATATTGGAGCTGCCCATCCTGCACGCACAGCTGACAGATAAACTGTGGATCAGCTATAATCTCAAGCAAATCCAGACAATCCAGCAGCTTTTCTTCCTGCACATTCCTGCCGAGAGAGGCATAGTCAACCATAAAAAGGGGCATCTGATCTTCTTCATGCTCGGAGAAATTGGCGAAACGTACCACATAATCATCCGGCTTGAACAGGCGTATGCTCTCGGTAAAGCCCAGGAAGTACCGGGACTCCCTCTGATTGAAGCGCCTGATGCCGTCGTAATCCGCCAGGGAGGATCGATCCACGGAATCACCGCCGCCGATGAGCTCAGCCAGGTGCTTTATGATCCGGGAATATTTGTCAGGCTCGTTCTGATGGTTGCAAAAGGCCTGCAGGTAATAATACATCATCATGGATCGCAGGGGGATTGCGACAGGTTCATGAAGGTCCATGATGCTTCGGATCTTCCGGTCGTCTTCCCTGCGGCAAATCAGCGCATTGGAACAGACCATGAGCGGGACACCGTAGGTTTTCTGCCGACCTTGCTTTTCTCGATGGTCCAGGTGAACATATCGTCCACATCAATGATATCCGGAAGCTGATACAGAAAGCCTTTATCCACCAGCGCCGACATGGTTACCGCGTCGAATATGAACAGGTCGCCGTCTCTGCCGGGCAGCTCTTTGTAGCAATCCCATTTGACAAATTTAATCTCGCGCATATGGCCCGATGCGCGAAATCGCTGTTTCAGAAGTTTGCAGAACCAGTCCGTATCGGTCAGTTCATCATAATAATACAGAACGATGGGTGATCCAGCGGTTACGCCGTATTCCTTTTCTTTTCCGGTCATCGCTCAGACACCTCCGTCATGGGCATATCATGCTTCCGGATAAAAGAACAGCGGGGAACACCCCGCTCCCGATGGCCCCGGGCCTTTCGACCGATCCCGGTCCGTTTCCTGATTCAGGCCTAATATATCCGGGAAAGGCTTGACTGTCAAGCAGTTCATTGATTTCAACAGTTATGCGATTGTTCCCCCCGGGCGCAGACTTCCCGCCGTATGGATTGACTGCAGGCTCATATTTCTGTTATGATAAGATCAATAAAATTCCGGAGCGAAATTTTCGGCCGGTTTTTCTGAAATTACTGCCTCATGCCAATTGAGGCCGTATAAAAAGAGGCGGGCGGCAATGAAGCACCAGCGATGCAGCCCGCAAAGAATGACCGCTTCCGGAGGGAACCGGAAAAAGCAAAAATTGGGAGGAAAAGGAAATGAAGAAACTGGTAGCTGTTCTGATGGTTCTGTGCATGGTACTGACTGTTGCGGCCGCTTTTGCCGAAGAAAGCAAACCCATTGTCGTCAACTGGAGCGACTATGAAGCGGATGGCGCTGATATCGACGGACAGTTCGCCGTTGTGGGTCCGACCGGTCTTGTCATGTTTGTCCCTGCGGAGTTCAAGGATTCTGAAATCTCTGAGGAAGCCCAGCAAGGCGGCACTTTCATGGTGCTGAAGACCGAAAACGAAGAAAGAGCCGTGGTCAGCGGACAGGTTGTCGAAATGAACATAGACACTTTCATGGCCGGGCTGGAGGGCCAGGGGGTAACGAAGTATGAAACGATTCTGAACGGTCTGCACTGCTACCAGTTCAATATTACTGCGGTAGGCATTACCACTTCCTGCATCGTTTTCAGCACGGAACAGGACGGAATCGTGGTATTCAGCTTCACCCTGTCCGACCAGGAGCCTTATGCAAGCCTGTACAAGGTGATGGTTTCTTCCATTCAGCCTGCTGAATAAGCAGTTTCCGGTCATCCCCGGTATTCCCGCCGGTCCGTACGCCTGATATCTGTCATGCGGCGGACCGGCTTTTTTTCTGCTTTTTCTTCCGAAGGATCGGGGTTTCCCGTCCGAACCCTGATTCATCTCGATTAATCTGATGACTGTCCGTAATCAGACTCCGGAAAAAAGGTTAAGCAGAAATGAATCTGTTTGGAAGCTGATTTAGAAGACGTTCCTGTTCTGTCGTTATTCCTTGTTTTCTTTGGATTCATGCCATAAACTGATAATCAGTGAAATCAGAAATACGGGAAAACCGATGACGCCGGCGGGAAACCAGATGCTCTTACAGAAGCGGATGAAGGATTCCAGTGCGTAATCATAACGATATCGGGAAGCGAATGCCTGGGGATGATGTTCCGCAGTCAGGCCTATGGCAAAGAAAGCAATCAGCAGAATCCCGATAAAAAGGAAAATGGCATCCGATTTCCGGCTTTTATTCACAATGGCTTCGCTCCTTTCGGCCACCTGCGGGCTGCAGCGGATCTTCTTTCATCGGTTTCAATAATTGCAGTATAACACATAATGGACATGTTAGCCAGCCGGATAGATGCTTATAAAAAACCGCGTCGGAAAGGAACGTTCTCATGCTTCAGTATTCTGGATCATATCCCGCATTCCAGAGCTGTGATGCAGAATACAGAAAGCAATGAAACAGGCAATATTCTGCAGGCCGCAAATCGGGATGTAATCCTCCATAAAAATGATTGACGAGTGACCAGACGTTCACTATAATATGTGAACAAAAGGTCACTTTTTGAAAACGAAGGTTCGTATGGCAAAAGACGCGAATGGACGACCTGGAGGAACATCTTATGAGCAATAATGCATATGTCATGAATAGACCCGTCACCACGCTGTTCATGCTGATGTCCGTGGACGGAAAGATCAGCACAGGCGCGACGGACGAACTGGATGTGGATCAGGATTTTCCACAGATTGCCGGGCTGAGGGAAGGTCTGCCTCAGTACTATGAGATCGAGCAGACCACCGATCTGTGGTCCTTCAACACGGGCCGCGTCCAGGAGAAAATGGGGGTCAATAAAAAGGAGATGCCTGCCAGGACCCCGGTATCCTTTGTCCTGCTGGACAATCACCATCTGAGTACCCATGGCATCCGGTATTTTTGTGCCAAATCAAAGCGGTTTGTCCTGATCACAACCAATCAGCATCATCCCGCTTTCAGTGTCAGGGAAGAAAACCTCCATATCATCTATCAGGAAAAGCTTTCTCTGGCGGCCGCATTAGCGATCCTGAAGGAGCAATTCGGCTGCGACCGGCTGACCATTCAGTCCGGCGGCACGGTAAACGGGCTTTTCCTGCGCGAAAAGCTGTTTGATTTTGTGGACGTTGTTGTGGCCCCTGTGCTGATCGGCGGAAAGGATACGGCCACTTTGATTGACGGACGTTCCCTGCAGGCCAGGGACGAACTGACGCAATTGGGTGTACTGCAGTTGTTGGAAGCCAGCCCGTTGCAGCATTCCTACCTGCGACTGCGATATCAGGTGATGAACGGATAAAAAGCTTTGCATCGGGATAATCTGGATTGGATATGTTTCCTGTTTTCAATCAGTGTGATCCGGAGTATGATGAGGAGGATACAGGACAGGCTGAGGGAGGAACGCGATTGACCATTTATTTCGCACCAATGGAAGGGATTACGGATGGGATCCTGCGGCAGACCCATCACAGAATTTTCGGGGGAATTGACGTTTACTGCCTGCCGTTTCACAAGCTGACTCAGTCCCTGTCCCTGCTGACACGGGAGGAAAGGGATATCGCCCCGGAAGAGAACGAGGGCCTGAATGTACTGCCCCAGGCGCTGACGCGCGATCCTGAACAGCTGTCCGCCTGGCTGTATTATGTAAGTGAATGCGGTTATCCCTGCGCGGATCTGAATCTTGGATGTCCGTCCCCGACGGTGACAAAGCGAGGCCGGGGAAGCGGCCTGCTTCAGGACCCGGATTATCTGCGCTCTTTCCTGGACCGGGTCTTTTCGAATACCCTTCCCGTATCGCTTTCTGTGAAAACCCGTATCGGATATGAAAGCCCGGATGAATGGCCCGGACTTGCGGAACTTTTCGCCGATTATCCCTTTGCCCATGTGACCATCCATGCAAGGACGACCAGGGAACAGTATACCGGAGAGGTTCATCCGGAAGCCTTTGAGCTGGCACTGCGGAAGGGAGTTCCGCATCCGGTCTTCAACGGGGATATGCGGACTGTGGAAGATGTCCGGAAATTTGAAGAACGCTTTCCGACTGCCGGGGCTGTCATGATCGGCCGCGGGCTTCTGACCGATCCGGCTCTTGCGCGCCGGATCCGGGGCGGAAAGGAAGCCGGTGCAGACGAGCTGAGGATCTGGTATGCAGCTCTTTATGAAGGATGGAAGAACCGGTTTGGCCGGACGATCGCCCTCGGCAGGATCAAGAAGCTGATGGAATGGCCCTGCGAAGGGGACATTCGGCGGAAAAGGCTGCTGCGAAGGGCTGATGATATTGAAGGCTGCATCAACGCGGCGATCGGGGAGCAAAGAAGATGATCTGTATCTGAACCGGGAAGGACGAAGGTGCAGGTCCAAAGAAAGCAATTGTTGCGGCCGGAAATGTGTACCAGGGGTCGGACTGGCGGTTCGATCGCCGCGCTGATCGGCTGCCGATGGAAAAAGGAAAAGATTGGGATGCCCTGCCTGCAGATGCTTGCATACCCTGTGACGGATGCAGATATGAATACAGATTCCATGAAACGGTTTACAGACACGCCGAAATGGAACGCCCGCAGCAATGAGCGTATGTGGCTTTATTACTGCGGGGAAGATCAGGACCTCCGAAAACAGGCATCGCCGATGCATGCGGTGCTATCCGAAAAGATTCCGCAGGCTTATCTGGAAACAGCGGAGTATGACTGCCTCCATGATGAAGGCCTTCTGTTTGCACGGAAGCTGAAGGAGGCCGGCGCGGATGTGGAAATCAATGAAACACGGGGAACCTTTCACGGATATGATGATGTGCTCAATGCACGGATTGTAAGAATGAATATTGAACGGCGAATATCATTCCTGCGGAGAGGGTTCGGCAGAAATCTGCAAGGATGAAGCTGAATACTGAAGCGTTCTTTAGGGAGAGGAGATATACATGGATAAGAACCCGGTTTTTCCGGAAAGAAAAGATCAGCATATTTCGGCAAAGATTGCGGATGATTACCGGAAGGATATCGGATGCAGCAAATCCTACCGCGATTTTGTCAGATTCCTTCATGTGAAGTATGAGTGGGAGATGGAGAAGGAATCCATCGAAAAGCTGAGTCAGCGGGCCCGCGGAGCAATTATCCTGCAGATGCAGCCGGAGAATTCTTTCGAATGGTACCGCACGCTTGTTGATGCGCAAAAGGGGATTGACAGTCAGCCGGACCTCAGGTCCAAAATCAAATATGCCCGGAAGCACAGTATCTACAGAAGCGACAGCCGTGATACATACATGGTCAGTTATGTAGGGCGGACAGACTGGGGCGGCATGGCGAAATACATCAGGAGTGCTTTCACGATTACGGATGGAAATCTGATGCTGGAGGTAAATGCGCTTCCGGACAGATTCTGTGTAACCTTCCAGCTGCTTTCGAAGGAAAGAAAGCCCCTGGACCGATTCTGCGAGGTGCTGCAGGAGGAGGGGCTGCCTTTTACGGTATCAGACCGCCTGATCAGGTATATGCCGGATCTTGTGCTGCCAAAGCCGGAAAAGAGAGAAACAAGCCCAAAAGGAATGAAGAACAATGACTGAAACCGGAAAACCCACGCGAGAAGAATAAAATTCCAAAGAATGGCAGCATGGCTGGCGGCGCTGTGGCTCCGCGTTAGCGGCGGCACCGGCTGGACCCGGATCGATCTGGACGGGTTCCTGCGGTAACACAGCCTTTGTTTCCGGGAAGGGCATCCAGCCCCAGGGAGGACCATGAACAATGGCAGGAAAAAGTGTTTTTGAAATGCCGTTTGAAAAGGTTTATCAATGTCTTGTGCAGAAGGCGGAGAGAAAAGGCCGGACACAGGCAGAGGTGGATCAGGTCATCAAATGGCTGACCGGATACGTAAGCATAGAGGCTTTGGAAGGCCTGACCTACGGTGAATTCCTTTCTTCAGCGCCTGCCTGGAATACAAGAGCAGCGCTGATTACCGGCTCTGTCTGCGGGATAAAGGTGGAAGAGATTACGGATCCGATGATAAGGAAGATGCGACAACTGGATAAACTCATCGATGAGCTGGCGAAAGGGAAACCCATGCAATCAGTACTCAGATGACCCGCTGCTGTTAATCTTCCGGTTTGTCGATTTTGCGATGCCCCGGGAACCCGGGATATACTCTTTCTGTCCAATGACGGCCCCCGCCAGCTTCGGCTGGTTTTTTTGTGCTCACATACGGGTGTCTTCTCCTTCTGTCTGCAAAAGCCATGCTGATCCGGTAATGATCGGCGTATCTTGACTTTTCCGGGAGTTTTCGGTAGAATCAAATTGACAGAATTTGCTTTTTTTCTACCAGAGACACCGGGTTCGAATAGTTTACAGGGGAGACAGCGATGAGCTTATACACTTATTTCCTGTCGATCAGATGCCAGGCCGGATGCCTTGGGGTTGTGCTGTATCTGGGATCCATTTACTTTTTTGCAAAGCGGAAGGATACCATACAGCACCGGCTTTTTTCCGCGATGATTATGGCGTCCATCGTCAACCTGGTATTCGACATGATTACGGTATATACGGTGAATCATCTGGAAAGCGTCCCCGGTGGATTGAATCACTTTTTCCATATCATTTTCATCGCCAGCATTGTGGTCATCCTGTATATCATTTTCCTGTACGTTCAGTGTCTGGCATACACGGAGTTCAGCTTCCGGAGAAAATGGCTGATTCCCCTGGCCATTGCCATTCCGGCGGTTCTTTTTCTGCCGATCCGCTACAATGAATCTCCCTATGGAAACTACTCAGGGGGACCGTATGTCATTGTCGCATATGCATGCGCATATGCTTATTTTGTGCTGAGCGTAATCGTCCTGATCCGCCGGCGGAAGAATATGGAACCGAAGGCAATCCGGGCCATTATTGTTGCCATGATCAGTATGTTTCTTGTGACGACGATCGAGGGGATCTGGGGGGAGATGCTGATCTCAAGTATCGGCGTCACCCTGGTCAATGCAGCGTTTTTCTATACGGTGGAGAGTCCGGACGCGGTGATGATCGAGCTGCTGAAGGAGGAGAGAGAAAAAGCCCAGAGCGCCAACCTGGCGAAATCCAGATTCCTGGCGCAGATGTCCCATGAAATCAGGACGCCGATCAATGCAATTCTGGGCATGAACGAAATGATCCTGCATGAATCCCGGGAAAACAGCACGCTCGAATACGCCGGAAATATCGATGCCTCCGGGAAAACCCTGCTCACCATCATTAACGGGATCCTGGATTTTTCCAAAATTGAAGACGGAAAAATGGAGATTCAGTCAGTGACTTATGACACTGCTTCCGTGATTAACAACGTCGTCAACTCCATCGTGGAGCGGGCGAAGGGAAAGGGACTGAATTTCCAGGTTGAAATCGATGAAAGCCTTCCCTGCTCGATGCAGGGAGATAATATCCGAATCGAGCAGGTGATCATGAATCTGCTGACGAACGCGGTCAAATACACACCGGCAGGAAGCGTTGTTTTTTCAGTCCGGACGGCGGAACGGGAAGGGGACAGCATCCAACTCGAAGTATCGGTTCGGGATACGGGAATCGGAATCCGCAAAGAAGATATGGAGCGGCTGTTTGAGCCTTTCGAAAGGCTGGATACCGAAAAGAACCGGCACATCGAAGGCACAGGACTGGGCATTGCCATCACGAGAAAGCTGCTGGGCATGATGGGCAGCGAACTGCGGGTGGAAAGCGAATACGGGGTCGGATCCACGTTCTCGTTCCTGCTTCTGCAGGGGATTGCAGACGGGGAACCCATCGGAGATTATGCGAAACGATATCGGGAAACGGTTCAGAAGGGCGGGCAGGAAATTCACCTGCAGGCGCCGGGAGCGAGCATCCTGGTGGTGGACGATAATGGGATGAACCTGAAGGTGGCCCGGAACCTGCTGAAACTGTTTGGGATTGTTCCGGACACAGCGGTATCGGGAAGACAGGCGATTGATCTGATTGGCGAAAAACATTACGATATCGTGTTCCTGGATCACATGATGCCTGAAATGGACGGAATTGAGACCCTGAAGGAGATTCGGAGCAGGAAGCTTGTACCGGAAACGACCAAGATGATCGCCCTGACAGCCAATGCGGTGACCGGAGCAAGGGAAACCTATCTTGCAGCCGGGTTCGATGACTACCTCTCGAAACCAATTGATCTGGAACGCCTGGAAGGAAAGCTGCAGAAATATCTCTCTGAAA
>JAEEGL014659486.1_pt1 | contig 11148 bp, 12 predicted proteins | sample 9134231 | NCBI WGS metagenome assembly JAEEGL01 (sample SAMN16246548, study PRJNA631951) | gut metagenome | biome: gut microbiome; feature: rumen; material: fiber-attached | host: Bos | place: Iran: Karaj | collected 2018-10
ATGGGTGTTAAAGTATATGTTACAGTTAATACATTAATATATGATAGTGAAGTAGATAGATTTATTAAATATATAGATTTTCTACATAGTAATAATGTAGATGCGGTTATAATGCAAGATATAGGTATGATAGATTTAGTTAGAAAAACTTATCCAAATCTAGAAATACATGTATCAACACAAGCTCATATTCATAATTTAGAAGGCGCTAAATTATGTGAAGAATTAGGAGTTAAAAGAATAGTTCTTGCTCGTGAAACTCCTATAGAATTAGTTAAAGAAATAAAAGAAAATACTAATCTTGAAATAGAGATATTTGTACAAGGAGCTTTATGTATGTCTTATTCAGGACAGTGTCTAATGAGTTATTTAATAGGTGGTAGAAGTGGTAATCGTGGTACATGTGCTCAACCTTGTAGACAACCTTATAGTTTAATAATAGATGATGAATTAAAAGAATCTGGATATTTACTTAGTACAAAAGATTTAAATACACTTGATTATATAGAAAAACTTATTAATATTGGCGTAGATAGTTTAAAAATAGAAGGTAGAATGAAAAGAAAAGAATATGTATACCTAGTAACTAGTCTATATAGAAAAGCTATTGATAAAAAGAGTATAACTGATAATGATATTAAAGACTTAAAAAAAGTATTTAATAGAGAATTTACTAAAGGTTTTTTAAATAATGAAGATAATGATAATTTTACTAATACATTTAGACCTAATCATATAGGTATTAATGTTGGTAATGTAGTAAATATTAATAAAGATATTGTCAGTATTAAACTAACTGATTCAGTAAGTAAATTAGATGGTATACGTATATTAACAAGTGAAGATATTGGTCTTACCATAACAAGCATGTATAAGAATAATAAAATAATTGAAACAGGTTTTAGTGGAGATATTATTGATATCAAAGTAAAAGGTAAAGCTAATATAGGAGATATAGTAGTTAAAACCACTGATAATAAAGAACTACTTGATATTGATAAAAAGATAGAAATAGATAAAAAAATACCTATTAAAGGTAAGTTTACTTTTAAATTAGGTAAACCTATAGAAGCAGTTATAACTGATTCTAAAAATGAAGTAACAGTATATAGTGATTATATAATTGAAGAATCCATTAATTCTAGTTTGGATAAAGATAAAGTATTAAATCAATTAAATAAACTAGGTGATACTGTTTATACATTTGAAAATATTGATATCATTCTTGATGATAATATATTTGTACCAGTAAATATATTAAATGATATAAGAAGAAAATGTTGTGAAGAATTAAATCAAAAAAGACTATATAAGAGTAATTATAAAAAAGAAAATTACTATATAGAAGTACCTGATTTTAAGAAAGAAACATTAAAAACAATACTTGTTCATACATATGAAGAATATTTGAAAAATAAAGATTTATATGATATTATTTATATAGATGATAAAAAAGAATACGAAAGAATAAATGATACTAAGTGTATATTAAAACTACCTAGAGTTTTAGAACATCTAGAAGAATACAATAATGAATTATTAGTAGGTGAGTTAGGTAGTGTTTATAAATATAAAAATATAAATACAGATTTTTCTTTAAATGTACTTAATTCATATAGTGTCGCATTTTTACACAGTTTAGGTGTTAATAGAATAACTCTATCTCACGAGTTAAACTATAAGCAAATAGAAAGATTAGTAAATAGTTATCATGATAGATATAATAAACATCCTAATCTAGAAGTAATAACTGAATCTAATATAGAAGCTATGATTTGTAAATATAATATGCTTAAAAAATATAATAGAGATAGTGGTATATTAAAAGATAAATTTGGTAATAAGTATACATTAAAAATAAAAGATAATTTAATGTATATATATGATTATAAGAAAACTATATTAGAAGGAAACTTCTATGATATAGGAATAAATAGTATAAGAATAAATTTATAGGAGACTTTATGGAAGTAGAAAGATTAAAAAATAAAGATATAGATAGTTATAAAGAATTTATTAAAGATGTATTTGGATACGATGTTAGTAAAAAGAATATATCAGATGCTATGAAGAATAGTATGATTCTTGTATTAAAACTTGATAATAAAGTAATCGCTTCTATAACACTAGAAGAAGCAAAAGAATATATAAAAGGTAAAAAATATTATTATGTCTCTTATTTTGGAGTTCTTAATGATTATAGAAGAATGGGTTTTGCTACTAAGATATTTGATTACGTAGAAGACTTAGCAAAGAAAAATAAAATAGATTATATTGAACTTACATCTGGTAATCAAAGAAAAGAAGCTCATATGTTTTATAGTAAACATAATTTTAGAGTAAAAGATACTACTGTATTTATAAAGTTTTATGATTAAAGTTTTTAAAAAACTACACAATTCGATGTGTAGTTTTTATTTTGAACAAAAAAAGTTAAAAAAATTTCCTAAAAAAAAAGTATTTTGCCACTTTCTTGTCGAATAATAATAGTGAGGAGGTGATAATATAAAAAAATATCCATTCATTTTACAAGATGAAGAAAAAGATTGTGGTATAGCTTGTATGCAGATGATAATTAGTTATTATGGAGGTTATGTTAACAAAGATAACTTAATATTTAAATCTAAAACTAATCGTAATGGGACTACCGGTTATAATATTAAAGAAACATTAATTAGTTTGGGATTTGATTGTAAAGGCGTTAAGTGCAACTTAGAAAATATTACAAGTAATAATATAATACTTCCATGTATCGCAAATGTTATAATAGATAAAAAATACAAACATTATATAGTAATATATGAAATAAACTATATTAAAAAATATATTTTAATTGCAGATCCAGCAAGCAAATTAAAGAAAATCTCATTTGATGAATTTAAATGCATATTTAACAATGTAATAATAATGTGTTACCCAACTAAAAACTTACCCTTTGAAAAAAATATATCAAATTATGCATTTATTATTTCATTAATTAAACCTCATAAAAAAGAACTTAAAAACATATGTATTTTATCTATCTTTATAACTATTTTTTCCATACTTACATCTTTTTATACGGAATATATGTTAAAAGGATTAAACTACTTCTCAAAATCATATTTAATTAAAATATTTATAATCTTCTTTTCTATATATACATTAAAAATCATTACAAACTTTTTAAGATCCAAGTCTTTAACATATTTAAACCGTAAAATAAATCTTGTATTATTTGTAGATGTTTTTAAACGTATTATAAAACTTCCTTATTGTTATTACAAAAATAAAACTACAGGGGATATGATATCACGTATAAATGATTTAGAGAACGTACGTGAAATGATTAGTAGAGTTGCATTATCTATTTTTATTGATTTACCACTTACATTAGTCTCGCTGATAATACTTTTTATAATAAATAAAACCTTATTTTTAATCGGTCTTTTAATGCTTATATTATATATTATAGTTGTTGTTTTATTTAGGAGGATTTTCAATAATTATATAAGTGATATCAAGTATAAAAGAAGTGATTATATCTCAAATATGATTGAGAGTATAAGTGGTTATGAGACTATAAAAGGTATACATATAGAAGATAATGTAGTAAACAAGTTTGAAAATAAATATGTTGATTTCTTAATTAAATTATTTAACTATGAGAATTTATATATATATCAAAATTTATTAAAAGATTTTATAAATGATATAGGTTTTATATTAATAATGTTAATAGGAACATACTTAGTACTTGATGGTACTATTATGTTAGGAACACTTTTTACATTTTCAAGTTTACTTATTTATTTTTTAGAACCAATAAAAAACATATTAAGTTTAGATCAGTTAGTAAAAGAATCTAAAATATCTTTAAAAAGAATAATGGATGTTGTCATATATGATAATGAAGATTCTGGCATTTTAGATAATTTTAAAAATGGAGATATTGAATTCAATAATTTAAATTTTTCATTTAATGATAAAGATAATATATTAGACAATGTAAATTTAACCATTAAAAAAGGTGAAAAAATTATGGTAATAGGTAAAAGTGGATCTGGTAAAAGTACACTCTTTAAATTGTTAATAGGATATTATAAGACTAAAAAAAGTAGTATAAAAATTAATAATATTAGTTTAAATGATTATAAAAAAAGTATATTAGATAAAAACATATTATATATAAGTCAGCAAGAAGTATTATTTAATGATACTCTTTATAATAATTTAGTTTTTGATAATAACAATTATAAGTCACTTAATGAAGTAATTAATGTTTGTAATATTGAAAGTATAATGGATGATAATTTAAAGTATAATACTCTAATTGAAGAAAATGGATCCAATCTATCTGGTGGAGAGAGACAACGTATTGTTTTAGCTCGTACACTTCTTAAAAACTTTAATATTTTAATAATAGATGAAGGATTAAGTGAAGTAGATATAGATACAGAAAGAAGAGTATTAAAAAATATGTTTAGAAAGTATAAAGATAAAACAATTATAGTAATTTCTCATAGATTAGATAATATGGATTTATTTGATAGTGTATTGAGATTTAATAATTGTAAGGTCTTTAAAAAATATAGAAATGTATAATAACTCTAGTTTTATTTTAAAAGGAAAACTTCCTAATATAATAAATTCTTGGATATTAGTATTAAAAATTATCTTAGTTTTATTTATAATATTTATGTTTATACCTTATAACACATATAACAATTATATAGGATGCGTAATTGTTGAAAAAAATAATACATATATACTTCTTCAAAAAGACACTCCATTAAACAAAAACTTATATATAGAAGGTAAAAAATATAAATACAAAATAGTTGATACTAAAGATGTTATTAAAATACAATTAGATTTGGAAGAAAGTTTAAGAGTAAATTCATTATACGTAAATGTAAACATTAGAAGTGACAAAAAAACTTTATTCAAAGTTTTAAAAAATAAAATAAAGAAAGGAATTGGTCTATGAAAGAATTAAATGATAAAGAATTAATGACTATAAATGGTGGCTTTAGTTTTGGGCTTGGTCTTATTATAGGTGGTGGAATAACATTTTTAATAGGTGTTATAGATGGCTTTGTAAGACCATTAAAATGTAATTAGGAGGTACTATGGTTAATTTAACAAATGATGAATTGATGAATATATCTGGTGGTGGAATAAGTGCAGCACTTATAAGTGCTACTGCTAGAATAGTAGGTACAATCTATGATATTGGGCGTGCCTTTGGTAGTGCAATAAGAAGAATCTCAAGTGGAAATGTCTGTCGTTTATAAGAATAAAATATTACAAGTAATAATATTTGTTTTAACAATTCCGCTTATAAGCATTATAGTTAAATTTTTATTTAACTATGGTAGATTAATAGGCACTTACATGAGACATATTTATAGTATTACTTTATAAGGAGAATTTATTCTCCTTTTTTGTTTACATGTAAAATACAATTGATATGTAAATAAATATTGACATTGATTTATAAGTCCATGATATAATAATATTGGTGATATACTATGGAAGCTATAATAAATTTAAATGGAGAACATATAGATAGACTTAACAATTGTCTTGATAGACTAAATGGGATTAAAAATGACTCTAGTAAAATATATGCAGAAAAGAATGAAAAAACAACAAGACAAATAATAGATCAAATATTAGAATTAGTATATTTAAATAAAAATATTAGAGAACCAGAAACTAATGCTCTAAGAGATAGAATAGAACATTGCTTAAATGATTTAGTAAATGATAAATATAATACACAATATTTATTTAATCAAAAGGTTGATAGTATATTTAGACACAGTATAGATAGCTCAAAAGGTGAAATACATTTTTCTGAGATGCACTATCAATTAAGTTCATTGGCTGAATCGTTAAATATTACTGATGAATATAGAGAAATGGAAAATGATCAATGGAGAAGTGCTATCAGAGATTTAATTGAAAAATTAAAGACTTATTTTGAAGTTATAAATGGATATAATTCTGATTACAAAAATTTTGCTCAAAGAGGTATTGAGTATCAAATTGAGGAAATAGTAAGTCGAAAATTAAATAAGTTGAAGGGTGAATATGAAGAATTTTATGCAGAGCATGAAATTCCTCAAACAAAAAGTGCTATAACAGAATTAGTAAAGTATTTTGAAGAAGTATATCAACAACAAAATAATCCTCAACAATCAGATAGTTATTCAGAATTAGCATCAAAGTTTAGATAAAGGACATAGTCCTTTTTTTTTGCATATAATTAATTAGGTGATATTATGAATCAAAAATATATAGTAAAAAAAGGAGATACATTATATGGTATTTCTAACCAATTTGGTGTATCTGTAACAGAACTTGCTGAACTTAATGGGATAAGAGGCAGTAATCTTCAAATAGGTAGAGAATTATTAATACCAGTTAAATCAGGAACAAATCCAAATAATCTGTTTATGTATACTGTAAAAAGTGGAGATACATTATATGGTATTGCACGAAAATATAACACTACAGTAGATGAGATAATGAAATTAAACTACTTCACTAATACTAACTTACAACCTGGTCAAATTATTAGAATACCAGAGATGTATTTTAAAGAAGAAGAAATGTATTTGCCAAATTATATAAATTATATAGTAAAGAAAGGAGATACGTTATATAGTATTGCAAGAAATAATAATTTATCAGTAGATACAATAGTTAAAGATAACGGACTTACAAGTAATGTTTTATCTATAGGTCAAATTATTAGAATAAGAACTCCTCAAGTTGAAATAGAGGAATGCTTTGGACCTAGTTATATACCTGTTAGTGATACAACATATGTAGTAAAAAAAGGAGATAATTTATATAGTATTGCTCGTAACTTTAATACAACTGTACAAGATATAAAAAATAAAAATAATTTAAAATCTAATTTACTCAGTATAGGTCAAAAATTAATAATATAAGGAGGGTTTATGAATACAGTTAATTTTAATGATCCTAATTTTATTACAACATCTACATATAAGGATTTTGTAAGTGAAAACACATCCAATGGTTATTTAAATATTAGAGCGTATGCAGCAAGTAGTGCTATACCTATAAAAGATTTAAATGTAGTTGTATCAAAAAATCTTAGTAATAATAAAGTAGTATTTTATAGTGGAGTTACTGATGAATCTGGTATTATAGAAAAAATATCTTTACCAACTCCAATAGTATCTACTAATGATGAGGAAATACCTTCCTCACAAAGTTATGATATAGAAGCTACATATGAAAATCAAAAATTGACATATAAAGTGGTAATGTATTCTAATATTTCAGTTATCCAAAATATAAATGTTGTTCCTACTGTGAGGGTAGATGGGAGTGCATATGGCAATTAGATATCCTGTAGTACCAAATAATATAACAGTACATTTGGGTGAACCAGATAAATTTGCTAGAAATATAACTGTTCCTTTTACAGATTATATTGCTAATGTTGCATCAAATGAATTATATCCAACATGGCCAAGAAATGCTCTTATTGCAAACATCTATTGTATTATATCGTTTGCTATGAATCGTATATATAATGAATGGTATAGATCTAAAGGATACAATTATGATATAACTAATAGCCCAGCTTATGATCAAACTTATATAGAAAATGGTTCGACGTATGGAAATATTAGTGATATTGTGGAAGAGATATTTAATAACTATGTAGTTAAAGGTAATCAAATACAACCATATTTTACAAGTTATTGTGATGGAAGAAAAACTACCTGCAGTGGTTTATCTCAGTGGGGATCTGTTACACTTTCTAATCAAGGAAAAACTCCACTTGAGATACTTAAACATTATTATGGTAGTGATATTAGTATTAAGTATAATGCCCCTGTAGGAGATACTACTGAAGGATTCCCTGGCAGTGATATAGGATTTGGATATGCAGGAAATCCAGTTATTGCTATCCAAAGAGATTTAAATCGTATTAGACAAAACTATCCTGCTATACCACCAATTAATACTACATTAGGTATATATGATGAAGAAACAGAAAAAGCAGTAAGAAAATTTCAAGAAATATTTAATCTTCCACAAACAGGTATAGTAGATAAAGGAACTTGGTATAAAATTAAATATGTGTATAATAGCGTTAAAAAACTTGCAGACCTTTATTCAGAAGGATTATCTATAAGTGATGTTACATTTAGATATGCAGATGAACTAAAATACGGAGATACAGGAATAGAAGTAGAATATATACATTACTTTTTAGATGCACTTGCTTTTCTAGATTCCAATATACCAAGACTACCAACAAACTCTATTTATACAAATAATACCGAAACTATGGTAAAAGCATTTCAAGAAAAATATAAATTACCAGTTACTGGTATATTTACTTATACAGATTGGGCAGTATTAAAAGAAGCATATCGTAATATACTTAGATCATTTCCATCTGAGTATCAAGATTTTGTAGATGAATTATATCCTGATTACTTTTTAGTTAGAGGAACTACAGGTAATGATGTAAGAAGATTTCAAAAGTTTTTACTTGCTATATGTAAATTTGATAAATCAATACCTGGTGTTAGAGTAAATGGTATATTTGATGAACTTACTGAACAATCAGTAAAAAAAATACAAAGCGATTATGGCTTTGATATTAATGGTATAGTAGGACCTTTATTATGGAGAAAAGTAGTAGAATTATCGAAAAGATAATTCTTTTTTAATAAAAAACAACATAGACTGTTGATATATGAATGTATGTTTGGTATAATAATTGTGGAACATTTAATAGTTGGGTGGAGCCTTCATCTTTTATAAGACTGGAGGTGATATTATGAGTAAAAAAGATTTTTTAATCTTTTCACTACTTTTTATCATAATCTTACTTGTAATATTGCTATTAGTAATATTCATATAAGAAAAATCCACCTAACCAAGTAAGTTAGGTGGAACACCTATTTATAGGCTTCACTCAACATGCGATATTAAGTGTTCCTTTTTTATTATATGAAGACTTGCTTCACTACATACATAATAACACATATTTTTTTGTTTATCAAGTTTAATTTGACTTTATGCTATTTTGTTGTATAATATTACCCATTCAGGAGGGGTAATATGAAAATATTAAAAAATGAAGAAACTGGGTTACTTGCTTTAGCAACCGATGAAGGAAAATTAGTAACCGAATATGTATATGATAGATTAATAGGTCCAAATCAATTTGGACTATATAAAGCTTATAAAGGTAAACCAAAGAGTGAAGAAGAAGAAGTTGGTTTTATCAATAATACCGGTAAAGAAGTAGTACCAGTAAATTGGTTTTTTGACGGATATGATAAAGAAACAGAATATGATGAAAATGGTTATTGTTTTGTTTGTGAAAGTAATGATAATCATGGAGAATATGGAAACTTCTATAATGCATTGTATGATGTGAATGGGAATGTAATATTTAAAAATCCAAATATTTTTTCACATAAAACAGCTTTTGGAAACTATGTGTTAGATAAGGGCTGTGCTTTACCAACAAAAACAAACTACGGATTATTTATTTCTAAAACAGGTAAAATAGTTGAACCTGTATATACTGATATAGGATACTTCAACAAATATGGTTATGCACTAGTAAGACAAGAAAATCGTTGTGGTATTATTGATGCCGAAGGTAATGAAGCTTTAAGTTGCAATTATAGACAAATTATGGGGTTACCTCCAACTAAAGAGGAATTAGATTTAGATGATTTTGATAATTTTGAGGAATATTTAAAAGGATGGGATCCTTACAATAGTTTTTTCTTCGTTCAAAGTTTTAATGGTTCATGGGGTGTAGGCAGTTTCAAGTCAGACGTTATAAAATTTAAATATTGTGCTTTTGGTCAAATAACAAAAGGTGAATACTTATCAGTTTGTGATAGAAAAAAACATAATTGGGGAATAATTGATACAAATTGTAAATTAATAGTTCCTTGTATGTATAATACAGAATATGAAGCACTTGAAAACTTAACAGTATATGCAGCTATAGCCAGATTTGATAAACCAACTTTTGATACTGGAAGTGCAAGAAAGTTTAGATAAACTTTCTTTTTTTATATAAAAATACCTTAAAATGTAAGTTTTTCTTGTATATTTTATAATTAGGTGTTATAATACTTACAGATTTGTGAAAGGAGGGATATTATGTCAAAGGTAATAGTTAGAAATGGTAATGTTGATGGTGCACTTCGTACTATGAAACAAAAAAATGCAAGAGACGGCCTCCTAAAGAAAGTTAGAGAAAGACAAGAAGGTTATAAAAAGCCTGGAGTTAAACGTAGAGAGAAAAAAGAAGAAGGAATAAAGAATACTAGAAAACGTGAAAGAGAACGTTATTAATAAAGAGCACATGCTCTTTATTTTAGAAAGAAAGGGTAATTATGAGAGATAAAATATTAAAAGATTTAGTAGAAGCTATGAAAAACAAAGATAAGGAAACTTTAAGTGTTCTTAGAATGGTTAAAGGAGCTATGCAACTAGAAGCAATAAATGTAAAAAGAAATTTAAACGATGATGAAGTAATAAACTTATTATCTAAACAAATTAAAACTAGAGAAGAATCAATTACTGAATTTGAAAAAGCAGGAAGAGAAGAACTAAAAGAACAAACAGAAAAAGAAATAGAAGTATTAAATAAATATATGCCAGAGCAATTAAGTGAAGAAGAAGTGTTAAAATTAATTGATGAAGTATTTGAAGAAGTAAAACCAGAATCAAAAAAAGATATGGGTAAAATAATGGGAGTTATTAATCCTAAAATAAATGGTAAAGCAGATAAAAGTTTTGTAAGTAAAAAAATTCAAGAAAAACTTGCTAATTTATAGAAAAAATATCTTGTTTTTTCTTTTTTTTACTATATTTATTTAGTATTTTATGGTATTATTATTACATTGAGGTGAGATTGTGAGAGAATTTACAGATCAAGAAAAAGTTAGAAGAGAAAAAGCAGAAAAAATTAGAGAATTAGGTATGGATCCTTTTGGACAAAGATTTGAAAGAACCGATTATGCAGCTGACTTAAAAGAAAAATATAAAGATGTAGAACATGATGAATTTGAAAATATGGATGACGTTGCTACTATAGCAGGAAGAATTATGTTTATAAGAAAGATGGGTAAAGCA
>JAEEGL015180246.1_pt1 | contig 11148 bp, 9 predicted proteins | sample 9134231 | NCBI WGS metagenome assembly JAEEGL01 (sample SAMN16246548, study PRJNA631951) | gut metagenome | biome: gut microbiome; feature: rumen; material: fiber-attached | host: Bos | place: Iran: Karaj | collected 2018-10
GCGTGGGCGATCCAGTTTTCGCAGGAGCGGTCGCGGCCCGTCAACGCGCGGTACGCCCGCCACGCGGCCATCATCTCGGCCGACAGCGGATTGATGATCGCCGCCGAGAGACCCGCGCCCATCGCGAGCGTGTAGAACGCGGCGTTGAGGTGCGGACGCCCCGGCAGACCGAAGGAAATGTTGGAGACGCCGAGCACGGTGCGGCAACCGAGCTCCGCGCGCACGCGGCGGAGCGTCTCCAGCACCACGTTCGCGCTCGTCGCGTCCGCGCTCACCGCGAGGCAGAGCGCGTCGAACACGAAGTCGTTCGGACCGAGTCCGTATTCCGCGCCGCGCGCGAGGATCTTGCGCGCGATCGCGAGGCGTCCCTCCGCCGTCGGCGGAATGCCGTTCTCGTCAAGCGCGAGCGCCACCACCACGCCGCCGTACTTCGCGACGAGCGGCAGCACGGCGGAAAGCGACTCCTCCTTGCCGTTCACGGAATTGACGAGCGCCTTGCCGTTGTAGTGGCGAAGCGCGCGGTCGAGGGCAATCGGATCGGACGTGTCGATCTGGAGCGGCAGGTCCACCACGCCCTGCACGGCCTGCACGGTGCGGTCGAGCACGGCCGCCTCGTCGAGGCCGGGCACGCCCGTGTTGACGTCGAGCACCGCCGCGCCAGCCTCGGCCTGCGCCACGGCCTCGCGGAGCACATAGGCGGTGTCGCCCTCCGCAAGCGCGGTTTTCAGGCGCTTCTTGCCCGTGGGGTTGATGCGTTCGCCGATCAGCACGGGCGCTCCCCCAACACGCACGGCGTGCGTATAGGAGGAGACGACCGTATGGCCTTTCTTCCCCGGCGGGACGAAAGGCAGGCTGCTCGTTGCCTCCACCATGCGCCGCATGTAGTCCGGCGTGGTGCCGCAGCAGCCGCCGACGATGGTCGCGCCGGCCTTCACGACGTCTGTCATCGTTTCGGCGAAATGGGACGCACCCACGCTGAACACCGTCCTGCCCTCCACGGTCCTGGGCAGTCCGGCATTGGGGTTGACGATCACGGGCACGCTGGCCTCCGCCACGAGCTGCGGCACGATATCCTTCATCTGGTCCGGCCCCAGCGAGCAGTTCATACCGAGCGCGTCCACGCCCAGGCCTTCCAGCATGGCGACCATGGCGGCAGGGTCCGCGCCGGTCATGAGCTTGCCGCGCTCGTCGTAGACCGTCGTCACGAAGACGGGGAGGTCGCAGTTCTCCTTGGCCGCGAGCACGGCAGCCTTGGCCTCATAGGAATCGTTCATGGTCTCGATCAGGATGAGGTCGGGCTCGCAGGCTGCGGCGATCTTCACGCTTTCGGCGAAAATGCGCACGGCGTCCTCGAAGGGAAGGTCGCCGAGGGGCCTGAGCAGCTTTCCCGTGGGGCCGATGTCGTAGGCGACATACCTGTCCCCGGAAAAATCGCGCATGGCGCGGCGCACGTTGCGTATCCCGGCCGGGATGATCTGCTTCAGCTCGTCCAGGGAATATTTGGCGAGGTTGGCGCCGAACGTGTTCGTCGTGATCACATTGCATCCGGCGGCAAGGTAGCGCGCGTGGATCTCGACGATGTCGTCGGCGTGCGTCAGGCCCCAGCGTTCCGGCATTTCGCCGGGCCTGAGCCCGCGCGCCTGCAGCAGCGTGCCCATGCCGCCGTCGCAGTAGGTAATGGACGAATGGATCTTCTCAAGAATGGTCATAGCTGAATCTCGCGGTAGATGCAGTGTTCCAGGCTGCAGGACATGCATTTGCCCCCGCAGGTGCGCGAGGAGGCGCCTATGCCGATGACTGCCGTGACGGACTTGCAGGGAGTCATGAGCAGCGATTCCGAAAGGGAAACGCCGAGTGTCCTCGGTATGTCCAGGCAGCGTGCGAAGTCCCGCTGGCATGCGAGGGGGAAGTCGCCGTATCCCGGGCTGAAGCGGCTGCAGTGGACCGTCCCACCGAGCAGGGACGTCTCCATGTCGTCGCACCAGCACTCGATGGCGGAAGAGCCGAGCGCGTCGATCACGGCGGCCCTGCTCGGCGCGAGCCGCTGGTAGCGAGCCACGAGCCGTTCCACGCCGATGCCCACCGTCGCCGCGAACAGCAGCGCGCTTCCGCAGCCCTGCAGATGGCGGCTCAGGACGACGCTTTCCACCGGGCCGAAACCGACATCAACGGTATAGGGCGCCGGGAAGGCGACGGGGACTTCCAGCCAGCAGCAGCGCGGCTGCAGCACGGCGATGAGTTCCTTCTCGCAGGATTCGATCAGCGCGGCGGTCCCGCTGTCAGGCGCATGTCCGGCGAAGCCCATGTAGCGGAGCGCCTCCCGCCGGTCGGCACGGGCCTCTCCCGGGGCGGCCCTGCGCTGCAGGATGATGCTGTCCATGCCGCTAGCGGATGATGGCTGAAAGGTTGTGGAGGATGCGCCGCGCCACCTCCGGCTTGTTCATGGAGTAGACATGGACGGCGCGCAGGCCGTTCGCATACAGGTCGATAATCTGCTCCGTGGCATAGACGGTGCCGGCCTGGAGCATGGCCTTCGGATCGTCGCCGTAGCGCTCCACGATACGGATGAAGCGCGGAGGCAGCACGGAGCCGGATATGGCCATGATCCGGCGGATCTGCACGGCGTTGGTCACGGGCATGATGCCGGCCACCACGGGGACGTCGATGCCTGCCTCCCTCATCCGGTAAAGGAAATTGTAGAGGATATTGTTGTCAAAGAACATCTGCGTGGTGAGGAAATCGCAGCCGCTCTCGACCTTGATCCTGAGGTTGCGCAGATCCTCGCCGGAGGTCGCGCTTTCCGGATGTTTTTCGGGATAGCATGCCCCGCCGATGCAGAAATCGCCGTGCCTGCGGATGACAGGGACAAGGTCGCTGGCGTGGCGGAAGTCGAGCTTCTCCACGTCCACCCCTTCAGGCACGTCGCCGCGGAGGGCGAGCACGTTCTCGATGCCCCTTGCCTTCAGTCCGTCCAGCACGCCGGCGATCTTTTCCCTGCTGGAAGAAACGCAGGTCAGGTGCGCTAGGGCCGGGATGCCGTAGGAAGTCTGGATATGTTCGGCGATCTCCGCGGTGAAGGCAGCCGTGCCGCCGCCAGCCCCGTAGGTGACGCTCATATAGTCAGGTCCGAGCTCGGCGATCTCCTCCGTGGCCTGGCGCACGCTTTCCATGGACTGGGAGTTCTTCGGGGGGAACACCTCGAACGAAAGGCTCGGCTTTTCCGATCTGATGATGTCGATGATCTTCATGGTGCGACCTCTCCGGCAATGCAGCATGAGGCATGCTTACGCAATCGGGAGCCCCGGTCAAGTGCCTTGCCGTCCGAAGGGAATATTTTTTTTTGCCCAGGAATGCATGAAGCCGCGGGCATGCCCGCGGCTTCATGCGTTTTCCGGAGGGAGCCGCCCTGCGGCGGGCTCCGCTTCATCCATGGAGCAGCCTAGTAGCCCATCCCCTGGGGAGCGGGTCCAAAGCCGCCCTGCCCCTGGAACCGCGGGCAGCCGTTGCCCGCATTGCCGCAGGGCATCCCGGGACCCTGGCACGGAGCCGGGCCGAAAGCGGGATTGCCGGGGCCGCAGGGGGCGAAGCCCATGGGCGCCATGCCCTGCTCTCCGTGAAAGCCATGGGGGCCGGGGCCGCCGAAGGCCGGGCCGCCCCACTGGGGGGAGCCTTCAGGACCGAAGCCGGGGCCCTTCGGGCCGAAGTGGCGCCGCGGCCCGGGCATGGGCCCTTCTCCATGGCGCGGACCATGCGGACGGCGCGGCTGCATGAACGGCAGGCCTGCCTCGCGCATCTTGGCGCGCAGTTCCTGCCCGGCCTTGCGCGTTTCCTTGTGCAGCCTGACGATATCGGCGATGATGGCCTTGATATCGTCCGGCTTGACGTTGGGATTGTCGGCCAGGTAATCCAGCTCCATCTGCTTCTGCATCAGCGCATCCTTCAGATCATCCATCCGGGCTCTGTGCTCGCGCATGATGGCGCGCTGCTTTTCTTTCTGCTCCTTGGTGAGCATGCCGCGGTGCTGTGCCGGCTGCGCCGGCTGTTCCGTCTTCTGCACGGCGTCGCCCTTGGCGGCGGGCTCGGCGGAAATGACTGCGGGGACGGCGGCAAGGCATGCCGCGGCGCAAAGGGCCAGAAGGGAATGCTTAGCGTTCATGAAGTAACCTCCTTATGCAGTTTCCTTTATGGGCCGACCATACCCGCGAAGGATTCGCATGTCACGTTTCAAAATCTTTCTTAATGTCCGCAGGGCACTGACGGAGCACGCGCGTCCAGCCCAGTGATCTGCTTCCACAGCGAGGTCAGCTTCTTGACGGAAACGCCCGGCACGGAATGGGAACGGGCCAGCGCGTCGCTGTAATCGCTCAGGAAACAGGCCTCCACGGTCCTGGGCGTGCGGTGCGTGACCGTGGGGATGAAATCATGCCACGCCACCCGTGCGCGCCCTTCCCCTTCCCTGACGATCCTCACCTGCGCCATGCCGCCGAGCATGCGGTCGACTTTTCCCTGCCCCGAAACGAAGTTGCCGCAGGAATAGTAGACGAGGCAGGGCCGCCCGTCCGCGGCGGTGATGGACACGCAGGGCTCAACGACGTGCGGATGGGCGCATATGACCAGGTCGGCGCCGGCGTCAGCCAGGTCCTGCACGTACTTCTTCTGGAACTCCGTGGGCGTGTAGCGGTATTCCTCGCCGATGTGGACGAAGCAGACGGTGAAGTCGGCCAGGTCGCGCGCCCTGCGCACGTCGTTCAGGAAACGCTCCCTGTCATCCAGCAGGTCGACCTTGAACTTCTCCTTCTCAGGCACCACGAAGCCGTTGAGGCCGTAGGTGTAGTTGAACATGGCCATGCGGATGCCGTTCTTCTCCACGACGGGGATGCGCTCCTGGTCTTCAGCGGAGGCGTGGATGCCGAGCAGCGTGATGCCGGGATGGCGGTCCCGCCAGTAGGCAAGCGTGGTATCGACCCCGTAGCCGCGCTTGTCCCAGGTGTGGTTGGTGGCGGCCAGCACCACGTTGAATCCGGCGCCGACCAGCGCATCCCCCATCTCCTGCGGGGTGCCGAAGCAGGGGTAGGTGCTCACGCGCTTGTTGTCATTGACGAAGATCGTCTCCTGGTTGATGACGCTGATGTCGTGGCTTTTGAGCACCGTGGCCACGCGGCTGTATATGGGTCGGAAATCCCATGTCCCGTCCTTGTTCCGGAACTTGTTGTATACTGAGCTGTGGATGAGGTTGTCGCCGACGGCGCAGAGCGTGACCGTACGTGGCCGGGCCTCATCCGCAAGGGGCGCCTGGACGGGCTGCACGGCCTGGTCGCCGTCTCCCGCGGCCTCTGGCCCGGCGGGCTGCGCCGCGGGCGCGGACAGATCCGCCGCGGTCTCATCCGCGCAGGCGGGCGCGGTCATGAGCGATGCGGCAAGGGCGAACAGCAGCACGAAAACGATGCGCAGTTTCTGCATTGGGGCATGCCTCTTTTGTTATGACAGGTAAGATAGGGAACGCGGCCGGCATTTCTCATCACCGGCATGGCGGGACGGTGTCCGGACACGGGGATCCGCGGCGCCGGTCATGCTTCCTGCGCCGGCTTGCGCCTTGCCCTGACCGCCACGGGAAATCCCTTCATCAGGGAACGGCTGACAGCGCAGCTCTTCACTTCCCCGATGCAGGCGGCAAGGACGTCCGCGTACCGGTCGTCCACATCGGCCGTGACATCCACCTCCATGCGGTCGACGCACGGCAGGCCTGCGGGATCATTCGTCATGTCCATGCGGCCCACGGCCTCGATGGAGCGGAAGAAGACGCCGCGGCGGTGCAGCTGCGCGCCGAGCGTCTCGCAGAAGCAGGAAAGCACGGCGCCGATGAGGAAGGCGGCGGGGCTGCCATATTTCTCTTTCTCATTGGAAAGGTACTGGAACCTCCCCGGGATGTCGCCGTACAGCGGGTGCTGCGTGCGCATCAGGGTACCGGTCTCGGTAAGGGAAAATCTGGCTTCGATGCTCATGCGCCGACCTCCAGCTACGCTTGTTTCCGGGAAGCGCCAGGCGCTTCCCCTTCTTCCAGTTGCCAGTCGTGTATCTTCACTTCCACGCTCGCGACGCCGTTGTACATGTCGATATAGGGGCTGTAGGCGAGGCGCACGAGGCTGCCCTCCATGTCCTGCGTGAATATGTCGGCCTGGCGCCATGCCTTGGCCTTGAGGGTGATGCCGTTCTTCTCGTCGGCCAGGTCCAGCAGGACGTGGGTGCGCTGCGCGCCGAAGCGCTTCACGCGCTGGATGCGCACGGGCGGGGAAAGGAACACCGGCTCAGGATTGCCCACGCCGTAGGGCTGCAGCAGATCCAGCTCCTTGAGGAAGGTGAAGTCGGACGCGCTGCGGAAATCCAGGTCGCCGTCGATGTACTGCACCGGCGGCACGGGCTCCGGGCCCAGTTCGCTGCGCACGGCGTCAAGGAAATGGGCGCGGAACGCCTCCAGCTTTTCGGGAAGGACACGGACGCCGGCCGCCATGCGGTGCCCGCCGAAGCCGACCAGGTCGCCGGCGCAGCGCGACAGCCCGGCGTGCAGGTCAAAGCCCTCTATCGACCTGCCGGAGCCCTTGAGGCTGTCCCCGTCGCTGCAGAGCACGATCACGGGCTTATTGAAGCGCTCCACGATGCGCGAGGCCACGATCCCGATCACGCCCTGATTCCATGCGCCGCCGGCGATGACGAAGGCGGGATCGTCCGTGCGGCGCTCAGCCTCGGCCATGGCTTCCTGGCAGATCTCATCTTCTTCCTGCCGGCGCTGCGCGTTGTAGGCATTGAGCTTTTCAGCGAGGGCACGGGCCTCGTCGAAATCCCGGGAGCGCAGGAGTTCCAGGGCGCTTTCAGCCGAAGCCATGCGCCCTGCCGCGTTGATGCGCGGCGCGAGGCTGAACACCACCTGCCACGCACCCAGCGCCGCTGAGGGAGAGAAGCCGCTGACTGCCTTCAGCTCGGATATGCCGGGGCGCCGGGCTTCGGCCAGGACCTTCAGCCCGTTCTTGACAAGGATGCGGTTCTGCCCCTGCAGTTCCACAAGGTCGGCGAGGGTGCCCAGGGCCACGAGGTCCAGCACGGCACGCATGTCCATCTTGCGGCCGCTGCGCTCTGCAAGGAGGCTGTTGAGCGCGGCCATGACATAAAAGATGACCCCTACGCCGGCAAGCTGCAGGCAGGGCCCGCCCCCTACCCTCGGGTTGCAGATGACATGGGCGGGAGGCAGGTCGTCCGGCGGCAGGTGATGGTCCGTCACGACCACGGTCATGCCCAGCTCCCGCGCACGGGCGATGACCTCCCTGTCGGAAATGCCGCAGTCGATGGTCAGCAGGATGTCCGCCCCCCGGGAGCGCAGGTCCTCCACGCCGGCGATGTTCATGCCGTAGCCCTCGGCGCGGCGCTCGGGGATATGCCACAGCGCGTCGACGCCGTGGAAGCGGAGCACCTCCAGGGCAAGCGCCGTGCCGGTGATGCCGTCCACGTCGTAATCGCCCCAGATGGCGAGCGTGCCGCCGGCGGAAAGCTTCTGGAAAAGGGCCGTGGCGGCCTCCGCCATGCCGGGCCAGCGCTCCGGCCTCTCCAGGAAGCGCAGGCCGGAATCGAGGAACACGCCGCCATCGCCGATGCTGTGCACACCGCGCAGCCAGAGCAGCCTGGCAAGCTCAGGCGAGACGCCGCAGCCGTCTGCCAGCCTGTCTATCGCTGACAGCGCACGGGCATCCAGCTCCTCGCGGTATTTCCACAGCTTCGCCATGCTCCACCTCATCCGCCGAGGACCGCGGAAGCGAGCCGCGGGCTGAGCGCAGGGCGCAGGGTGCATGCCACGTAAAAGGAGCGCAGGTGGTCATACGCCAGGTCAAGATCGTCATTGACGACGATGGCGTCGAACCAGTGGCTCTGCGCGATCTCCGCGCGGGCGTTGGCAAGCCGTGTGCGGATGGACTCCTCGCTGTCGGTGCCGCGGGCGCGCAGCCTCCGGGCCAGCACGTCCAGGGACGGAGGAAGGATGAAGAGGAACTTTGCCTCGGGCAGGGTCAGCGCGAGCTGGGCAGCCCCCTGCACGTCGATGTCGAACAGCATGTCGGCGCCGGAGGCCAGCCTGTCCTGCACCGGCTTGAGCGGGGTGCCGTAGAAATTCCCGTGCACTTCGGCCCATTCCGCGAAGAAGCCGTCGCTCCGGCGGCGCAGGAATTCCTCGCGGCTGACGAACCAGTAGTCCTTTCCGTCCCTTTCGCCGGCGCGCGGTGCGCGCGTGGTGCAGGAAACGGAGAATTCCAGCGGGAACTCCGCGGTAAGCCTGCCGATAAGCGTAGATTTACCCGCCCCGGAAGGAGCGCATATGACGATGGGAAGCCCCCTGCGGGCAGCAGCGGCGCTCATGCTTTATCCTCCATGCTCATTCTAGGTTCTGCACCTGCTCACGGCATTTTTCCAGTTCGTTCTTGCAGTCCACGATGATGGATGACACCCTGGAATCCTGGATCTTGTTGCCGCATGTGTTCACTTCACGAAAGCATTCCTGAAGCGTGAAATCAAGCTTTTTTCCCGCATCCGTGCCGTTTTCGAGGATGGAGGCCAGCCGCGCGAGATGGGCATGCAGCCGCGTCAGCTCCTCCGTCACGTCCAGCTTGTCCGCGGTGATGACCACTTCCTGCAGGAACCTGCCCTCCTCCAGCTCGCCGCCGAGCGCCGCGAGCATGGAAGAAAGGCGCTCGCGCACCTGTTCCAGGCGCGCCTGCTTGATGGCCGGCGCGCTTTCCTCAATGGAGCGCACCCAGGTCCCGAGCAGGGCAAAGCGCCGTGAAAGGTCTTCGGCCAGGGCCCTTGCCTCCTCCTCGCGGGAGCTGTTCCAGTCCAGGAGGGCGGCTTCGAGCGCTTCTTCCAGCAGGGGGGCGATCCTGCTCCCGGTATCCGCCCTCTCCTGCCCCCACAGCGAAGGGATCTTGAGCAGCTGCGCGTAATCGGGGGAAAAGCCGTCGCCCCGCGAGGCAGCGAGCGCTGCCAGGGCATCGAGCATGGCCCCGGCCTGCGCCGCGTCGAAGCTGGCGTCGGCGATGGCGCTCCCCTGTATGGAGAGGGAGGCTTCCAGCCTGCCGCGCTGGGCATGGGCGCGGACGATCTTTTCAAGCCTTGCCTCCATGCCGCGGACGGCATACGGAAGCATCCATTTGATATCCAGGAACCTGTTGTTGACGCTGCGCAGCTCCCATGCCACCGCAACGCCGTCCCGTTCCATCCGGCAACTGCCGAAACCAGTCATGCTCCTAAGCGTCATTACTGCTCCTTTCATCCGTATCGGCCGGCCTGACCACGAGGAACGAAGACTCAGCGCGGACAGGGGCGCACGGGACGAGGGAATGCCCGTCGCGGCCCGCGCCGCCGCGCCTTTCCTCCATGCGGCAGTCGGCATACCATTCATTGATGCCATGCGCCGTGCCGCCGTCAAAGGCGACGAGCATCGTGCCCATGGATGCGATCTCACGCAGGAATGCCTCCCGCTTCGCGGCGACCAGTTCGCGCACCGCGAGGGCATGCTCCTGCTTCTCGTGCTTCCCGAGCTGTCCGCCGAGCGCCGCGGCACGCGTGCCCGGCCTCACGGAATAGGGGAAGACATGCGCGTAGGTGAGCGGCAGCGCGCGTACCATGGCGAGGGTCTCCATGACTTCTGCGGAAGTCTCCCCGGGGAAGCCCATCAGGATGTCGGCGCCCAGGCCCATGACGGGCCAGAAGCGCCTGACGACCGCGACCGCATCCATGATGGCTGACGGTGAATACGGGGAGCGTCCCATGCGGCGCAGCACCGAGGGGCTGCCGCTCTGCAGGGAGAGGTGGAGATGGGGACAGACCATGCGGCACTGCTCCAGCGTCTCGGTGCCTTCCCCGCCGGTGACCTGGGCGGGGTCCAGGGAGCTCAGCCGGAACCGGGCGCGTCCCTGCCATTCAGGGGAGAACGTGGCGTCAATATGCCTGAGCAGGGTCCAGAAATTCCTGCCGTGGCTGCCGTCGGCGCGGTACTGCCGCAGGTTGATGCCGGAAAGCGTTATTTCCCGGTATCCGGCCTCGAGCAGCCGGCGGACTTCTTCGGTGACGGCCTCGACCGGCCTGCTGCGGGACGGGCCGCGCGTGAGCGGCACGATGCAGTAGGCGCAGCCCTGCGAGCATCCGTCCTGCACCTTGACGACCGGGCGCGACCGCGCGAAGGAGGCGATGCGGAACGGCGGGTAGGCCCGTCCGTCGCCCGGGTCGGGCAAGGCATCTTCCGCCAGGGGATGCACGGCAAGCAGGACATGCTTTGCCTTCTGGGGGATGACGGCGGCCACGCCGGGCACGGCGAAGTCCCCTGGCTCCGCGGAGGCGGCGCAGCCGGCGACGATGATCCTGGCGCCGCCCGCGGCCGCGAGCTGCCGTACAGCCTGGCGCGCATCGCTCACGGCCTGGGCCGTGACGGCGCACGTGGACACCAGGATGACGTCGGCGTCACCGGCGCTGTCCGTTTCCTCCCCTCCCAGGGACAGCCAGTGCTCGCGGATGGACTGGCTTTCGTACTGGTTCACGCGGCAGCCGTATGTCTGGATATGGAACTTAAAGCTGTCATTCATGTTCTGTAAGCTCCTCAGCCTGCTCCCAGTGCCCGCCAAGGACGCTGACGCCATGGATCTTATGGATGAGCTGCACCGCTTCCGGGATATCGGGCCGTTCCTTTCCGGGCCGCGTGCTCGTAATGACCGTCCTGCCGATGATGAGGCGGCCCGGCCGGCCGTCAGGGAGCTGGGTGCGCACGCCCCAGCAGTCATGGAGGAAGACCGGGACGCCGCCGTGCGTCCCCACGAAAAGCCCTACGTGCCCCCTGATGCAGAGCAGCGTCCTGAAGGGGGCGGCATGGCTGATGATCTCCCTTTCGCGGGCAGCCGCCGTGGATGCCGTCAGGGGGACATAGCTGCCGGCCTTTGCCTGCGCCCCGGAATTCCGCGGCAGCCAGAGGCCGAAGGGCGTGAAAAGGTCACGCATCGTGGCCGAGCAGTCGCGGTCGCCGTACATGCCTCCCCAGCCGTATTTCTGCCCCATCATCCTGTTGCCGACAGCGGCGATGTTCTCCGCGGTCATCTCCATCGGGAACGGGCAGGCCTGCGA
>JAEEGL015686485.1_pt1 | contig 11148 bp, 2 predicted proteins | sample 9134231 | NCBI WGS metagenome assembly JAEEGL01 (sample SAMN16246548, study PRJNA631951) | gut metagenome | biome: gut microbiome; feature: rumen; material: fiber-attached | host: Bos | place: Iran: Karaj | collected 2018-10
AGTACGCCTTACGATTCATGGGGATGGTATCTTGCGTCAACACAAATCCTCTCGAACCGTATTCGTAATATGTCGGCAGGTTCTCGCGCGTTAAAAGTTCTTCCGGGACAACGGAATAATACTTAAAACTCCTGATCGTGGACGCGTTTTTATTTACGACGTCCGTCTTGCTGTTATAGACGACGGAAACGTCGAATAAAAAGTTCAATCTGTCGCCTTCGGCCAAACTTCCGTCCACGCGAGCAATAAGCGTTTGATTGGCAAAATTATATTGGACGTCGCCGTTTTCTATGTATACGCTAACGGGTTTTTGCGTAACGGTATAATCAAAAGTATTATTGAACGTCAACGCGCCGTCCGTCACCGTTCCGAACAAAACGTAATTGAGGACGGAGGCGATATCGCTGTCCAAAAGCACGCTCATATTACCGAGATAGATATAGTTTGTCGAAAACTTCGACGATTTGTTCACGTCGGCAAAATAAGAATACGTGACGGAACCGGTATAGTCGCCCGCGGCAAGACAATTCTCGCGGTTATACACGATAAATTGCGTTCCCGCTTTCGGCGTAATAGAATAAGTAACGCTGTCCGTTCCGATGGAGGACATACCGTAATAATTTTCTTGGTCGACGCTGTATTCTGCGTTCAATCCCCAAGAGGATGCCTTATTGAGATTATAGACTTCTTGATATCTCTTGCCGTCTTCGTCGACTTTATAATACTTCAAATCGGCAAATCCGGGCAAAACGATCACGTATGAGTCCGTATCGTAAGAGAAAGCCTGCATGGTAGACACCTGCCCGTACTGATTGCGGAAAATGTCATAGTAGAATGAGAAATAATTCTTGTTTTTATCTTCGTTTCGACTGATAACGCTGAAATCGGAGAAGTTATCGGAATAGTTATATCCGACGGATACCCGATAGACGCCCGTGTCCGTTCCGCGTTCTTTTATGAACGTAAAACCGCTCAAAAAGTCGGAACTGAGCAAATATTTCGAGCCGGTACCGGTCTCGTATTCGGCGCCGACGATCAGTTTCGACATCCAATCCGCATACAGGTTTTCGATATCGTCACGATTATCGACTGAAAAAACGAAATCGGAGAAAGTGAGCGTTTCGCCGTAAATATTGACCGTCAAAAACTCTTCTCTCGGGAAAGAGAAATAGTCGATAAAAGCATTTCTTCTGCCGTCTTTGATCAAAGATTTTTCGTAAAGCAGAACGGAACCGACGTTCAGACGAACGCCGATAGGAAGTATCTCCATTTCAAACGGTTGCGTCGTGACGATATAGTTTTTCACTACGCCCGAATAAACGTCGCTCATGCGACACGTATACGTCCCGCAGGCAAGAGCGATCGGCACGACCGCATAGGTCGCGCCCATATAAACGACCGACTCGAATCCGTCGATCTCCAGGTTACGATATAATACGGCCCAATCGTCGTAAGAAGAAAGACCTTCCGTTAAAGTCTCGTACACGCTCTTTCCCGTCATATCGTAGTATAATACGGCGCTTTGCGTAAAATACGGTCCGAAAACGGAATCAAAATCGTCGTTGTATTTGAACGAAGAAGTCGCGGCGGCGATATAATCGATCGACATATCGGCCGTACCGAAAGGACGAGTCGTCCTGCTTGCGGTCAACGTAAGTTCCGCAGGCAAAACGATCAAAGAAGCATAGCTGTAATCGATCAAAGAATAGTTATCGAGCGTTCCTTCCGTGTCGCCGTTAAAGATCCTGTGATAGTCGTTGACGTTATCCGTATCCGTCCCGGAACGGACCAATCTGTACGACGAAGAAGCGGTATCGACGAAGATCGGATCGATTTCGATCTCCGCTTTGAATACGTAATAGGTCTTCCCGGATTCGTATGTTCCCGCCGCTTGAGAATATATCCCGGTAACGGGATCGCAAATAAAGACGCTTTCCGCCACGGGATCGCCGACGGTTTACACGGTCAATTCGCGATAATAGTTACCGCCAAGCAGATTATCGGTTTCATCGTAGATTTCAAAACGATAAACGGGATCGCGATCGCCGTATACCTTCTTTTCGTCAAGCGCGACGATCTTAATGGCTTTTTTCACGACGGTAAGAGTCGCTCCGAGATCGCCTACCCCTTCGGGGACGGTGTAGTTCGCCTTTTTCAGCGTAATGATGGGCTTGATATAGTAGCTGCCGACGTTCAGAGTCATAACGAGATAAGAGTTATCTCCGCTGAACGCGGGATCGACCTTTCGACCGTCCTTTTGCAGCTCGAAAGACACGGATACGACGTTGTCGAGGGTATCGCCGAGCACAAAAGCGTCCCCGGTCAGTCGTCCGCCCGTTACGCCGCTCATATTCCAAGTAAAACCGAGCGCGCGCAAAGACGTGACGTCCGTCGCCGTCCCGGAAAACTTATCCCCGAACGTAAGGCTCATATCTTCCACGGAAATACCGATCTGCTTTTTGGTGATCTCGATGGTGACCGATCTATCCTCGAAAGCGTTATTGGCATAGTCGCCCGCGTAAGAAACGACCATCGTATAACGCCCTACTTCTGTCGGCCAAACGGTACGAGTCACGTCGCCCAAAACGTCGTCGTGATACTCGTACTTCACGCTGTAACCGTTAAACGCGACGGGCGCGTTCATGTAAAAGTCGGAATAGTAATATACGTCGAATTTCGGTCTTGCGTCGGCTCCGGTACCGTATTGACAATAATAGACGTTATCAAAAGACAGATTATTCGAACTGTCATAACTGATAGTCAGGTACTTTCTGTCGCGTACGATAACGTTATAATGCGTTTCTTTTGTAACGTTGTTTTCATCGGTAAAACCGATGGTAATGATCTGAGATTGTTCCGCGCCGTCATTCAACACGAGTTTGGTATTGAATTGGGCCGCGTTGACGCGCAATCTGGAGTCGTTGAGCGGGACGATCTCGGAAGTTCCGTTATTATAGCGAACGAGGATCGTGCCCATTTCTCCGTTCGAATCGGTATATAAAAGAACGCTTTCGTCCGTACTTGCGAATTCGGGCAATTCCGCATAAACCTGTCTCGGCATGTTTTGAATGACGATCTCGGAAACGGATTTCTTTAAAATGGTAAGCGTAAGATCTTTGCCGCAACCTTCGTACGTGACCGTCACCGTTTTTTGCGTGTAGAATATATCGTCGGTGTTTTTCTCGGTAAAGACGATCGCTTCCGTTTTGTCATACGTACAAGCGGCGTCGGAAAAATCGACTTTTCTTCTCGTTGCCACGGCGTCGCCGTCGGCGTCTCTCAGTTCAACGGATACGGATATCTTATTAGGATCGATGTCCATATTCTCGATCACGGTGGCCTCGGTTACGTTTTGTCCGTTTTCATCGACAAAAGAAATCGCGTACGGAACGTCGGGACGAACGTACGCCATAAAAGAGCAATCTTTTAAAAGATAAGTAAGACGGATCGTTTGCGCGCCGGTTTTGTTCTCTTTGTAGCCGGAGACGGAAAAACCGGAAGAAGACGCGACGTCCGCAAGTTTTTTGTAGACGGTGGTCGTATCATACTCGACGACAAGATAAATGCAATCGAGATAATCGGTTTTTACGACGGAATCGTTATAGACGAATCTCTTCGTACCGTTATCATCCACGAAAGAATACTCTCCGTTGGAAGAAACGGTATAAAGAGCAAGGCCTTCGTTCAAATAAACGGTGGTGTCGGTAAATTCGTTAACACGGATCACTTCCGAACCGCTCACAACCGGTACGCCGATCTCCGCATGGATAGACACAACTTTTTGATTAAAGCAATAGAACGGAACGGAAGCGGAAAAAACGGGAGCGCGATAAGCGACGTCCTCGACGGAAAATACAAGATCCTTTTCGATAAATTCTTCCGCAGATTGCGATTGCAGGTCGTTTTTGATGTCCGATAAAGAATAATTGACGCCGCTTTCCGTCTTAACTTCAAAATAATAAGTCATATTGTTGAGCGTAAACGCGTACCTGTCGCCGCTTTGAGAGAAAGTAACGGTCGAGCCGGTATCGGCGTGCTTAACGACGGCCGTCGTGCCGTTATCAAAAGCTATTTGCAAAACGAGATCGCTCAGATCCCATTCTCCGGCGGAGGCAAGAACGTATTCCGTTTCCGGGTACGCCGCGACGATCACGCTTTCGACTCGTCTGCTGACGACGAGAGAGGATACGATCGCTTCTTTTCCGCTGTACGTAAAAGAAATATTCGTCATATTGTCGACGGCGTAGTAGTACTCTTTCGAAAGGTCGAAAGCCGTCGCAAAAACGTAACTTCCTCCCGATTTTTCGTATAGAGACAGACCGTAAACGGACCAATTTTCTTCGTTTACGAATGTAGCGGGCGCGTATTCGGTCGGAACGGAAACATAGGCTCCGGCTTTGGTTTTCGAGATCGTCATCGCCGCCATAGGAACGTTTTCTTCATCGCCGTTTTCACGGACGGCCACAAAGTTCAATCCTTCGAAATCAAAACCCTTTCCTTCCGTCGTGCACCCGATAAAATCGACGTTCGGACGAACGGAAACGATGTCGTTATGCACGGTACAGACGTACGTCAACGCCACGTTATCGGACTTATCCCCGTAATAAAGGGTGATCGTGTGCGTACCGACGGTAGAGAGATCGTTTCCTTCTATCGTCCACCGACTGTCGGAAAAATCGTTTTCCGTGGCGTAACTTTGGTCGGCGTACGTTATGACGACTTCCCAATTGGCCATCGAAAAGTCTTCTCCGAGGATATAGTCGTTTTTGGTTTCTTTATCTTCGTTCAAAGCGATAGCGATCGCCTTGACGATAACGGTGATATCGAATTCCGTCGCATAAGAAGTGTTATAATAAGCGTCCTCGTAGTAGATATAGAGTTTGCTCGTTCCCACGCTCGCGGTAAAAGCGTCCGTGCCGCTTTTTACGAGAGGAACGACGGAACCGTCCTGCGCGACGTAACAAACAGGCGAATTACCGGTGGGATCTTCGGCATAAAGCATATCGGCGGTAAAAGACATCGTTTGACCTTCGACGCCGTTAATATAGCGCACGCGCAAGGACCCGCCCGCCAAAGAGACCTCGTCGCCCATGCTGTACACGACTCTGGTCGGATTGACTACGGTAGCGGAAACGATAACTCTTTGACGAACTTCCACGGGCACAGAACAACGAAGCGTGATACCGGTCACCGTCGTAAAAGAAAAATCATAGTCGTACGTTCCCACGGCGTGGTTCGTCATAAAAGTACTGCCGACGTACATTTCCGAAGTGACGTTTGCGGAATAAGCGCCTGTGGAAGAAATGATGGAATAAGTGTCGTTATTCTGTTTGATCTTATATTCCCAGTCGGTGACGTGGATAGTCTCGTCCTGATAGACGTAATACGCGCCGGTGACGGCGTCCACGTTCACGTCGCCTTCCGTCGGATAGACTTCCAACGCGATCGGCGAAGGCGCTATGACCTTAATGCGATAGTCAAGCGAAGCGCCGTCTACGGTCAATCGAATAGAATACTCTCCGACGACGTTGATGTCAAAATCGTTCCAAACCACGTCGACGTTGATCTGATCGTCGAAATCGAAAAGACGAGCGTTGGAAGGAATGTAATAAACGACGGAGGCGTCGTATTCTTCGGGCGCTTTTTCAAAAGTCGAATTCTTTTTTACGTACAAAAATTCTTTACGCGTTTGATAGCGATCGGCAAAAGCGCTTTCCGAAGAAGTATAATAAACGGCGTTATTATCAAAGTCGCTCGCGGCGCCGACGTATTCGCCGTTTTTAAGCGTGAAATAGGCGGAACGAGCGGTATTCCAGACGCCGCTTACGTATGCGCGGCGCGCTTCGGCGGTAGAGTCCTTAACGCGGGCGACGTAACCGGTTTGTTTCGAGTTATAAACGACGTAGAGTTGCCCCCCGGTCAGATCGATATGCCCCTTCAAAATCTGATCGGGCGCATCCGACATGACGGAAATGCCTTGCGGACGCTTTGCCGCGACCGTAACGGCCGTTTGATATTTTTCTCCCTTGTAGTATAAAAACACGTTCCTTTCCAATGCGGACGTAGTAAAGACGTTATTGGTCTCTTTCTCGATAACGTACGTGAGCGCGCCCTGCTCGTAAAGATCGTTCCAATCAAGGAACTCCGACGTGTTGTCGTTGTAATGGACAAAAAAGCTGCCGCCGGTAAGTTCGAAAGCGTCGCCGACGACGTAAGCGATACGGAAAGAATCGCCGAGACTGATCTCGATATGGTCCGCCGTCTTTGTCGCGACCGAATAAGCAGCCATACAGGACTTTCCGCCGTAAGATACCGTCATTTCCGTCTCGCCTTCTCTTTCAGTCGAGAAAAGCGAGATCATATCCTCGGTGACGTCGATGATCTCGGTGTAGTTATTACTGTACGTGACGAGGATCTTCATCCCGGAGACGTCCAAAGATTCTCCGATAACGTAATTCGTTTTATCGGGCATATTAACGAGTTGAACGGAATAAACGGGAGCAACGGAGACTTTAACGGTGAGATAAGCCGTCTGGTTCTTGTAAAAAACGGTAAGGATCTGATCGCCGACGACGTTAGAGTCGAAACCGGAGATCATGTTGAGCGTAAGCGGAACGTGTTCGCTCTTTCCGTTTTCGTAATAAACGGTGATATCGGCATTCCCGACGGAGAACTTATCTCCGACGTAATAATTCGTTTTCGGCATAGTGGTAATGATGATCTTTTGTATCGGCGACTCTTGGGAAATACCGTTCCTGTCGTTACAGGCAAATAAGGTCAGCAAAAGGAAGCAAACCAACAGTAAAATCAAAAGTGCCGAAGCGGATTTCTTTCTCATCATATATCCTCCGAAAAAGGGCATACCTATAGCTTATATAATATAATATCATACACGCGCGAGAAAGGCAAGAGCAAAATCCAAAAATTAAGGTTGCCGAAACGTCTTTTTTTTAATATTTTCTACGAAAAACAGAAATAAGCAAGATGATGATAACGATAAGCGCGACGGCGCCGACGATCACAAGAACGTAATATGTTATACTTAAGCCCTGTATCTCGGAAACGATAATAAAATCACCCATATCGGAAGCGTTAAAACGCAAGAATCCGTCGTTTAATTTTGCGTCGAGAACTTCGCTCCGGCCGTTGTTATACAGGGCTACGACCTTGTATTTTTTCGACGTATCCAAAGAAGACGCGAGGATGGCGACTTCGGCCGGTACGCTTTCCGTTACGACGTTGTTATTATAAAACATTTCGACTGAAAAACAGCCCTTTTTTTCATATTTATCGAAAAATCCGGTGTCTTTATAGATGACGTCGGCATTGGCGCTGATAACGGAAAAATCCTCTCCGGAAGGATCGATCCCGATATCGGTATACCGCATGGAATGAAGTACGCTGAAATCCCCGACAAGTACGAGACGCGTCGATTTTTCATCCGAAAAACTAAGCGTTTTTACCGTGGCGGGCAGGATCGTAAGGATAGCGCCCGTATAAACGAAATCGTAATAATCGCTTTCCGCATGCGCAGCAACCACGTGACAGTTTTCGATAGGTCTCGTTATATCGACGTCCGTCCATGCCGGTATCGTAATGTACTCCGATCTGATTTCCGTTACGGATACTCCGTTATGCGATACTTGCATCGTATGCGCCGGAACGGCGTTCTGATAGTCGTACGAGATCGAAATATCATCTCCCTCGTTTACGGTCAGATCCGTTTTTCCGTTCAAAAGCGTCAACACCGTAACGGTTCTCTTTTTGATAGCAAAATTCACGGAAGAAACGCGATAATAGACGTTATCGTAAAAAACGGTAACGGGGAGCGCGTATTGACCGGGATTTTGAACGGAAGAGATCGTCTCGAACAAAACGTCTTCGACGGAAACGTCGATCTCCTGTCCGTCCAATTTAAATACGAAAGAGTCAAAAAGATCGTTATTAAAACCGGGCGCGTCCACGTCCGTATCGCATAGTTCGCCTGATGCGTCGATGAAGTTTTTTCCGCAATATACCACGTCCTCGGACTGTTCCGCGGTCATTACTTTTTGACGCGCGGCGTACGCGTTTTCCCGCGGCGCGGCGCCGAATAAAAACGACGCCGCAAGCGCAATAAATAACACGATAAAAACAACAAATTTATATTTAAAAACGACCTTTTTATTCATTATTATCCATTCCTTTTAAGCACCAGGAGCAGCGCAAGTCCGAGAGCCAAAACGCCTATTCCGATAAACAGGTACATAAGCCAATCGAGGTTTACTTCCTGAACGGCGTACGGATCTTCCATTGTAAGAATACTGATGGCTTTCACGTGCGAAGAAGAAGTCTCGAACGATAAGCTGTCGTCATCCTCGATCGTTGCCGACACGATCTGCATACTTCCGTCTTCATAGAACACGGCGACATAGACATCTTCTTCGGCGGCGTAAGCGACATTCTGCGCCGTTTCGGACGAACGATGGATGATACTCGACAACCCGGGGACTTTGATTTTGATCGTGAATCCCGTATCCTCCGTTCCGGTATATGTGTAATTTTCGATCGAGAATACGAATACGCTCGACAAATAATACCCTTCCATTTCTTTATTGTTCTCTTTATACGAGTCGAACAAGCGCGAAATATCGGATTCAGGCACGTTTTGCGCTTCGCTGACGGTTATTTTCGTATCCTGTCCGAAAGAACCGACGATCATGACGTAGTTGTCGGCGGACGAGGTTTGTCCGGGCATCGAGGCGTTGATCTCGTTATTATTAATAACGAGCGTACCCCATTGACTGTGGACATTATAGTTTTCCAAAGCGATCTCCTCCGGCATGACTTTATACGTACCGGCTTTCGTAGGCTTGGAATCCAACGCCTCTCCCGTCACCGCATCGTAATAGCGTAACTGGATCCTTCCGCGCAGCACGGACACAACGTTCTCTTTGGTAGAAGAACTCAAAACGGAATACTGCGGCGTATAATCTTCTCCGACCAGGATCGAAGCGTTTTCTACGGTAATAAGCACGTCGACTTTCGTGATCTTGAAGTCGATCCACGTCGCATTATTGATAATAAAGTTACTCAATGCCTGATCGTAAGGTTTGACTTGATATTCCCCGACGTTGATCGGCGTGCGATCGGACCTTATGTTCGTAATAACGCCGTCCGAAATCGTATAATTGTACGGTTCCATAACGCCGTTTCTCGCCACGTTATAAAGCACTTGCGGTACGGCGATACGCTCTTCTTCGTACATTATATAGAACTCGATTTCCGGGGTCTCGCCGGAATACGGGTATTCTTCGGCAAGCGAGCCGAAAGAACAGACGGTTTCTCTCGGAAGTATGGTAAACTCTTCATACGCAAACGAATCCCGGAAGTTCGTCGTTCTTTGATAAATAACGCGAGCAAAGTACGTCCCGGCAAAAGCGCGCGTAATATCGGGAATCAGACCGCTGAAACCGTCCTGATCGTCGACGTAGTATAATATATCTCCGTTATCGTTATAGACGGCTGTCGGCGTGTACGAGGAGAAATAAGCTACTTCCTGACGTTCGGAATAACCGCCGATACCGTTTGCCACTGCGGTCAACCCCAATCCGATATCGCCGTACGTCTGCATAGCGTCTCCGCCGAAAACGATAGTAACGTCTGCAAGCCCTATTTCGAGGCGTATCCAAGACGTTTCCGCCAGGTAGTTTCTGTTGGCGAGGGTATCGTTTTTGACCGTCAATTCATAGATGTATTCGGCGCAGTTTATCGGCGGTAACGTGTCGCTGTCGTACATCGTCTCTTCCGAATAATAGCGTTGAGAATAGTCGATCGTTTCGTATCCGACGATCTCGTTCCGATCGTTGTAGATCGGCACGCCGAAGACGTTTTTATAGACAGGCTGACGTTCGCCGTTATAGACGACGCTGACGCGCGATCTGACCTGCGACCTCATCGTCTCGTCCGCGAAGAACTGAACGGTCGCCTTCGCCTGGCTGATAGTACCGAGAAGTTGTATCCGTTTATCGTTTTCGTCTTCCCAGAACAATTTATAATTGTTCTTTTGCGCGCCGAGAAGCTGATCGCTTGCATAAACCGTGACGATAACGTCCGACTTGACGAAAATCGTTTCTCCGGTGACCGGATCGACCGTTTGTTCATAAACGTCCTTACGAGAATACCTGCTGGCGTTATAATCGACGTCCAAAAGTATTTCGTCTCCTGCGATCAGACCGGACTTCTCATCGCCCGGTTTCGGCGCGAATAAGTAGTTCGCATTCGTTACGGATTTTGCAATGACCGCCGTAGTTCCGTCGTATATCTTCGCTATCCTGTCTTTCGTACTGTCAAAAGTAACGATGACGGGTCTGGGCGTTATGACCATTTCCGGATACAAAACCTTGTTCGCATCGTTTTTGAAATAATCTACCGAAATATAATAGTTATCCGCTATACCATAGGTATCCGACAGGATCAGTTTTGCATAGTACGGTATGACGTTACCGCCCGAATCCTTAATAATGTCGATAGGATAAATATAGTCGTCCGCATAATTCCCGACCGATTCTTTACCGGTTTCTCCGTCGACAAAGACGTAATAAGGATTGATGAGTCCGATACTTCTTATCCCCGTCGTCTCTCCGTTTGACGTACGATAATACATGATCGTCTGCGGCGCTTTATTGGCGGCGGAATCGTCCCCTCCGACGAATCCCTCGTACGCTACGACGAAAAGAGGATAATTCGTCGTGCTCTTGTCGTATATCTTTTCGGCATAGCCACGAAAAGCGTTATTCGAGTTGATATCCCAGAATTTGAGCGTCAAAGGAGCTTTTGTGACCTCGAATAAATAATAAGTCGGCTCTATGGCAAGATAGTTCGAACTTCTGCCGAACGAAACTTCATATAAATACAATCCGACGTCATAAGTGCTGCCTACGCTGACGAACGCATCGTCGAAATTCGAAGAATAAATCGCGGAGATAGGCAGTCCTCCGGCAGGGATCGTATCGTAAATTTTCGTTAACGGATCGTTGACCGTCGTATACCAGAACCGGCCTCTTCCGGCGTTATACATACCTTTACGTCTGATAGTTATACCGTTAGCGTCGAGTATATCCGGATTGCCCGAAGAAGACTCGTCGAGATTCTGTCCGTCAATACCCA
>JAEEGL016479983.1_pt1 | contig 11148 bp, 12 predicted proteins | sample 9134231 | NCBI WGS metagenome assembly JAEEGL01 (sample SAMN16246548, study PRJNA631951) | gut metagenome | biome: gut microbiome; feature: rumen; material: fiber-attached | host: Bos | place: Iran: Karaj | collected 2018-10
AGGCGATAATTGGAAGGTAATAAACAACATAAACAGAACCCATATAAATCATCGCGATTAATATTTGACCAATAACATGAAAAAGTGATCCAATAACTGACACACCGATAATTGAGAATTTTTTTATAACTAAATAGAACAAAATCATAACTCCAAGTGACATAAAAGCACCTGTTAAAGACATGAAAAATCCCATTGAAAGGAATGTTCCTCTAACTAATGAGACAACTAAAACTCTCACTAAATTAATAAAAATAGCTTCTAAAATTCCAACCTCATATAAAGTGACTAAAATGATAATGTTGGCAAAGCCAAGTTTAATTCCAGGAATAGTAAAAGAAGGAATAAAAGACTCTAAAATAGCAATAACAATTGTTAATGCAAGTAAGACTCCAAGTAATGCGATTTTTTGAACTTTCATAATTAAATACTTAAGTCGTAATTAGAGTTTCCTTCAATAATGATATAAACCTGGTTATAAGCACAGATTATTGGTCGGTTTGTTTCCTTAATAAAGCCCATATGAACACAATCTTGATGTGGACAATTTGCTTCAATAACTCCGATTGAATGATCTTTGATTGAAACTACAAGATCTCCATTAGCTCCGTGAATTATAAATTCAGTATCATTAGTTTTTACTAAATCAATGGTTTGAACTAGCTCATCTTTTACGTAGATTTTTGCAACTAAATTGTTCTTTTTTCTTGTTAACAAAACTGCTAAAAGTGAACCAATCAAAACAATGATTAATGAGATGATTAAAATGAGGTCATTTCTCAACGTTTTTTTCATTTATTTACGACCTCAATTCCTTCGTTTTTATATACCATTTGTTTGTTTTTAATAACAATAGTTTTTACTTCAAAGTGTTTCTCTAATTCTTTAATTGATTCTACCGATTCATTTATAAAAGCGGTTGATAAAATATCACCTAAATAACCTTTGTCTGAGACTACTATAATTGCATCATTTTCGTTAATCGCACTTCCATTAACTGGATTAATAATATGAGAGAAAGTTACACCATCAATTTCAACTGCTTGTTTATCGTATGATGAGGTTGAAACAAAACAGTTTTTAAGCATCAAATAAGTGTTATCTAAATTAGTGACTTTAACCTTAAAGTTTTTACCACCATTTTTCTCTCCAAGAAGGATTGAAGATGAACCAGCATCCACTAAATATTTGGTGTATTGTTTAGAGTCTAAATATTGTTTGATTTTATCTAAGGCATAACCCTTTGCAACTGAACCTAAATCAATCTCTGCTTCACCGACTTTTTTGACTGTATTTTCATCTAAAAATTGAACAGTTGTGGCGTTCATCTTTACAAGCTCAGAATTAATACTCTCTTGATCCAAAATCACCCCTTTTTCTAGGGAATTTTTCCATTTTTTGCTTAGTGAACCAATAAGTGGATTATAGTAATTTAATGGGTCTAAACAATTACAAAAAGAAGCTTTCAAAACTTCATATAGTTCAGGCTCAACTTGAACATTTTCCGATGAGTTGTTTATTATATAAACATTATTTAGATCTCTTTCTTTATAATTGTCAGTAAGTTTATCGATTTTTGAGAAGATATTATTAATCTCTTTTAAGTCGTTTTCGTTACCTTCGTAGAGTCTAGTTTCTGTATATGTATCAAAATAAAAAGAATTCCGCTTAATTTCTTTTTGGCAAGAACTAAGTGGAATAATTATTAACGGTAAAATTAGTAATTTTGCTTTCATTATTAAAGGTGCACGTTTACCTTACTTCCGTCCTCATTTGGATGTTCATCAAGATATTCAATAATTGGCTTAAAGTTAGCGTCTTCTTTACCTGGTTTACATTTCTTCAAATTAGATTCTTTTCCAGTGACAATTGCTTCTGCTAAACCTTTACAACCTGGATAGCCACAGCTTCCACAGTTATAGTTAGGAAGACGTTTTGCGACTTCATCAATTCTTTCGTCTTCTTTTACATGTAAAACTTTCGCAGCAATCGCTAAACCTAAGCCTAAAAGTAGGCCAAGACCAAGAAGGATAAGAACTGCAAATAAAATGCTCTTAAACATAACTATTTATCTCCTTCCTTCTTTCTTAAGGAACATGCTTTGTTTTCGCAATTAGCACAATTTTCTTCACTAATCTCAAGATTCTCACATCCTTTTGGAACTGGAGTCTTCTTATAAAGAAGAAATGACACCACAAAGATAATTAGTAAGGCTACTAATATTGAAATAGAAAGAATTAACGCTACTTCTTTACTCATAAATTAATACCAGAAAACAATCCTTGAAGTCCCATGAATGCTAACGCCATAATGGCGGCAACAATTAATGCAATTGGTAAGCCTTTAAAGGCTTTTGGAGTATTTGCAGTCTCAAGTCTAACTCTAATTGCGGAGAATACCACGATAATAACTAAGAATCCAATTGATGTTCCAATGCCATTCGCAAGTGATTCATAGAATTTTAAACCTTGATCGGTATTAGATTGAACGACACCTAAAACGGCACAGTTTGTCGTGATAAGTGGTAAATAAATACCAAGTGATTTGTATAAAGACGGTGAATACTTCTTGATAAAGAGTCCAACAAGTTGGACTAATGATGCAATTACAAGAATATATGCAACGGTATCAAGATAAGTTACACCAGCAATTTCAAGCAACTTATAAAGTGGGTAACAAATTAGTGTTGCTAGAATAATAACAAAAACAACAGCAAGACCCATGCCTAAAGCAGATTTGACTTTTTTAGAAACTCCAAGGAATGGACAAATGCCATAGAATCTTGAAAGCACAACATTGTCAATGAGCATGCTGGAAATGATGGCTAAAATAAACGGAACTAACCAATTCATTACTTGCTACCTCCTGCTTGTGCTTGTGCGGCTTGAGCAGCTGCTTCTGCGGCTTTTCTAGCTTTTTCTTGCTTTGCAAGATTTGCCTTAAGTTCAGCTTTTCTGTTCTTAATAAAGGCAATAACTGCAAGAATAAGACCAAAGACAATGAATGCTCCGGCTGGAGTTGTGAAAAGTGAAATTGAGAAATCGTAAACAACTTCCCCGTCTTTAACAAATTTTAAAACTGGAATTGAGAATTTTGGAATGCTGGTGAAAATATTACCGATTGTAATCATACCTTCGCCTAATACTTCTCTAAAGAAGGCCATTAGGACAATTGCCAAAGTATAACCAACGCCCATCCCAAGAGCATCGATAAGTGAATCAAAGACTGTGTTTTTAGAAGCATAAGCTTCTGCTCTACCTAAAACAATACAGTTAACAACGATAAGTGAAATGAAAACTCCTAACGTTGAGTAAAGTTCTGGTAAGAATGCGTGAGTCATCATTTTTACAATAGTAACGAATGTAGCAATGATAACAATATAGGCTGGAGTTCTAATTTCTTCTGGAATTATCTTTCTTAATAAAGAAACTAGGCAGCTAGAGCAAATTAAAACTATGGTAAAAAGAATTCCCATACCAATAGCGGCTTCAATTGATTTTGTGGTCGCTAAAGCTGGACAAGTGCCAAGAATGGACACTAAAAGTGGGTTCTCAACGAAGAGACCTTTTAAGAAATTTTTTCTTGTGTAACCTTTTTCTCTTGCCATTTTGTCCTACTTCCAAAGTGAATTTGCGACTTCACTTGCTTCATTCACCATATCTCTAACAAGTTTTGCTCCATAAGTTGCACCGCAGCTAACATCATCTAATTCACGTTTGTTGTTATTTAATGGGGTAACGTACTTATTAACTAAAGTTGTCGCATAAGTTTGTTCATTATTTAAAAGTGAAACAGACATAAAGTTATGTGTAACTGCATCAAAACCTGAAATAAGTGATATTTTTCCATACATATTTGAACCACTTGACTTAAATGCATAACCAATAAAAGTATCATTTTCGTCTTTTACTTCGTAATATGAAACTGTATATGTGTAATCTGAAAGTTTAATTTCATCATCTGGATTAACTTTAGCACGTTCGTTATGGAAAATTTCTTGAACACCCACAATAAGTTTATTGTCTTCGTTTTGTTTAATCTTTTTCTCGGTAAGTAAGTTTGTTAAAGCAACAGCTCCGCCTGCAACTGCGGCAATTGAGCCTAAGATAATCGCTGTTAAGATGTATTTTTTGACGTTATTAGCCATGATATACACCTCCAAAGCGAATAATTACAAATGTAAAGACTATTGGAACTATAACTAACAAGCAAATAGCCAAAATCTTTTTCCAAGTATAGCGAGCACTACTCCATTCATAGTGATCAAGGAATGGAGCAATCATATTTACGATTAGGATAGAGAATGCCACACCTTCTGGTAAAGCGGCAAATAAGCGGATAAAAACGGTAATTACGGCCGCAATTATGCCATACATCATTCTAGATGGGGCGTTTACAGGAGAAGTTACTGGGTCAGTCAGCATAAATACTCCACCAAATAAAACACCACCGCTAAGCAAGCTGTAAAGAGTGAAAAGTCCTGGGTTTAATGCTTTATCTAAGCTAAACACTGCTAATCCAGCAGTTAAAATCAAAACAATAAATGTTCCAAAGTATGAAACAACGATTCTCCAGTCAATGCTCTGTCTAATTAATAAATAAATTAGACCAATAAGAATTGTGATCTTAAAGACTTCACCAACAGTGCCTGGAATTTGTCCAAATAAAAGACTTGTTAATGGGTAATTTCCAATATTTGAATAGGTTCCACCATTTAATAGCCCTAAAGGAGTTGCACCCGCAGCGGCTTCTGGAATTGAGTAATACCAGTTATCAATGTAAGTAAGATAAGTACTACCAAAGCAAAGCTTTGCGAAAACCATACCAACAGCAGCAGGGTTAAAGATGTTGCTTCCTGTTCCGCCAAAAACTAACTTACCAAGCCAAATTCCAACTAAAGAACCAACAATTGCTGGGTAAATTGGAGGAATTATCGTGCCACTTGGAAGTTTCATTGCAACTGGCATAATAAGAGTAAAGATAACTGCCGAAATAGCAGAAGTTAGAATGTTATTTTGGTTAAATTTGCCTTTATAAGCATAAGTAAACTTTTCTTTAAAACTATGTTTTAGCCCATCTTTTGGCATCATATTTTTAAGTCCAACATAAACAAATTCATTTCCAACCATAAGGGTTAAAGCAATTAAGTATGTTGAGATGGCATAGATATGATAAACAGCGAAGGCAAAAATAAGTGTTGGAGCAAGCGCGATTAAAACATCAACCATCATTCTTGTGACGCTTGATTTTTTCCTTAGATGTGGAGCACTTTCCTTAGCAATTATCATAATTTTGCAAAAATCTTCGCCCTTCTAACGAAATCAGTAACTTGAATCTTGGAGGTACAAACGTAGGTACAAAGCCCACATTCAATACATCTTAGTGGATTCAAGGCTTTAATTCTTTCTTTGTCAAGTGATTTAACCGCGTTCATAATTTGAACTGGCTCTAAGCCTGCTGGACATGATAAAACACAGCTACCACATCTAACACATGGCTCTTCTTTATAATCAGTTTTGTCTAGGACAATAATTGAAGTAACTGTTTTAGTGATGATAACATCATCACTTGGAACTGATGCACCCATCATTGGACCACCAAGAATAAAGATCTTCTCTTTGTCTGGATTTTTATAACCTCCACACATTGGAAGTAAATCTTTAAATGATGTTCCGACTAAAACTCTAAAGTTATGTGGGTGATTAATTCCATCCCCAGTAACTGTAATATTTCTTTTTGTGACTGGCATGTTGTATTTAATTGCCTTATAAATACCAACCATTGTTGAAACATTGAAGTTAATAATTCCGCGATTTGATGGAAGTTCTCCTGGGTTAAGTTTAATTCCGGTCGCTTCTTTAATCATTGCAACTTCCCAACCTTGTGGGTAATAGTTTTTCACTTTGCAAATTTCAATTCCTGAATCTGGGAATTCCTTTAAAATGCCTTCATAAGTTGAAGCAATATCTTCATATTTGGATTTGATACAGATGAGAGCTTTTTTACAGTTAAAAGCTTGCATTGCATACTTAATACCGTTAATTATCCTATAAGGATATTCAAGCATGATACGATGATCAGCAGTAATATAAGGTTCACACTCAATGCCGTTAATAAGCATTAAGTTAATTGGTTTATCGGTTTGAAATTTAACATAAGTCGGGAATGAAGAACCACCAAGACCAACTAAAGCACAGTTTTTGATAATTTCAGTCATTTCTTCCTTAGTTAATTTAGCAATTTCTTCTGGGTTTCTTTCTTTAATTGAAGGGTCATAAGTGTCCTTGTGGTCATTTTGAATCTTAATAAAATCGGTTAATTTTCCGTTTCTATGGTAATGCTTTTCAAGTCCAACAAAAGTTCCAGAACAAGTTGCATGAATTGGTTGATCAAAAAAAGCTGCATGTCTAATTCCGATAACTTGATAAGTGTTAACGTGATCGCCTTCTTTGATAAAAACTTCAGCCTTTGGGCATCTAGCATTGTTTGTAGCGATATAGACAAATTCAGGATCTAAATATCTAATTGTTGGAAGCGAACCGACAAGATGTTTAGTGTCCTTAATCTTTACAGTTTTTTGGATCATACAATATATTTTAGAACATTATCAAAAGTAAGTCTATTATAAATAATACCCTCACTTTTATTATATTCTTTTTCGCATTGATACACGCAAAATAAAAGTATAAAAAAGACCGGAGAGATTAACTCGTCCGGCCTAATTTTATCAATAGATAACTACTTCTTTGCTGGGAAGCGTTCACGTTTAGAATCGTAGTGAGTATGGAGTAACTTTTCACTTAATTCTGAAAGTGGTTTTCCTAAGAAGTCAGCATAGATCTTCTTGATGTCTGGGTTATTGTGAGATTGTCTAACCTTTTGATTAACGTCTTCTTGATAAAGAACTGAAGCACGTTTTTGACGATATGTATCTAAAATATCATCATCTTCATTTGGTAAGAACATTGGTTTAACGTATGGTTGACCACCACCATTAATACATCCACCTGGACAACCCATGATTTCAATAAATGCATATGGTGATTTACCTGCTTTGACATCATCAAGTAAAACCTTAGCGTTTTTCATGCCAGAAGCAATTGCAACTCTAAGAGTTGTGCCATTGATATCAATGCTTGCTTCACGGACGCCTTGAAGACCTCTAACAGCCTCGAAATCAATCTTTTCGTGTTCTTTACCAGTTAAGTAGAAGTAAGCAGTTCTAAGTGCTGCTTCCATAACGCCACCGGTAACACCGAAGATAACACCAGCGCCAGAGTATTGACCAAGTAAGTCTTGATCCCAATCTTCGTCTTCAGGAAGTTTCTTCCAGTCAATACCACATCTTTTAATCATCTTAGCAACTTCACGAGTTGTTAAGACTGCATCAACATCACGATATCCATCAACTTCCATTTCTTTACGAGTCTTCTCGTACTTCTTAGCTGTACATGGCATGATTGAGACAACAAAGATGTCTTTTGGATCTAAGTTATGTGCTTTTGCAAAGTATGACTTTGTAATAGCACCTTGCATTTGGTGAGGAGATTTACATGTGGAGACATTTGGAATGACTTCTGGATAGTAGTATTCCATATAGTTCATCCAGCCTGGTGAACAAGAAGTAATTTGTGGTAAAACGCCACCTTCTTTAATTCTTTCTATGAGTTCGCTGCCTTCTTCCATAATGGTTAAGTCAGCACCGAAGTTAACATCGAATACGCGGCTAAATCCAAGTCTGCGTAAGGCAGCAATCATCTTCTTTGTACCATTTGTGCCAATCTTCTCGCCGAATTCTTCGGCGATAGTAGCTCTAACTGCTGGAGCAACTTGACAGACAACAAATTTGCCTTCCTTAAGTGCTTTGTCAACTAGAGGAATTTCGCTATGTTCAAGAAGTGCGCCTGTTGGACAAACTAAGACGCATTGTCCACATTGCATACATGGTGAATTTGCGAAACTTCTATTTTCAGCAGGAGCAACGATTGTTTTGAAGCCTCTATTTTCAAATCCGAGAATACCAATTCCTTGAATTGACTTACATGCTTCAATACAACGACCACAAAGGATACATTTACCAGTATTTCTGATAATACCAGGAGCAACTTCGTCTAATGTGGCAGGTGTCTTTTCACCTAAGAAGACGCCTTCACGTGCACCAACAATCTTAGAAACTTCTAAGAGTTCACAATGTCCGTTTTTCTCACATTGTAAACAATCACGTTGGTGATTTGAGAGTAATAATTCAACAGAAGTTCTTCTTGCTTCGACTGCTTTTGGTGAAGAAATGGAAATTTCCATACCTTCGGTACAAGGAGCAGCACATGATGCAACAAGACCTCTTGCGCCTTTAACTTCTACCAAACAAACACGGCAGGAAGCTAATGAGCATTGACCATCTTTCCATGTACAAAGACTTGGAATTTGATAGCCACATTTTCTACATGCTTGAAGAACGGTTAAATTGTCTTCAACTTGGTAAGATTTACCTTCAATTTTAATATTAATTAAAGCCATTATATCGTCCTCCTATTTTTTCAAAACTGCACCAAACTTACAGGATGAGATACACATACCACATTTGATACATTTTGCTTGATCAATAACAAATGGAGTTTTACCAACTTCGCCACTAATTGCTTTGACTGGACAATTACGGGCACAAAGTGAACATTTCTTACATTTGTCTGGATCGATTTCATATCTTGTCATGGCTTTACAAACGTGAGCTGGACATTTCTTATCAACGATGTGAGCTTCGTATTCTTCTGGAAAGTTCTTCATTGTTGAAAGAATTGGGTTAGCTGCTGTTTGGCCAAGAGCACAAAGTGAATTGGTTTGAGTTGCCTTAGCAAGTTCTTTCAATTCAACTAAGTCATTTGGTTCGCCTTTACCACTTGTAATCTTATTTAAGAGCTCTAAGATTCGTTTAGTGCCAATACGACATGGTGAACATTTACCACAGCTTTCATCACAAATAAATTCCATATAGAATTTAGCGACGTCGACCATACAGTTATCTTCATCCATAACGATAGCACCACCAGAACCCATCATTGAGCCTCTAGCGACTAAGTTATCGAAGTCAATTTCGACGTCTAAGTCTTTTTCAGTTAAACATCCGCCTGATGGACCACCAGTTTGGATAGCTTTAAATTTCTTTCCATTTGGAACGCCGCCGCCGATGTCATAAATAAGTTCTCTTAAGGTTGTTCCCATTGGGACTTCAACAAGACCAACGTTTTTAACTTTTCCGCCAAGAGCGAAAACTTTTGTACCGTGTGAGCCTTGTGTACCAATCTTTAAGAATTCATCTGCACCATTTCTCATGATCCATGGAACTGTTGCGAGAGTTTCAACGTTATTAATGATTGATGGTTTGCCCCATAAACCTTTAACAGCTGGGAATGGAGGTCTTGGACGTGGCATACCACGTTTTCCTTCGATTGAGTTAAGAAGAGCTGTCTCTTCACCACAAACGAATGCGCCAGCACCTAAACGTAAGTGACATCTAAATGAGAAGCCACTACCTAAAATGTTGTCGCCTAATAGTCCCAACTCTTCGAGTTGTTTAATAGCATTTGTAAGTCTTGCGACTGCAACTGGGTATTCAGCACGAACATAGAAATAACCGTTCTTAGCACCGATTGCATAACCAGCAATCATCATACCTTCGATAACGCCAACAGGGTTACCTTCAAGTAAGGAACGATCCATGAATGCACCTGGGTCACCTTCGTCACCATTACAAATGACGTATTTATCTTCGTTATTTTGGGCTAAAGCAAATTGCCATTTTCTTCCGGTTGGGAAGCCTGCGCCACCACGACCACGAAGTCCGCTCTTTAAGATTTCATCAACGACTTCTTGTTGAGACATATGAAGTGCTCTAACTAAGCCCTTGAATGCGCCATAGCCTAAAGCTTCTTCAACTTCTTCTTGGTTAATTTTGCTAACGCCGTCTAATGCGACACGTTTTTGTTTTTTGTAGAAAGGAATATCTTCTTGGTGAGGAACTCTGACTTTCTTTTCTTCGTCTAAGTAGAGTAATTCTTCAACAACTTTGCCACCAAGAATATCTTGTTCGATAATTTTTTCTGCATCGCTTGGTTTGACTAAACAATAAAGTGTTTCATCTGGATAAACTTTAATGAATGGTCCTTGTGAACAGAATCCGAAACAACCAACTTTGTTGATTGTTACTTTATCTTCAAGTTTACGTTCTGCAATAATTTCGCAGATACGTTTATAAATTTCATCGGATTTGGAGGAGACACAAGCTGTATCACCACAGATGACCATGTGTTTTCTGCCATCTTTTCCACCGAATTTAATTTCTAGACACTTAGCACAGTGCTCAACTTTCTTTGCTAATTGTTCTTCAGTTAAAATCTTTTCAACCATTATTGAGCACCTCCTTCTTTCGCGGCTAAGTCGCGATATTCTTTAATAACTGCTGGAACTTTTGTTGGATCCATTCTTTGGTAAACTTTACCACTGACTGTAACAGCTGGTGCGATTGAACATGCACCGATGCATCTTAATGCATCAAGTGAGAATAAACCGTCTTCAGTTGTTTGACCAACATCAATACCAAGTAGTTCTTTGAATTTGTCTAAGACAAGCTGACCGCCTTTGACGTAACAAGCAGTACCTAAACAAACACCAATGACATATTTTCCTTTTGGTTTTAAAGAGAAAAATGAGTAGAAAGTTACAACACCATAAATTTCTGCAACAGGAATTCCGGTTAACTCAGAAACTAATTCTTGGACTTCAAGAGGAATATAACCGTATTCGGTTTGAATTGCCTCGAGAATCATCATAAGAGGAGTTTCTTCGTTTTTGTAGCGTTCTACAATTTCAGTAATTTGTTTTACTGCGTGACCTTGTAATTTCGCCATAAAAATCCTCCTAAAAATAAAAAGATATACATTATTATTATAATAATGAAGTCTATGTTAAACAATATCGAATTGATTTAATTCGTATGAAAACGTTTCCAAATACTAAAAATCTATACATTTTTATCTACTTTAATTTTTTGCGATACAATATATATACGTACAAAGGAGCATATACATAATATGGCTGATTTAAAACAAAGAATCTGCATCATCGGTGCAGGACCAGCAGGTCTTTCTGCTG
>JAEEGL017082016.1_pt1 | contig 11148 bp, 5 predicted proteins | sample 9134231 | NCBI WGS metagenome assembly JAEEGL01 (sample SAMN16246548, study PRJNA631951) | gut metagenome | biome: gut microbiome; feature: rumen; material: fiber-attached | host: Bos | place: Iran: Karaj | collected 2018-10
GAAGTTGCCACAAGAAAGTTTGCAAAGATGCTGAAGTAGGAAGTGCAAAATGAACGCAGTAGAGATCGCGCGTAAAATCTGGGCAGATCCGGAACTTTCCCTCAAGGAATACAACGCTGAAAAACTATATGCGCAGGCGCTCAGAGAAGAGGGTTTTGTGGTTGAGGAAGGCGTAGGCGGCATCCCTACTGCAGTTTTCGGACACTATGGCTCCGGGCGGCCCATGATCGCAATCCTTGGCGAATATGACGCGCTGTCGGGCGTTGGACATGGCTGCGGTCATAATCTGCTTGGAGCTGGAGCATTCGAAGCTGCTGTCGGAGTCAAAAACTGGCTCCGCAGAAGCGGACACGCTGGCACGGTATATTTCTGCGGATGTCCTGGTGAAGAGGGTGGTGCGGCCAAGGCCTTTTTTGCCCGCGATGGGTTATGGAAGCAGTTCGATGCAGCTGTCAGTTGGCATCCTTCCACTCGCAATCAGGTCGTAGTAGGTACCAGTACTTCCACGATCCAGGTTCTTTATAAGTTCAAAGGTGTGGCCAGCCATGCTGCGGGCAGTCCGGAAAAAGGCCGTTCCGCGCTCGACGCTGTGGAGCTTATGAACATCGGCGTGCAGTTCCTCCGGGAACATATGCCGAGCGAATGCCGCGTGCATTACGCCATTCTAAACAGCGGCGGCATCTCGCCTAATGTCGTCCAGGATCATGCGGAGGTATTGTATATGACCAGGGCGATTAAGGTCGCCGACTGCGTTGCCCTGCAGGAGCGCGTGGACCGCATCGCAGACGGTGCCGTGCTCATGACAGACACCAGCTATGAACGTGTCTTTGTTGATGGATGCGCCAATCAGGTCCCTAACCGCACGCTTGAAGAGCTGATGCAGGGCTTCCTTGAGAACACGCCGCTTCCGGATTATACCGAAGAGGATGAGGCGGAGGCACTGGCCATTGCCCGAACGCTCGATCCCAAAGCGAAAATGGGCATCGACAAGACCATCTATCCACTCGGCCAGGACGACTATGTTGAGGCAGGTTCCACCGATGTGGGAGACGTTTCCTGGCAGACGCCCACGGTGCAGGTCAATACAGCCTGTTTTGCTTTCGGCTCGCCCGGTCACTCTGTACAGAACAACCGCTCGGCCGGCTCTCCCTTCGGTGAAAAGGCCATGATGCAGGCGGCCGAGATCATGCGCAAGACTGCAATCGCGCTCTATGAGGACGAGGAGCTGCTCGCAAGAGCAAAGGCGGAATTCGAAGAGAAGACCAAAGAGGGTTTTGTATCCCCGATCCCGGAGGGCTGCGGACCTTATGTGATAGAAGTTTAAACAATGAGAAAAGGTTTTTCCGAAGACGGTTATATCACAGATCAGGAACAGTTGACGGACTTTCCGTACCGGACTGTTACGACTGATTATAACGGCTGCGGCTGGATCGCGTGCTATAATCTGCGCCGCTATCTTGGCGAGGATATCGATCCCATGGATGTCTGCCGCGAGATGGACGCGATGCACAGACTGCGCTTCCCTGGGCCAACAACGATGAGGGTTATGCGGCGATATCTGGATAAGTACGTAGTTAATTACAAGGAGACTCATGATAAGGCACCTGCAGCCCGCGCTGCAAAGCAGGCAAAGGCAGGCATCTTCCGTTACTACGAAGAGAGAGTACCGCATTTCATCACCTTCCTGCACGTCGAAGGCGATCTGTATCGCTTCCTCAATGTCAACGATGATATGTGGGATTTCACGTCCACGATAGAAGATTTCGCGCTGAAACACTTTATTTTCGGGCCCGTGATCGCGCTTACGGTGCCGAAATGACGTGTTGAAATCCCACAACTCATGCATTATAATTTAAATGTTGAGCGTCCCGCGCTCACCCATCTTCGACACAGTATATTTTACGGATAATCAAACGGAGGTAACAAATGTTTGATAAGTTAATCGAAAAGGTCAAGGCGCAGCCCAAGACGATCGTCTTTACCGAGGGTACCGATGCGCGTATCCTCGAAGCCGCTTCCAAGCTTCTCGCTGAGAAGCTCATGGGCGTCATCCTCGTAGGCAAGGCTGACGAAGTCAAGGCAGCTGCCGCAGCCAAGGGCTTTGTCATCGACGGCGCCGAGATCATCGATCCCGAGACCTATGAAGGCATGGAAGAGATGGTCAGCACCATGGTCGAACTGCGCAAGGGCAAGATGACCCCGGAAGAATGCAAGGCCAACCTCCTTAAGGGCAACTATTTCGGCACCATGCTCGTCAAGATGGGCAAGGCTGACTGCCTGCTCGGCGGCGCCACCTATTCCACGGCTGATACCATCCGTCCGGCGCTCCAGCTCGTCAAGACCAAGCCCGGTGCGCACCTCGTCAGCTCCTGCTTCATTCTCAACAGAGAGGGCGGCGACGAGAACCTGCGTACCATCTGCATGGGCGACTGTGCCGTCAACATTGACTATAAGGACGACGTAGATAAAGAAGGCAATGTTAAGTTTACGGCAGCTCAGAAACTCGCCGAGGTAGCGATCGAGATCGAAAAGTGCGCCAAGATCTTCGGAATCGACCCGAAGGTCGCCGTACTCAGCTTCTCCACCAAGGGTTCCGGCAAGGGCGGCACCGTCGCTCTCTCCCAGGAAGCCACGAAGATCGCTAAGGAGCTCGCTCCGGATATGGCGATCGACGGCGAGATGCAGTTCGATGCGGCTGTCTCTCCGACAGTCGGCCAGCTCAAGTTCCCGGGCTCCCCGGTAGCAGGCTATGCCAACACATTCGTCTTCCCCTGCATCGAGGCAGGCAATATCGGCTACAAAATCGCGCAGAGACTCGGCGGCTATGCCGCATACGGCCCGGTGCTTCTCGGTCTTAATGCTCCCATCAACGACCTCTCCCGCGGCTGCGATGCCGAAGAGGTCTACAAGATGGCCATCATCACAGCAGCTCTGTAATCAATTACACAGTTTAGAATCTACAGCACAGGATCGTTTGCAGGTCCTGTGCTGTTTCGATATACTGTAAAAGTTGAAGAAGGAGACATGAAACGAGATGGCGGAAAAGCAAAGGAGAACGCTGTCGTTGGCGGCGCTCTTCGGCTCCTATATGTTTCTTAATTATTCGATCCTTTACCTGGGCAACCGCGCGGGGCAGGGCTTCCTGCCGGCTAACAGGCAGGAGAGAGTCTATTACTGGCTGCAGATCTTCGTGATCGCCGGCTATGTTTGCTTTGCGGTCTATCATAAGCTCCGCTCAAACCGCAAGGGCAGGGGCTTTGGAAGAATGCTCCTTTGGATGATGCTCGCCGGACTTCTTTCTGGGGGTATTTACCTTGCCCTTGGCTCCAGCTCCCCGGTCTATCTTGCTGTTACCTTTGTGACGTTGCTGTTTCTCGGTTTTACGGGCGGCGCAGTTTATCTCCGCATGGCTTATGCTTTAATGAGCGGTCCGGAAGCTTCCATCGCTATGGGTATCGGCCTCTCCGCCGCCATAGCTGCGCAGTATTTGACGCAGATCGGGTTCCGCCTGCCTGTCCTTCTATGCGTACTGATGGCAGCTACTGCCGCGTTTGTTTCCCTAAATCTTACGGATCAGCAGTTCATGGAGAGCTCCGGCTCTTCCGCAGTAGGTGGGGAAACGGTAAACAGAACGACGCCAAGGAAGATCCTTTTCCTCTGCCTTACGACCATTGCCCTGTTGCTGTTCCCCAGCTTCTACAATAACTATATCCACCATCTGCAGATACTATCTGGCTACGGGTATTACAACGTCTATACCTGGCCGCGTCTTGCATGGATTCCTTGCTATCTGGTCTTCGGCTTTATAGGCGGCAAAAAGAAGGGCAGATTTTTGCCTCTTGCGGTGCTGTGCATGGCGATGGTCGCCCTTCTTAACACGGTCCTCTCTTCCGTGACCGACGCCTATTGGCTCAACATGTGTCTCTTCTATTGCTCTATCGGCGCGGCTACCAGCTTTTACACTCTAAGATTCTGGAAGACAGCGCCTGATACGGCGTGGCCTGCACTCGTGGCACCCTTGGGTCGTATGCTCGACAGCTTCATGGTGATCGTTCAGGGGGTCTGCGGTCTGGGAAGACTTCCGGGACACATCATGCTTGGGCTCGACGTTGCCGCCCTTGTGGCGGTGATCGTGCTCATGACCGTGAACGGTGATCTTGATTTCAGAAAATCAGAGGAGCCTGTCGCTGCGGCAGCGCTGGGTCCGGAACTGAGGATCGAGACCATTGGCGGCAGATTCGGTCTTACGCCGCGCGAGACGGAGGTCCTGCTCGCGCTGGTCTCTTCCGAGGATGATCAGCAGCAGCTTGCTGCGGAGCTTGGGATCTCCACGCGTACCCTGCAGGCGCACATCACGTCTTTGTACCGCAAAACAGGCGCTAGAAACAGGGCAGGTCTTACGCGCATGGTGATGGAGGACCGGCGTTAAAACCGAAATAGTTTCTTTATCCCGCGAGGCTTGCAATATCAGGCCTCGATTTTTATTGCGGTTTCCCGCAATAGACATTATGACAGGTTTTGAGCTAATGTTTTCATGGAATAATGTATCCTGGCACAATAGGAGGAGGACCTGCCATGCGAAAAACGATTCAACGATTGATATCCTCGATCCTTTCCTTTGCTCTTGTCATCACCATGCTTCCGGCGGCAGCCGTATGTGTCTACGCCGAAGAGGGAGATCGTCTGGAGGTCATCGTCTTTGACGGCAACCGCGAAGGCGAGACCGACGGCCTGCTGGAAAAAAGCGAAGCGGGTGCGATCACCTTCGATCTGTCCGGATTTCCTCCGGATTCCTTTGATGAGCAGACACACGCGATGAGGGTCGGTATCCGGGAGATATGGATGGTCACCGCAGCCAGCGTCGACGAGGATGCGGGTACGGATGACGGCAAATACCGGATCTACCAGGATGGAGGCATAAACGCTCAGGGCACACTGCTGTATGGCGGAGAGATGCCTGACTTCGAAAACGAAGGAGCCGGCTGGATCTGCGGAATCTCAATCCCGGACGCTGTCGCAGGCACCTACAGGCTGAAATACATCACGACTGAGGGAAATATCTATTACTCTGAAGATTCTCAGTATGCTAGCGCGGTAACACGTATTGTGGAGCATGGCGGTACATCGCTGGGACCAAGCTTTATCACATCCGAGACCCTGCCGGAAGCTGTCGCGGGCAGCGCTTATGCCATTCAGTTTCAGGCAGACAGCAAATACGGCGGCAGCCTGAGCTGGACGGCTCAGTTCCTGCCGGAGGGGCTTACGCTCTCAACGGACGGTCTTCTCTCCGGAACGGCACCGGATGTGGATGCGACGAGCTACTATACTATCCGGGTGACCGTTTCGGAGAACGGCGGTGACAGCAGCGACGGCACCTTTTTCCTGACAGTGCGCAGTTCGGAAAAACTCATCAGTTTCTATCTCAACGGCGGATCCCCCGGAGATGGTTCGTCCCGCAGCACCTATAAGGTCCTACGGAAAACCAGAGGCAGCGCTGTCACCATGCCTGCAGCGCCCGTTCTTCCCGGCTGCACCTTCCTTGGCTGGAAGCACGGCAGCGCTTACTATCAGCCTGGAGAGACCTTTACCGTTGGGAGTTCCGATGCTGATTTTACAGCGGATTGGGAAGAAAAGGAAGGGCTTACGGTCACTTTGGACAAAGAGGTCTGCGGAAATGTGAGTCTTCATCTTAAGGACGGAAACAGCAACTACTACGTATTAAAAACTGAACACTTGCCGGAACCGACCGCGCTCAGCGGTGAACACGCACTGAAAGTTACGGCAGCTGACCTGGAAAGGGCTCTGCAGTATATCACACCGACCGGTCTGGAGCTATGGGGCGAATTGGACGGCAGAAGCGCACTGCTCGCATCCTGGTCCGGCAGTGTCACGTATGGTACCGTAGCGCCGCTGTCGCCTGTGCCTTTTGATCTGGTGTGCGGTGCGCTTACCGTCACGGGCGGCGGCGGAATGCTGACTGAGGGGAAGGACTACATCTTTTCTCAGGTGTTATGGGGTCCTGCGGGCAGTGATTCTTTCAGTGTTTCGAGGAGGTTTCCCTTCATGGCAGGCTCAAACGCTTCCTATCAGGTGAAGCTGGAAGGCCTGCCAGGTTCTCCGAGCTACAGCCTCTACGACTGGACAGCGGCACACGATGCCGTTCTGAACGCTTCGGACGGAAGCCTTTCGGTAGTACTTCCATCGATCGAAGACGAAACCAGTGTGACGGTGAACGGCCGCATCACAATGAGCGGCGAATCTCTTGCCAATGTCACGGTAATGGCCAGCCAGTTTTTTGCTGGCATGACGCGCACGCTTGCGGCTGTAACGGATGAAGACGGCTGCTATCAGCTGAAGCTTTATCCGGGTTCCTATGTCAGTTTCAGTGTCAGGAACGGTTCTCGTGATCTTCGTATCAATACGGGCAACAGTATCAGCTGGGACAATATGACGCCCAATGCGTCGCTTACAAACGACATAGATGTCAGCTATGCTGTTTTCGATCTTGAACTTACAATCGAGGCGACTGCGACGGAAGGTCAGGGGCAGCTTCTGGAGCGTTATCTTAAAGCGCAGAGTGCGTACCTGAATTATGATTTCAGTATCGAGGGAAGCAGAATTAGCAGCGGCAGCCTGTATTTGAATGATACCAGCCTCAAAATACGCGACGATCTGCCGGCGCCGCCTAACGCTGCCGTCAAGATTGCCGGAAGAAGCGCCTTGCTCCCATCAGCGCTGGACGCTGAGACTACACTTGCCTCTGGCGCCGGTTCGGTCTCGTTCAGCACGGCGGTCAATGCTGGTGTATTGGTCACTCTTAATTCGGATCCGACATCTTCTTACGCTTTTGTCTGGTACGACGAAACGGGGGATTATATAAGCCGGGAGTCCGCAACGCTCTTTTCAGGAGACTCTGAGAAAGCTTTCGTCTGCCCTGCAGATACAAAAGCAGGCAGTTTTCACGCAGTCCTGATCCACAGCGCGATGGTCTCCTCTCTGCGCAGTTTTAACAGCTCGACAAAGACTTACGAGTATTTGAACTATGCTCAGGCAAAAATGCTTGGCGGTGTTGCGAAGACCTGGGACTTTACGCTGGCGGAAAACGAGATCACGGAACTGGAGGGAATCAGTCTCAATGAGACCGATTCCCGCAACAATCAGTATCTTACTAAACCCGGTTCCAGCATGACGCCTTCCTCAGAAAACTGGACATCCTCCGGGGAGATGGTCACCATCACTGGCATGATCGGTCTGGACGACGGCCTCTCGGATGGCAGGCTGCTGCACCTGTACGGCGATCCCACTCTTCCTGAAGATGGGGGCGATACGCAGACCATCCGCATTCCGAATATTACGATCAACGGTGAACGCTATGAGCCTACTGTTATTCTGCACTCGGACACCTGGTATCTTGATCTGCAGAATTCCGGCAGGCCGCTGCCAACGCTTCCCTGTACCTATACGATCTATGCTTATCCGGCGTCGGAAGGGAGGGATATGTATCTGGATCTTTACGCGGATGTATCCTATACAGGGGTCACAGGAGAGAAAAATCAGTTCGCCAGCAATCAGTACGTCGGGGAGGTCAGGATCCCGGCGGGCGCATCGATCTACACGACTTCCATGTATGTCAATCGGAGCATCGTTGCGGTGAACGGCAAAGCGGAACCTGAAAGGAGGGTGGAGATCTACGACAATGGGCTTAAGGTCGGGGAGGCAGTAACGGACAGAGCCGGCAGCTGGACCGCACAGATCGAATTGGCGGGGACAGATGCTGCGCGCGCCACGGTCCACTATCTGAAGGTAGTTTCGGAGACGGGCGCCTCTTCGGATGATGCCCTGGTGGTACATCAGGCGGGCGGCGTACAGCTTACGAGCTTTACGATGAGCTGGAAGAACAGCGCCAGCAGCTGGGCTGGCGTCCGTACGATCCCGGTCGGAGGCAAATGTCAGTTTACAGGCGCACTTTACGATGTCAGTTTCAAGGCTGTCATCGAGAACCCGGAGATGCTGCTGGACAACTATACAGGCTTTGATGACGAAAAGGTCGTCTTCAAGGTCGTGACCGCCGACGGTTATGTGCGTTATCTGTACCCCGAGCAGGAGGGCAATGTCTTTACAGCCTCGATCGATACCACTCTCCGCAGTCCCGTGACGCTGGCCGAGGTCATCTTCGGCGGGAAGATTGTGTCGGGAATCGAGGGCGCTGTCAGCAGCGAAAGCAGCAGCCCGACCGTATATAATATCTCGGATTCCGATGTCTCCCTGCTTACGGAAATCCTGGATGACATGCTGGTTGAACTGACAGATTCATTCGATCCGGACGATCCGACCAGGATCACCAGTGTGCAGCAGGTACTGGATGTGGTCGGTCTTTACACGGCAGAGCATAGTTTCTCCGTCAGCTACGATGCGGAAGGCAATCCAGCCTTCAACGGGACTGACTATACGGATCCGGAAGATGCTGACATGCAGGCAGCTAACATGAAAAAGCTGGCTGAGGTCATGGCAGAGGATGACGTCCTCCTGAAGGAGTATGCGATCTCGTACGACTCAGAAGAAAACCTGATCCAGTGGATCAACCGCACGGGTGAGGAGTATTATGACGGGGATCCGGAAAGAATGGGGATCTTTACAACTACACGCGTGTACGCGTCGGAGGAGGATTTCCTGACAGAAAAGGAAGCTGTCGCCCAGTATGCCGAGGCGCATAAACAGGAAAGCTGGGGCTCCGTCCAGACTGTGGATGGGTATTATCTGGGCGATCTTTATATGGACAGCGCATTGAAGCCCTCATCCGGGACTTTCGCAATCGGCGTGCAGTTTGCGGATATACTCACAGGGGGAACACACCTCTACAGTGCGAAGGCGCTGCTTGTCTTGACTGACGATTTCCATGGCTACAGCAATCAGAATCTAACTGGTGTCGATCTTAAAAGAAATCTGCTTGGATCCCGCAGCGGGCCCTATGTCAGTTTATTGGGAAACACTAGCCCCTATGGGCCTTCCAACTTCAACGGCAATTATCACTCCTCCGGTCTGTTTAATTTCACATCCAGTGCCGAATCCGGAAGCAACAAAATGTCCTGGCTGGCAGGAGGCGCTGGGAATACAGGCGGCGGCATCTCTGAGTTGTGGAAAGGAACAAAGGGTGCGTACGCCCGCAATATGGAGAAGGTAGCCGGTGGAGTAGGTAAGTTTTTCGGTAAAGTTTCCAACTACCTCGGCGGGGCAGCGATAGGCTTCAGTACATTTAATCTACTTTGGCGTGCTCACCGCGACGATCTGATGATGCAGGACATGGATGCGATCACTGATTCTCCCTGCTTCAAGAAGCTGCCGAAATCGGATCAATTGAAGGGTTTGAGGATGCGCAAGGAACTGCAGGACATGATCGATATCCGCAACTGGATCGACTTTGACTCGCTGATCGTCAGTCCTCTGACGATGTCTGCAGGATGGCTTGCCAACGCCTTCGTGGACGGATCAGCGGCGGCGTTTTCCGCAGCGCTGGAGGAGAATGCGATCGCTTCCCTTATTGCGTCCGGAGCTATGCCAAACACTGCCGCGACCGGGGGTCTGGGAGGAGTCGGTGCCACAACGGCGACAGGTGCCTCCGCCAGCGCTGCTTTCGGTTGGACGATGCTGGCCGTCACTGTCGGCGCCACGGTGGCCGCCGGCCATCTACTGGAAGAGAAAGAGGCGGAGACGATCTCGACCTATAATGCCAATTACAACTATATCAAGGGTATGATTCACAAACATGCTTCCATGCCGGCGACCTGGGACCCTGATTGCCAGGATCCGGAAAAAAGGGACCAGAAGAATTCTCCTTCGCCCGTGAAAAATGACAACGAATTCGATCCTTCTGGCATCGTCTATGAAGCGGTCATTGAAAACCCGGTGGAGGGTGCGACGGTAAGGCTCTATTATGCAACGGACGATACCGGCGCGATTTATAAGAAGACAGAATCCGCGTTGGCGGATCAGCTTAAGCCTGCTGAAGGCCTTACCGGAATGGATCCGCAGGATCCCGTCCAGATTACAGACGAAAACGGCCGCTTCCAGTGGTTCGTGCCGGAGGGCTTGTGGTATGTCACGGCAGAGTACGGTCATCTTGCCGGCGACAGCAATCTCGATAAGGAGGCTGTTGTCAGCAGATCCCTGCCTTCCTTGGATGTTCATACGGTATCTTCATTGCTCCCTGTGTTGCCGGTACAGCTGAACGTCAATATACCGCTGGTCGATGCAGCTGCCCCCGAAGTCACGGATATCACGTTTATTAAGGGAGAGGGCATTCGTGTCAGTTTCAGCAAATATATGGTGGATACTGGAAGCGGTCCGGATTCCGTCCTGAATGCGGCCAATTATTCGCTGCACGATTACGCGACCGATACCCAGGTCGTGATCTCAGAAGTTAAAGCGTTAAGACAGGGCAGTACGCCGAATAACCTCAAGGGACAGGATGCTGCCACCTACAGCAGACAGGTGCTTTTAGTACCTGAAAATGTGGCAACGATGGACAGTTCGCGAGCGCTGGATCTTACAGTCAGCGGCACGCTTACAAGTTATGCTGGAACTCCGATTGGAGAGGATTCGCAAATATGCGGTTTCGTATTGCCGCAGTTGTCTGCCAGCGGCTTGGCGCTATCGTTTAAGGGGATCTCGAACAGCGATGATCAGAGCTGTGCGTTTACAGCAACGCTCCTCAATGAGTCTGGCAAGGAGGTGACCGCAACCGTTCTGGCGGCTGTCTATTACGACGGGCGCTTGCTCACCAGTTCTTTAATTAGCGGGACTTATTCTGATGAGAGCACAACGGATCTCCCGTTCGATATCAACTGGACTTTCGAAGCGGCAGATACTTCAAAAATAACGATAGAGCTCATCTGCTACGATTCCGTGACCGGTGTGCCGCTATGCGATCCGGCGAGGGTAAAATCCGGGGAATAATACGTGGATCTCAATTATCATAATGGATCAAGAAGCCGGAGCTTTGAATAAGCTCCGGCTTCATCATGCGCATAGCAGGATCATCAAACTAGGCAGCTGTTTTGACACTTCTATGGAGGAGATCCTGTTTCGTGACGGATTATATCTGCCGAACAGGGAAAAGAAAACGTGGGGAAAAGACTGCTCACGATAATA
>JAEEGL010317411.1_pt1 | contig 11147 bp, 7 predicted proteins | sample 9134231 | NCBI WGS metagenome assembly JAEEGL01 (sample SAMN16246548, study PRJNA631951) | gut metagenome | biome: gut microbiome; feature: rumen; material: fiber-attached | host: Bos | place: Iran: Karaj | collected 2018-10
CTCCTGCGGGAGTCGAACCCGCGATTTTCTGGATGAGAACCAGACGTCCTGGACCACTAGACGAAGGAGCCACATTTTATCCCCCTATACTAAGTGCGGACCCAAGGGGGGTTAGGTCCGCAAAATAATTATAACACAACTGTATTTAATATTCAACACTTCCGTAGTTTGGCACCGCTGATACAAAGGTTTGTCCTGGGGCTAATTTGACTTCATTTCCTGCTTCGTCGGCAAACTTAATCTGGTCTTGCCTAGAATCTTTTCTCCAAGTGCCTTTTATAGCTGTACCGTTTTGGAAAATGTATGCTTCCCCTGAGCCAATCGCATCAATTGATTCATGGTAATTATCCGCTGCTTTACGCTCAGCTACCTTAATTGCCACTACCACAGATGGTGTCAATTGCCCTAATTGACAAACATCTTCTGGGTTTCTTTCTCCAAGATCCTCTGCGCTACAATTATATACATCGTGTGCTACTCCATTTTCATAACTTCTTAAATATTTATTCGATTCAGCGTCATACACGTAATGTACATTAAAAGAAGGAATACCACCAAAACGCATCGTTACTTCGGGCACTGCAACCGTAGTATTAGAAGTATTTCCCTCTGCTGGAGTAGTAATATTGAGTTTTTCGCCCGCTAAAGCGAGCGCACGGCTTTTTTCCGATTCGTCAGGCGTCATTCTAGTGAATCCTTTAACTTCAGAAGTATTGTATCCCCTGTCAGCACCATGCTTCTTTAAATAACTGCTAGTAGTAAACAAATTATTCCAGCGACGCGCCCCATAGGTACCACGATACATATAAGAATAGCTTTCGTCTAATTCTTTATATCCACCAGCGCGTAACGCCGCAATTGCGTCATCCGCTCCGCCAGCGTGTACAACCGTACAATCAAATGGGGTGTCCCATTCTAGATAATACATTCGGAGTGAACGAATTGGTCCAATCACTGCGGCTGATGGGTTTTGATAGATTGCTGCAAAACGCGTAATTCCTGCTTCTGCAATCGCTTCGAATATAACACCAGCTTCATTTAGACCAGATTGTGGACGTGCTCCATCAGTACCGTTGGGAGTTTGGATACAGACAACTGGTGCAGTAGCGAGGCTAGCATCCGCCAAAGGTTCACCGGTGAGGGGGCTATAGGTTGCATCCTCTTTAATTTTTGAAGGTATTGAAGGAAAATCAAGTGCTGTTTCTTCCGCGCGTGGCAGCAATAAAGCCACTACAAACATACTCACGCCACCAACTAACCCGACAATTCCGATAACCAACATCACCAATAATTTTTTATCTGACGAAGACGCATGATGCTCTTTTTTCTTAAACTTTTTTTCAGATTTGTCAAGATTATGTTTTTTACTCTTATTTGAGCTTGTATTATCAGAAGACCCACCCTCAAAAGCTAGTCTTAAATCTTCTTCCGTTACTACTTGCTTTGTCTTATCCATTAATTACTCCACTTTATGTATCTATTATACCTTAAAACATAACTTTTTTCCACAAAAAACCATAAAAACTTTACAAAATGGCAAAAAAGTTTAAAAAAAGTCTTTACAAACCATTTTTCTTATGCTAATATAGTTGCATAACAGGTCATACATTAAAAATGAAAACTATTAATTTTAACACAAACACAAACATTGCGTACAAAAATTTCTCCAAAAAAGGAAATAAAAATCGCAGAATCGCCGCAGCTTTCTTCGGGCTAGCTGGCTTAGTTGCTCCGGTTGCATATGCCGCAGCAAATTTTGGTTCAGTGCATGCTGAAACCGCCAATACTACTTTTAATGTTAATGTGAAAGAATCGTTATCGGTATCGATTACGGCTCCTTCCGAATATGCTAGAGGTGATGCTGGAGAATTCCTTCGTAACCAAGTTAATCTTAATGTATCGACCAACAATGCTAATGGCTTTACCGCTTCAATGTATTCTCAGAATAATACTAATTTAACTAACATGTTAGAGAGCACTGAAACTATTCCAACTCTCGCAAGTTATTCTACTAGAAGTTCTTTCCCTGCTAATAGTTGGGGCTATTCGCTTGGTACTGGCACTATTGCTGGTGAAACCAGGACCTACGGAGAAACTGAAGCTGGTAATAATAGTAGTAGGTACTACCCACTCACGACTTCAACTTCTACTCCAATTAAGATTCTTACTGGTACTAGCACGGGTGAACAGCAAATCTTCTTTGGCGCTAAGAGTGATCTTTCCAAATCATCCGGTACATATACTGGCACTGTTATCATCAGCGTGGTCACTGATGTGATTAATTCGAACAATCCAATCACTCCAACCAACCCTGCTGAACCAAATGGCACCAATGAAGTAGCAGCATTCACTAGCGCGCCAACAGGGAGTACTTCTAGTGGTAGCACTACTTATACATACCGTCGTACCAACTCCTCAACTGGCACCACTACCACCACTACCCAAGTCAGTGAAGGTGACAACGTCAGTGCTTACCAAGGTTACACTCCACCGCAGGGCGTAATTGAAAACTCACTTTCGAACGTTTACGATGGTGGCACACCACTTGCTAGCGCACTCGCCGCAACTTCAGCTTCAGCTGCCGCGGCCGGTATGTTCTTCTTTATCCTTGCAAAACGCAAAGACGAAGACGAAGAAGAGGAAGAACAACATATTCAGTATTAAATCAAATCCAAAAGAGGGCTGCGGCCCTCTTTTTTCATATATCCCCTTTATTTAGTGATATAATAAAACATATGGAAATAATTACAAGATTTGCTCCCAGTCCAACTGGATATATTCATATTGGCAACGTGCGCTCCGCTATTTACCCGTATTTATTTGCACGCCAGAATAAAGGTAAACTAATTTTACGTATTGAAGACACCGATCGCGCTCGTTATGTTGAAGGAGCCACCGAATTAATTGAGGATACTCTCAAATGGCTTGGTATTGATTGGGATGAAGGCCCTATTGTCGGTGGTCCCAATGGTCCTTATTTCCAAAGCGAACGTAAAGACATTTATCATGCTTGGGCACGTAAATTAATCGAATCGGGCCGAGCTTATGCTGACCCTACTCCCCCTGAAAAAATCGACGAATATCGCAAAGAGTGTAATGATAAAAAAATCCCGTTCCTCTATCGTAACTACCGTCCAGAGAATCCTCCAGAATGGCAACCGGGCATTCCGCTTCGTTTTAAAGCTGAGCCTAAGGAATATAGTTGGCACGACGAAGTGATGGGTGACATGCAGACTGGCCCTGAAGTATTAGACGATATTATCCTTATTAAAAAAGACGGCTATCCTACCTATAATTTCGCCCACATCGTAGATGATTACGAAATGGGCGTTACACATCAAATGCGTGGCGTAGAATACCTTTCGAGCACCCCTAATTATCTTGCTATCTATGAAGCGCTTAATCTCAATCGACCCAAGATTATTTCCCTACCCCACATTTTAGCACCGAACGGTAATAAAAAGCTTGGTAAACGTGATGGCGCGAAATCCGTTACCGAATATCGCGAGGATGGTATTCTCCCTGAAGCTATGTTGAATTACCTTGCCTGCTTAGGTTGGAATGATGGTACCGAACAAGAAATCTACACTAAAGACGAGTTGATTAAGAATTTTTCCATCGACCGCATCCAAAATTCTGGTGCTCGTTACGACGAGGCTAAACTTCTCTGGATGAATGGCCAGTGGATTCGTAGAATTTTTGATGAACAAGGCGTAGATGCATTATATGAACGTACCTTGGACTTCTGGCCCGAAAACGCCAAAGATGCCACGGACGAATATAAGAAAAAGGTTCTCTCGATTATCTACGATCGTCTCAAAACACTATCTGATCTTCGTGAAATGACCGCGTATTTCTTTTCCGATCCAAAGATAGATATAGATATGTTAGTCAACAATAAATTCCTCAAAAAACTCGCCGAATCGGAACTTGAATCGCTGCTCAAGACGTCCATTTCTAAATTATCAGGCCTTAAGACGTGGAACGCGGATAGTCTTCAGGCTGCCCTCAACGAATTACTTGAGTCTACTGGCAAAAAACCAGCCGAACTTTTTAGCTTAATTCGTATCGCAGTTAGCTTCGCGCCATTTAGTCCAGCTCTTCACTTAACGCTTGATGTTCTGGGCCGCGAAGTAACTCTTGCTCGACTTAATGCCGTAGCATCAGCTATCTAAATTCAAAAAAAAGAATGAGCCAAAGACTCATTCTTTTTTGTTCTACAAAGAAACAGCAATCGAACGAATTTGTTTGTTCGTGAGTACGCCATCGGCGGCCTTTAGTTTATATACAATTCCACCGTTTACCCATGCGGCATTACTACCACTGATATAAATAGTTAATCCTTGCTCACGTATAATGGTGTACTCATCACGATAGGTTTCTTTAACGAAGTTATTGAGAAGAGCATTGGAATCCCATGTTGATGCTTCCTCTTCTAGCGTAAACTTATCATCGGAATTAGTATGACGAAATTCTAATACTACTCTCCCATTCTCTGAAGTAATTCCAGATACACTATAATCGCGTGGTACATAACTCGGATATGTAGCGTTAATGCCGGTTTGCATTGCGGCTACTCTCAATGAAATATCGGGCATATTTAGATTCACGAAATATGCAATCGCAAAAACTGCAGCTGTAGCACAAGATAATGCCAGCATAACTCGACCAAAACCAAAGCGCATCTTCCCCACGCTTTTAGTTTTCTTAGTCTTCTGGGATGAGGCCATCTTTTTCTCTTTCATATCAGCAGTTGCAGCCGACATTAGAGCTTTCTTAATAGCTTGATCTTTCAATTCCTTAGCAGTCATGCGCTGACTCTGCGTTTGTTGTTTTATCATCATTTGCTGACGTTCGCGCATTTTAGCCTGAGCGCTCTTCTGCATCGGATGCTTCTCGACTGGCTTCATCGAATCCTCTACCTGTATCTTAGTCCGTCCAGTCATTTTAGTTTGAGTCATCTTCTTCTCGGCTTGCATTTTCATCTGCATTCCCGACTTTTGTTGGCTCATTTGCTGAGTTTTCATCTGCTTCTGAATTGAACCCTGCATCTGCTCCTTCTCAGTTTGCATTTGTTTTTGCATTGCTCCCTGATCTTGTTTCGTCATCGTCTGCTGCTGACTCTGCGTCTGTTTTTGCTTCTGCATTTGTTGTTGACTCATCGAGGTGCCAAAACGGGTAATTTTTGGGCTACGCTTAATTGATACTTGCACGTCAGTATTCTTCGCAGTTTGTGCCGGCATCATTTTACCAGTAGGACGTCGAACATACCTACGATTCAATGTCGTAGATGCCTGCGCACGACGGTGCGAAACTGTGGCTGAATGATTGGCGTTTGATTTCTGCATTTATTACCTCGCTTGTTCCTATTTCAATCATACACTGCTTTTGTTTAAAACGCAAGAGCTAATTTTATTAATATTATGCTATAATATAAATGTGAGTCTATCTCTTTAAACAGTTTTTAAAAATATGGATATAGAAAAACAAAAGAAACGCCAAAGCTTCAAGATTATCATATCTGAAATCATTATGGTGCTCGCTGTTATAGCTACGGTTACGGTTTTGGCATTCATAGTCTCTGGCTACTGGATTAATTCGGATTTTGAAGTTGAGCGCCAAGGTATGGTACAAGTTTCCTCTGTCCCAACCGGAGCCGATGTCGATATTGATGGGAGCTCATCATGGCTACAACGCACCAATACATCTAAGGTCCTTTCTAGTGGCGAACATACTATTACACTAACTAAGGATGGCTACGATTCTTGGTCTAAAACTGTTAATATTAAAGAAGGGTTACTTTACCGATTGCATTATCCGCGCCTCTTCTTGAATGAACGCACTCCAGAGCATATGTTGCCAATTACAGGTGATACTATGGCGACCGTATCTTCAGATCATAGCACAATGGTATTTATAAATAACACTACTAAATGGTCTTATTTGAATCTGACCTCAGATAAACTAGAGCCAAAACCGCTTGACATTTCTAAGGCTTTTTCCAGCGTTAGTTTAGCCGAATCCTCTTCAACGGGATTGTTTACTGGTGAAATTATTAAAGCCGATTGGGATTTTGATGGTACGCATATTCTATTCAAAGTTCGTCAGGAAGATAAAATTGAGTGGGTGTTAATCAATGTTCGTGATGTTGCAAAAAGTATTAATCTTACCAAAGAGTTTGGTGCCGACTTTAGCGACGTTAAAATTTTAGATAATTCTTCTAATAATTTACTCGCAGTGCGCAATTATAATTTACATCGGATTGATACATCGAGTAAACAAATCTCCTCGGTTTTAGTTGAGAATGTAATTAATTTTGATCATTTTGAAAATGAGATTGTTTTCACTGCTAAGCATACAGTAAATACCACCAACCAACTGCCTAGTGCAGAATACTATGTCGGTTATTTCAAACTTGGCGACGAAAAAATAACCAAACTTGAAACTACTGCCGCTCCAGTCAAAGTTGTTTTAAGCAAATTCTATGACAAAAAATACATCACCGTTTTGTCGGATAATCAGTTAGTTGTACACGCCAGAGACAAATATACTGAAAAAACTAATTATGAACTATCATTTGCCCCCAAGCGTATGCTAGTTGGGCACGATGGCGAATACATTCTGATGGCCACCGACAATAATCTAGCTACTCTGGATATGGAAGCCAACTTAGTTCGCGAATGGACAATCGAAAACGACAAATATGGCTGGCTAGATAATGATATGCTCTATGTCGTATCTGACGGTGAATTAATTGTCTATGATTTTGATGGTTACAATCGTCGCTCGATTGCTAAAAATGCTTCATCTCACTTCCCTGTCGCAATCACCGACAATAAATGGCTTTATTATGTCAGCGATGATGAGCTAATTCGAGAATGGATAGTAGAACACTAATTATTGACCAGTCATAAAGTTCCAGATTCCTTCGAAGAAGGATGGTTCATTGGAAGGTAAAGTCTCAGTTTCAGTGGATGGCGTGAATTGCTCTGCTTCTTCAGCTCCTTCTACATTTGGTGAAATTTGTTCACCAGTTACTAGTAAACGATATCTCGATGTACCAAGCGGCGTGCAAGTCACCAAAGTCAGCATTGGTTTATCTGTTTCAATTACTAATGCCGCTACATTTGACGGATCTACGACTTCTTTTTTAATTACGCGATATGTATAGCGCGTAGAATTGTAGTTAACATAAATAAGATCACCATCTTCCAATCTCTCTAATCCCGAAAAGATATACTTGTATGGATTTGAACTATAGACATCACCTGCTGAATGCCCAGTGATTACTAAATTGCCAATTTCACCCGGATACGCACTTGCACCAGCGATTCGGTAATGTGCGACACCATTGTTCATTGCTGACATTACTTCAGATAGCTGAATACCAAAATGTACCGGTACGTCAACATTTAATTTCGGGATAATTAATCTCGGTTCCGGCGATACATTCTGCGTAATTGTCGGGTCAATTGCTTCAATTTGCGAAGGTGGTGCATTCCCTGGCGATACATAAGCCATAATCGGTGCAAATATTAGACGATTATATTGTAAAAACAGAATAACTAATACTACAGCAAGACCAGCTAAAATCGGCATTAAATGGCGTTTCCGACGTGTATTCTTGGCACTTTCAGTCGCTTTCTTTCGAATGCGATGTCTTAATCTTGACTTTATCTCATCAATTTCGGAAACTTCCTCTGCGCTTCCATCGATATTCTCCCCTGTCCCTAGAGACATACTACCTTTTTTGCCAAGCTTAGCACTAGAGCGCGTCAAAGAGTTTAGTATTTCTTCTTCTTCTGCCTTTTCTCGCGCATCTTTCAATCTTTCCTTTGCTACATAGTTTTGAGCCGCCTTAGAATAGTATTCACTATAGTATCTCTGATAATAATCCTGCCAAGCGGAGTGGTATTTCTTCCATGATTCAGAATTAATCTTAGTAGTGACAGGTTCATCCTTCATTCTGGCATTGTCTGTTCCGACTTCTTTGGCCGCTTTTTTCGCTGATTCAGCATAAGCAGCTAGGACTTTTTTCCTAGCTAAAGCTGCTGCAGCTTGTCTTTGCAGATCACTCGAAGATTGCCCACCGTTTTCGGAATTCATAGGGTTATTATAGCACATTTCACCAGATTATGATATAATTGCAACATGGGCGAATGGCGGAACTGGTAGACGCGCTAGACTCAAAATCTTGTGGCCTCCGGGCCGTGAGGGTTCAAGTCCCTCTTCGCCCACCAAGTCCTAGAGAGGGACTTTTTTAATGGCCGGCTTTTTATTGTTAGTTTTTTACTTAGCTAATTTTAGGGGGCGTCTTTTTCTTATCATTAAATATTAACATAATAATCACTACTGTAATAATACCGATACCCAGCAGCACCGGCATCACAAATGGTAAATCTCTGGTAAACCATAATACTGCAGCGAATACCCCCACGGCACCTGTTATATAAATCCGTTTTTGTTTAATTAGGATACCGCCAACTAAAATTAAGACCGCCTCAATTATAAATAAATACATTGCGAAATTGCCTTGTGCAATCGCCTGCCCACCAACTAGTATGAGTAAAATAAGACACCCGATTAGTAGCCTATTACGTTCTAGTTTCTCAAACAATAAACTACACGTTAATAAAGCAGCAAAGCTAATATGTCCAAGTATTATTGGTATATTTTTCTCTATGTTTCCAGCATCAAGAAGGAATGAGAAGACGCTTCCGCCAAGCAAATAAATAGTAATTTCTTGCATGGTCAACTTTTTTTGGAAAAATCCTCTTACGCCAAAGGCAGTCGCCATTATAAGCAGAATTAATCCAGAGCTAGCAAAACCATGACGAGCTATAAGTGCCGCAATCCCGAAAGTAACAATCGCTGAACCAGTTAGCACATCACCATCATTGAAGGTGTTTTTCCAAAGCAGTGCTTCCATACCTATCGTTTCAATAGTGTACATCAAAATATAATACGGAGCAGCTTCATCGCCGAAAAGCTGTAAAGCGTTTAGTAGTGTTATCGGTAAAGCTGTACCTGCAATGATTAAGCCGAGACACCAACTATCCTCTTTTGTGCTGAATCTCGCTAGCAGTAGAATTATAATATCAATAACAATCGCACCAGTCAGCCACCCCATCATCATATTGAGGACAGGGCTCCCAATTAGAGCACCAGCTCCTGCAAACGACATTAGAGATACTACTAGCCAAAACGATTCGACGCTTTGTCGATCTTTCTCACGAGTGACATTTTTTGAAATTCTAAAAAAACTATATAATGTATGTACCAGTGCTGTTGCAGCCAAGGTCAAGCCAATTGGTTTTGCTGATGAATCAATCAAATGTGTTAGCATGCACACAAACACAGTCAAACTTAAACGCAACAGAGTCTCACGCCATAAGCTCTGATCGTGGAAATAATTTATAATCATCTGCAGAGTAACGATTCCAAACATAATCACATATTCAAATTCTTGGATATTTGAAAATGCTATGATACTCGATATAAATGCAGCTAGTGCCAACCAATCCCCAGCCTGTCGTACCGGTTCTTCCATAATCCCAAAATTATTCGAAATCCCCAACATATCCACTACGTCCATAATGATGCCGAGAAGCATTACAAAGATAAAATACCACATCATAGCGAGTCCCATAGTTGCGGATAGCGAACAACTAAGTGATACAAATCCCAAGATGGCAAAATAAGAAAAAACTTTGCTTTGCATAATATAAGTCGCAGCTAAATACAACGGTACTCCAACAAAACTTACAATAAACCAGATAACATTTGGATCTATTTTTGTAATCTCATGAACTAGGATACCAATAAATGGCAATATCATCATACCGGTGCCCACAAAAACGTAGCTGACGATTTTTAGAGAATCGATTTTTCTAATAAATAAACCACCACCATAAAACACTATCGTCATCAATACTAATAGTATTAGCCCAAGTTCTCGTACTCCGGAAAAAACTAATCCACCGATGCCTGCAAGTATCAATAAACTACCTACGAAAAGCGCGACCGAAAGGCTATTCAAATCAGTATTTTGTTCTGTTTTTGGACTTTCATTAAAAACACTATTGGCGGGCACTTCTGGCAAATTATCCATTTGCGCGCGCAGTTCTTTTAATTTATTATAATCAGGGTCTGATTTTTCGAGTTCTGCTAAAATCTCTTGATTGATTTTCTCTTTCAAGCTATTATCTACGATTGCTATCTGTACTTGCTTTTTTTCTTTCCTCTTTTTCACTTTTCTTTGAACAACCAAAACAATAAGTACTATTGGCAATATCTGTATAATAAGAGCAAGCAAAAGAATTAGAAATATCAACATAAGCTAATTATAGCATAAGAATTATTTATCCCAATCAAATCCTTCGCCGTAATGCCCGTAGCAGGCGGTCTTCTCATAGATTGGACGCTTCAAATCCAAATATTTAATGATACCATTTGGTGTCAAATCATATCCTTCGATTTCTTCTGGCTTACCATCGACAATCACAGTTTTTTCCAAAGGCTCAGCATAGCCAATCGCATAAGCTAATCGTACTAATACTTCGTGAGCTTTGCGTTTCCTGAGATAATCTACTGCAATCCTACGTGCCATATAGGCGGCTGAACGGTCGACTTTGGATGGGTCTTTACCAGAATAACAACCACCACCAATCGCAACTCTAGGACCATAATTATCTACGATTAATTTACGACCAGTCAGGCCAGTATCCGCGTCAAATCCACCTTGATTCCAGTCTCCTGCTGGGTTAATGTGTAGCTCTAATTTGCCAGATAGCTTGTTATTTTTAACGAATTCACGTACTAGTTTTTCAAGCTCATCATGTGATACGTTTTGGAAACTTGCTACAATAGAATCGATTGAGCCATCAGGAGCAATCGTAATTTGTGTTTTTCCATCATATGGATGTTTATCATAAATAAACTGGTTGAGACGACGACTCAATACTACTTCTAGTGGCAACATTTCAGGCGTCTCATCGCAGGCAAAACCAATCATAATTCCCTGATCTCCAGCTCCACCTGTATCTACGCCTTGGGCAATTTCTGGTGCTTGCTTAACGATTTTAGTGTGAACCTCTACATCTTCACCCGCAATTCGATGCACAATTGCTGGAATATCTACATCTTTA
>JAEEGL010713650.1_pt1 | contig 11147 bp, 15 predicted proteins | sample 9134231 | NCBI WGS metagenome assembly JAEEGL01 (sample SAMN16246548, study PRJNA631951) | gut metagenome | biome: gut microbiome; feature: rumen; material: fiber-attached | host: Bos | place: Iran: Karaj | collected 2018-10
GACCACCTGCTTGTAGACAGGATATTCGACGGAACCTCTCATCTCGTCGGCCGCCGCCCACAGGGCCTCTTCCATGGAAGTCTGCTTTGTCTCTTTCTTCTTATCTACCCTTGCCATTTGATCAGCTTCCGTATCTTCCCATTGATATTTAGTCAAATCTTGACAATATCGGATTATGAAGGGAAAAAAGGGATATAATAACTTTAAACTGTAATTGATGTAATGTTTGTTATTATATTGACGGCCGATGTCAATCAAATCATTGGCTGTAGAACCTCTCCATTAATTCATAGCCGTTTGTGTAGTCCTCATTGATGAAATCCTCGCAAGTCATCGGATCAGGGAGGTCAATTTCGATAACAAGCTTGCCGCACTGATTGGTATCTATCCTGGCCTGCGATATGCATCCTGCGGCGAATACCTGTCCGACGACCGCCTTCGTCACCGCATCCACTATCCTTTCCTTCTGTTCCTCGAGGAGATCCTCAATGGAGCCTGCTATGATATCCTGTAACCAATCCCTGTTCTGACGTATGATTGTAGTCATGAACCTGTATGCGCCATAGGTAGTAGATAAGGTGGCGCCGACAATCTAGGAACCCTAAACCTTAGGCAATGGATGATAATGTGCATCAGAGCACAATTATCGCATGAAATCAGAAATGCTCGAAGAAAGAAAAGGGGCCGAGACTCATGAGATACTTTTTGGAGTTGTCCCGGCAAGAGGACATCACCATACAGGATTTAAACGAGTGGTAGAAGGAGTTTCTACCATTTTCCGGGGCACCTTCACCCCTGCACTCATCGCGAGGGGCAATATTGTGTCCTGCGGCTCACATCATCTATTCTTGAACGTTCCTCACCTGTTCGCCGCGTCCGCATAACCCCCTCGCTCCAAGCTCCGTTCCGGGGTTCAGGTAGCCCCGAATAAAAAGAAAAAGGAGTTGTGAAGAAATGGTAACAACCATACAACTGACCGAAGCCTTCCAGGAGGCATCAAACATCTTAGCTCACGAGATGAGCGTAACAGCGGAGTTCTCTCCGTTCCGCGACATGAAGGTCAAATGGACCAGAACGTACGACATGGCGAGCTTCTCCGTATCGGATTATCTCAAAGATGCTCCGATCGGAGTCATCAAGGGAATCGCGAAGACGATTTTCTCCAAGATCGCCAATGCGGAGAACGACCACTACCCCAAGGAGACCGAGGAATGGCTGACCTCTGAGGAGTTCAGGGAGCTCAACCAGGAGACATACATCGAGAGGAGCCGCACCATATCCGATGCGGACACGACCAGACTCGAGGACTCCTACCAGAGACTGGTGGACGGAGGATTGATCAGACCGATCGAGGATCTGAGGCTCTTCTGGACGGATGAGAACAGGTCCGATTCAAGCCCTGGACAGAGTTCCTGCCTCATGAGGGTCGTGATCATGAACGGACGCCTCAACTCTTCCGATGTGCCTGACGACGTTCTCGACTTCTGCCTGCTGAAGCAGCTCGCCAACATCAACGTCGATTTCGGGACCGAGGTGCTGGAGAGAAGGAACGAGGTCGAGACCATGATCAGCATGTTCCCGAGGGCGGATGAAGCACGCCTATGGTTGAAGGACGCTGAGATGGAAACATAAAACAAAACGGGAGGGGATCACCCTCCCATCTTCACAGGTCGTAAGCCTGATGCCTGAAAGCTTTCAGGAAAGCGAGTTTTGCGTCATACGAAACCTTCTGGACATCGATCGGGATGTCGATGGGACAGTGGTTAAGTATGACATCTATGGCCGCAGAGATGAGATAGTCTGCGGACCTCGCAGGGTCGTGAGTGAGGCTCATGACCAACTGCGAGATGAGGTATCCAGGACTGTCATCGTAGTTCCCGGTTGTCGGATCCTTTGACAGCATCTTCTCCGCCAGGACGTCGAACTCCGAACCGAGGCTGCATATGGCCTCGGAAGGATGACGGAGGGTCCCGACACGCGATGGACGCTCGCTGTTCGGGACCATTCCGAAGATATAGACGTCGGAGATCAACCCCTGGTCCACCAGAGTGACCGCGTACGACACCAGCGTTAGGATGCTGGTGAATTCGAGCGCGGAGCCTATTGTATCTGTATCCGTTATCAGGTAGGTCACACCGTAGCCTACGTAATCCTGGATATTCAGGCCCATGTAGATGGGGTAGTCCCCCACCTGCTTGCCTGGAAGGACCACATCCGGAGGAAGGATATACTTGACCTCCTCCGCCGTCTGGACCAGGCCCATGGACTCAATCATGTGGGAGAGCCTCGGCTTCTCGAACGGGATGATCTCGTCACTCGGCAAGGCGATCACCTCCCCTTCTGTTGGGGAACATTCTGTCCAACGCCACCTCAGCTACTATGCTGGCCAACTCGGACCCCTCATCTGTCAATTTGAAATCGTATCCACCGAAATGCGGATTCTCACGGGCCACGATAAGGCCACGGCGATAAAGGATCTCAAGACCCTTGAGGCGCCTCATGTTCAGCTTTCTGGCTTCCGGGGTATCGTCTATCTCACAGATGTACCTCAGCTTGTTGCGTATGACGATCTTCGGGGCGTTCGGACCCCACCTGCCTGATTCGAAATCGAATAGGATGGGACCGACCATCGTACGAGGGAATACGATATCATCGTAACAGTATCTTTCGACACGGCATTCCCTGGGGCACATTCCGGACCTGATCAGTTTGGCAGATCTCTTGACCTGAGAGAACATATCGGGATGGAACTCAGGATAGGACAACCATCCTGAGGAGGGGTCGCAAGCGTTCTGACTGCCAACGATAACTGATCCGTCGATTCCTCCGGAAGGGCTTGAGTCGGTCATGGACGGTCCTCCCCGAACTCGTCATCAAGGGCATCTAGTACTATGTCCATTACGCGGTCGGCCATCTTGTCTAGGTCGGAGGATTCCTCCGGCGTCACGATGTTCTCAGCGAAGATCCTGCTGAATACATCCAGCGAGAGCCACGAGGCAACAAGGCCGTTGGGTGTTAGAGTGTCGATACTGTCGATGATATGGTTTTCGACGGCTTCAAGGTCGCCATACTGGTGGTATGAGCTTTTGGCGTCGAGGGTTCTTAGCTCCTTTACGGTGTTGACTCCGGAGCCATCCTTTTTGGTAGTGGTGTTGTTCCCCTTCACTTCTTCGGGGACAGGCTGTTCTACTTCGATGCGGATAGTGACCTTACCGGTCTTCTTGTGAGATGACTTTTCGTCTGTCATATTTGTTCCTCTTTGGAATATATGTTAGGGTTTGGGAACCGGAATCTCTACGAATTCCGATTCATGCTTTTATATGACGGCAACGATAGTAGAACCGTCAGGGTGTGTTCGACATCACATGTCCTATCGCTCTCCTGTCCGCTCCGTCGGTGATTGTACTTGGTAGGTCGCTCACCGGCGGAGATGCAAGTTGTAGACGTTCACTTAAGGGTTAGAGGGCCTATATAGGTCTTCTTTCAGCTTGCGTCCCTGGACTGTAATCAGCTATCAGACTCCTTGATGGAGGAGGACTCCTTGGATATCACTTCAGCATACTTTTGGTACTGGTTCTCGCAGAAGCGGGATAATGAGCGGGTAGTTTCGATACCAGGCTCCAATCTGATTGCGGTATCGATGTATGATTTGAACTCGTTGGCATGATCCTTTGTCAGTGGACCGAAGATGCCTGCAGGCCTAAGTACGATATCGGCGGGGAATTGCGGGAACTTCTTCCCGTTCCTCCTAGGCGCCTGACCGATGGATGATTCGGCAAGAGCGAAGACGACCTCCGTCGCGGATCCTACGATGGAGCCCTTGGGGAAGCGGTCGTCCTTGACGCCGTACACTACGATATAGTATCCAGCCTTCCTCTCTTTGACGGAGGAGGAGGTCTTCCATTGGAGATTGAGCTCTTCCACGATGGCTGCATGGTCATCCGAAGAGGAGAGGATGATGTTGTAGACATCCAGGGACTGCTCAAGGATCGATACCACATCCCGGGTCAGGTTGAGCTTACTGGAATCGAGGTTCAGAGCCTTGACCAGCCTCAGAACGTAGTCAACCGTCAACTCCTCCTTGATGAGAAAGCTGTCGACGTATTCCTGATCGAAGAAATCAAGGTAGGGCGAATCCGGAGGGTATGTCCTGATGAACTCGGAGGTATCGGGGGAGAAGAATGCAAACTCCGTGTTCAGTTTTTCCTGGCAGAATCCGATTAGGAGATCGTTAGTAGTCTCGAACAAGATCTGTGCCTGGTCTATAATGGCCCCTACGTTAGGCCCGTAGAACTTGGAGGGGTGATAGTACTCTTCGGAATCGCAGTGGAGAGTGAACCTGGTGTTTATAGGGACGTAGGAACCGTTCTCGATTCTATCTGCTATATCATCGATGTCCTTGTTCCTTTTGGTCGGTACGGAAATGCGGACGAGAGCATCCTTGTCAGGGGACAAACCTATCTTATGGATGGGGTTCGTTAAGAACACACCTTCGCTTGACCCGATCTTCCTGATGGGTGTGATGGTGGTTTGACTCAGCGGAATCTGCGAGTCTAGATTGTACTGTGTGAACGTCATACAGAGCATTAATAGTCGTAAGTATATAAATGATATTATCAAGTTCAATGATATTGAATATATCAGTTGGATGTTTAATCCAATTGAATACTATATAAATTTAATTACTTCTGACACAACACCCAGAATGATTGATCACACATGATAATGAACATAATTGGAGACGAGATCAAACAAATGAATATCTATTAACACTAGAAGGAAGGCATCACCCCCCCCTCCATACTACCTCGAGAAGAGAACTTTATCTCCACCCAACTGCGAAAGTCGAACCGCACATCGGGTCCATTGCGCTTTTTGGCGATCTCGTTCTCGATGGCGGTGCCGTTTGTCTCATCGTAAGGAACAAAGAGGTCAGGCCTTCTACGGATGTAGGCGAGCATTTCCCTTTTATCCCTAAGGCTTGTCCTAGGGTTCTGGAGAAGCCTGACGGCATAATGTTGCCTTGCAGACACAGTAGGTGTACTCTCTAATTTAAAATTCAAATAGAGAAAATCGATCATCTGGACCACATCCTCGGGAACAATGCACTGATACGGCTGACGAATGACATCTCGGGATCATTGCCATTATGCAGTCCGATTCTGTAATTGATGTCATCGGAGTAATCCGGGGACTGCTCCGCAGGGGTGAAGAGATAGGGCTTGTCCCTAACGTACTGAACCGCGACCTTGACGTTCTGGGTCGGACTCCTGGGGTTGCTGATGACCTTGTTGATGTAGTTCTGCCTGTCCGAAACCGTGGACTTACCCTTGAAGATCCTGTCAAGGTAGCCCGGTGTGATTTCCCTTACAACCGGTCCAGTGATGCCCTTGGGACCATAAATGTCAACGAGGCCCTCGGGATAAGGTGCCTTAGAGCGACCCTTACTCTTAGGGCCCCAACCGAGTATCTTGGGATAGCTCTGAGGGATCATATGGTACGCCCTCTTGTTAGGATCGGGTTCGTACTTCGCGGGTTCCGCCACGTAATGCTCGCTGAACCTCTCATACATTACCGGGTTGCGTGCTCTCCTGGTCATGGGGACACCTCCAGTTCGAGGACGTCCTTGGAGAAGACCGCATCGCGGTCCCATACCATGTCGTGGATGGAGATGTATCCGCTGCGGTTCCTAAGATATCTGACGACCTCCTCCTTCGGCCATGCCATGGCGGCGAACCAACTCGATGACCTGCATTCGCCCTCCTTGTTCCTGAACTCCTCCGAGTTGGGTGGGTACTTAGCCTCGAACTCGATGCCGATGTCCAGATCCCCGAGGGTGTCCTTGTCAGGGTCGTTGACATACGATCCGAATACGACGGCCCTCTTGATCCTGTAGCAAAAGCTGTCGTTGGCGTTCGCCAGCAGTATGCGTTCCCTGAGACCCTCGAGCAGTCTGTCGGCAGTCTCGCGTCTGATCCTTACGTCCTTCCTGGAGGATGTCACTGGACATACCCCCAACTGATATTGTTGATTGAAGACATTGTGTTACCTTCCTTTGTTCGAGGATTTGTTGAGAAGGTGCTCCCCGTCACCCGAAGGTCATCCGGCATCCGCCCTAACGGGATCTTACTGGAGCCGGAACAGTGTCTTTGCCGATGTGCCTCTGGCAGTGATCGAACTACTTATGCTATATAAGCAATAGAGGTAATAGTATTTAAAGGATTATAAGACTTGAAAATGACAGAACTATACTAAAAAGAAAATCAAAGTTCTGCTGGTGTAATCCTTTCATACTCCAGAGTGAGAGACTTATTGAATAAACCTTGTCTTCCTACATAGAACCTGATATCCGACGAGATCTTTACCCTAGTCCTATAATCGGCATAGTATTTGGTCTGGACAAGAATATCATGATAGCCTTCATCGAGCTGAATCCTCTCGACAGTGTTCCTCTTTAAAACAGCCACCTCATAACCATCCACATTGACGAAAATCTTCTGAGGGATATCCTTACCTTTACCGTTACGAAGGAATTCGACTATGACCGTACCGTCCCTGCAACAACTCCTAGAACTTCCGTTATAGTTATTGATGACCGTGTTATGATAATTCGTCGTATTCGTTGTATTATTGACTATATGGTCTCCGGGTTTCTCTATCATAACTTTTGTGCCGCAATACTGACAGAAACCAAACTCACGATTGTCTTCGAACTCCAACCTGCCTCCGCACTGGGGACACTTGAGAACCACGATGCCCATGATACCGAATAGTAAGCCCAGTATTAATTCCCTGAGTACGAATAAAAAATCGCCAAAACCTAATTAATGCCTCTATACATACTCAGAACTATGCCCCCAAAGGTCAAGCCGTCCAAGACCATAGAAGCCAGGATCAATGAGGAATTCAAGGTCCCGGTACGCATGGTCTTCTACGCGAGCTTGGAACATACGTCAGAGAACCATACCGAAGACATGAAGCACCCGAAAATCCCACATTTCGATTACGTGGACATATACTTCAACAACAAACTGGTAAAAGAGGGAGAACCGAAGTACTTCGGTAGAAAGAAAACCGATGCCCAGACACAAGTACAGAGGATAACCTACGTTTACAAGATCGATTACGAGACAGAACTGAGATGCAAATTGGCATCTAAGCATAACAAACTGTTCGAAACGACATTCAAATGCGACATAGAACCGCACGAATTCGAAACGATCTACTACTACAAGGGAAACGAGATCGACAGGTTGAAGACGAAATTTGTACTGCCAGAGTTCTCAGCAAAAAAGGACGAAGCCAATGAGAGATTTCTCAAGTTCATGGAGAACAGGTATCAAACCAAGGTCGATTGTAAAAAGGATAAACTAAAGGAGGCCGTCAAGAAATACGGCCCCCAATAACTTTCACAAAACCTACCGATCAGACATTATCGACAACGTTATTGTCACCATCTTTCTCCAAAGGCGTATCTGTAGGTCCGAAGGCCTTGCGCTGCCTTTTCAAATAGTACTCGTCGGGCCTGTCGAAGGGGCCGTCCATGACAACGTCCTTCTCGTTGACCGGGAGGCCGAGCTCTACTGTCGATGCGGCGAACGGGACGTTCCTGGCGAAGCCGATGACGTCCATGCCCTCCTCCTTCATCTGCGGTTTCAGCCTGTCGTATTCCCTCTTGACCATCCTGAACTGGGGTGCGGGGACCTTGACCTCGATCTCCTGGATGTACCTCACGGGTTCTCCGAGATGATCGTCGTGGCCGTCGAACGTCCTCAGGATCGCTCCGCAGTGCTTGCAGGCTCTGAGAGTGTACTGCCTCTTGGTGTCCAGAGTCTTGAGCTTGCCTTTCGAGAGCAGGCCCCAGTATCTGCATCTGATGTCGCCGCATAATCTGTCCATCGTCCATTGGTCCCAATCGATATCGGTGACATCGCCTACCATGCGGCCTCTGCTCCTGGAGAGGTCCTCGTAATCCTTCTCGCTGTAATGGGCGTCCTTCGACTTGATCCCGGGGATCATATGGTCCAGGAAGTCGAGGTCCCAATCGACATCGTCGGCCGATCTCTCGTGGATGCCGAGGCCCTGGTGGGTGCTGATGTATGCGATGGTGTGCCTTATGCTCTGGATGCCCTCCTCGGCATGGATCTTCTTTATCACCCATCCGGGGAACGCCTTCCTGAACCCGGTGGTGTCTATGAAGCCGAAGAGGAGCGAATGGAAATGGGGCGAGAACTTCCATTCCAACTGTTCATATTGCCTCCAGGGATGGAAGACCGTGATCCCTCCTGTAGCACCGAACTCCTGGAGGGCACTGGTGATGAGCTGGTAGAGGTTATCGTAATGCTCCTTGTCTTGGACCATGCATTTGGCCCATTCCTGGGGAGGGCTGATCACCCAATGGCCCAGCGGGGGAACTTCCTGGCCGGATTTCCTCCAGATGGTCTCATGGTACCTGAAGTGCTTCTCCACCTTCATGCCGTCCCTGATGGCGGTGTCGTTCATGCACAGAGGGCACCTTAAGCTCCAGCAGTGCATGCGCTTGGCCTTGATGTGATGGTCGGCGTCATCGGGACAGGCGGTGTAGACATAGCCCTTCCCCGATTTGCTGCGGATGAAGCCGCAGTGCCTGATCTTCGGCCTCATGAGGTCGTGGGCGGGCATTTGCCATTCTATGAAGTCGTGGTCCTGTTTCCTGAAGAGGATCTCGCGGCCGAAGACATCCGTGAGATAGTAGTTGCCTTCCTGATCGGGAACCATTTCCTGAACCCTGCCGTAGGCGTCGAGGACGCTCGTACCTAACTGCTTCGCAAGTGTAAGGTACTCTATGGCAGGATACTTACTACTCTCTATAGGGAGATTCTTGACGAACCAAACGACCGGGTGTTCGGAGAGTGCGTTCTGAATGCTTAGCTGCTGACGTTCCGCCCTCTCCATGTCGCGTTGGAAGGAGGCGAGGCGGCGTTCGTCGTTGATCGAATCGTAGTATTCGAGTGAATTCATTGTATCGAAGGGTGGGGGAAGAGTCCCCCGGCTTGTTCGAATGTGAATGTGCCAGATAATGGGAAAGACGGCCGTCGGGGCTGTGCCGGGGCACGACGCCCGCGACGGCCTGTATTGACGCCGACTCACTTCGCTGGCGCTCGTTCGTCGGCTACCATGGGGATAGGGACGCGGTGTGCGTGCGGCGGGGTGCCTGGAGGACGGGACGGTTCGCTTCGGCTGTGCCTTCGCTCACCGTCCCTGACGGGGTCGTCCTGCGTGGGGGCCGGAGGGACGATCCTGACCGTCCTGTCGCCCATCCATGCGCTGTAGTGCGAGACCCTGTCCAGATGGGATGCCCTGCTGACAGCCGTCGCCATGGCCGTGTCCAGCTTGCGCTTGCTCAGGAGCCTCACGAACGGATGCTCGGAGACGCCGAAGACCTCGTAGTAGGTCATCCATCCGAAGTACTCCCTAGCATCCAGAGGGTCGCACAAGGCGATCTCCGGAGGCAGCGGGATCCTCGATGATGCCCTCAGCGAGAGCATCCTGTCCGTCTCCCTGTCGGATGAGAAGTTGACCGTCATATGGCCACGTCCCTGAGCATATGGCTGTTCCTGTAGCTCCACCAGGGGACCTTCGGTATCGGTACGCACTCGTTGAACTTCGGGAAGAAGCACCAGGAGCGCCTGTCAACCTCGGGATAGATCAGGCTGGCCTCGTCGATGTAGCCGTTGGCTACTATCTGGTCGGTCCTGTACTCGGGTCTCTCGAACTTGATGTCGTCCTCGTGCATGTACTTCCTCAGGAACACGGTGTCCTGGGATCTGACGAATGCGACATCGGGGCCCGCCATGGACTGCGTGGTGAGGCAGACCTCCGTTGACTTGTGGGATATGACCCCGAGCCATCTCTGGAGGGTGTTGTCCTTGGAGGAACCCCTGGACGGGAACGACCTGTTGACATCGTCGATGATCACGACGCTTCCAACCGGTATCTCGCCCGGTTCCTTGGCCTTGCTGTAACCCGGGAATATCGATATGTCGAAATCCGCCGAGTCAAGCATGTAGACCGGACGGTCCTTCCAGACCAGGTCCACGAGGCTATGGAGGCTGCAGGACTTCCCCTGCTTGCCGCTGCCTACGGCTATGACCACACCGTGCTCCATGCCGCCGATGTACTCGAGGGCGTCGCTGTCCGGAATCATAGGTCATCCTCCTCACCCCCTTCTTCGGAAGGTGCAGTGGATTCATGGTAATCGGACGGACCGCCCGAGGATCCCGTATCGACACCGACAGCATTGGCAGCCCTGTCGAGATGCCTCTTGAGGGCCTGGCCCGCGAACTGGAGTCCGTAGACCTCCGGGACATCCATCATCTTGAGGTTGTCCTCCATGACCTTGTCCAGCGTGTCATGCCATTCGTTGTAGACCTTCTCCTTGGTGAAGACCATTATCGCATCGTGCTCGTGCACCCAGCCGTAATCGATCATCCCCTGCACCAGGTCCACCCTGTTGGCGAGGTAGACCGGATTCCCTCCGGGGCTGTGGTAGAGCACGTTGTTCCCGGACTGGTTGAGGAACCTGAACAGACCCTCGGGTATCATGAGGGCCTGGACTGTATGGTTGTCGGGATCCAGCGAGATGACCACACGGAAGTCGGGCTGGTGGACCAGCTTTGCGAAGTGGCCGCCCAGGATCCATCCGACCACTGGACCGACGAAGACGTACCAGTTCTCCTTCAGGAAGGACAGGATCATCTGCCAGTCGATGCTGTCCCTGTTGACGATGACCAATGCGGCCGCGGCTATGGCGAGGAGGACGCCGAGGATGAGCAATCCCTTTCCGGACACCGCATCCCAGAACGTCCTCCCCGTGACGGGCTGCTCGATGTCCTGCATCGGGACATCGGGATACTGCTGGAGCTGGGGGTCAGAAGGCATCTCTGACATCCATATCCATCCTCCTCGAAGTCCTGATGTAGGCCCATCTGAAGGTCAGCACCGCCAGCAGGAGCATCACCAGTGCGGGTATTGCTGCCAATCCCTCACCCCCGAGTAGAACAGCATGCCTCCGAAGAAGGCCAGGACCCCTCCGACCGTGAGGAAGGAGAGGCCCTCGTCTATCCCGAGGACATCGCAGATGTACGACGAGAGCCATGAGGAGGCCA
>JAEEGL011514020.1_pt1 | contig 11147 bp, 9 predicted proteins | sample 9134231 | NCBI WGS metagenome assembly JAEEGL01 (sample SAMN16246548, study PRJNA631951) | gut metagenome | biome: gut microbiome; feature: rumen; material: fiber-attached | host: Bos | place: Iran: Karaj | collected 2018-10
TTAAAGCCGTCAAAAAAGGTTTTCATGCAAAAAGAATTGACTGCCCTTTTAAGGGGCCCGTTTTGATCCCATTCTGCTTTCATGTGTCTTTTGTAGGAATCAATGATATTTCCATAAAAACCAAAGTCTGTTTTAAGAGCATTCGAAAAACTTTCCAGAACTTCAGATATTTCAAAACCATCATTTCCCTGTAGGGCCAGGAATTTTTCATTTTCCTTTTCTTCAAGAATAGTAAGATACTTATTTAAAAATTGCTTCAACTGCGAATCATTATAAACGTGATGCAAAAAGCCGGCCTCAAGTTCGTTTTGATTAAGATTTATAACTTGAACAGCCATAGTATAAACAAAAGAGGAAAGCTCCTTGTTCTCAAAAGACATTGGCAAAAGTTCTGCGGATCCAAAAATGCCCGGTCTGCGTTCATCTATAAGTTTCATATCAAAACCTCCTTGAGTTCCAAATTAACACACAATGCCCGATATGTAATTAAAGTGTCACTTGAAAAAGGTAGAAGTTCTACCTTGACAAATTGAGAAAGTGGGGTTATATTCCAAGGTAGAGTAACTACTTTAAATATTAGCAAATATATGCTTTAATGGAGGTGTCAAATGGATTTCGTAAAAGAAATTGAGCGTGAAACGCTGGACATGCGTGACACAGGCTGGAAGCTGCGCAAAATCAGAGAAGCACAGAACAAGCCTGTTTCAGAGGTTGCAAAGTATCTTGGTATTTCAGGACAGTCTATTTACAACTGGGAACTTGGCAAAACAAAACTGGATATAGAACATTTTGTTTTGCTGTGCAATTTTTACAAAAAATCCTATGATGAGGTTATTCAAACCAAAACGGTAAAGGCTTTTATAAAAGATTATGATGAATGATTTGCTGGATATCCGCGTTATTAAATTTCTCAATACCCATACCACATTGTTCCCTTTCCGATTCGATACCAGGCATGTAAAAACCTTTGCTGCTTTGTATCTGTTTTATAAAGCAAAGCAGCAGGGGTTTTCTGCATCACAATCAATTCAAGAGCTTCTGGTAAGACTTAAGGTATCCGACACAATCAGGGAAATTCTTTATTCATATCTTACAGAATATAAAGACAATAATTTTTCGGATATAGCAGATATTTCAGACAATTCAATCATTAACTTATTCAAATCATCAATGTTCGACAGGGGCGGCAATTATACCTCCTTTCAAAAAAGGCTGTTTTATCCTATCATCCTTTCCGTTCTTGACGTAAAACCAGAGGATTCTGTTTCTGTTTTTTATCAAAATCCAATACCGCTGGATTCCATTATTCCAGACGATTATCAAAATACAAACTTTTATGCGCTGGCAAATTGCAAAGAAGACTGGGACTTTCTTGTACTCCGCCAGGACCTGCTTAATAAACCAAAAAAGATTAATTACCTGCAGGCAGATCCAAAGGACAAAGCCTGTCAGATACCCATGCAGTTTTCTAAACTCTTTGCCTTTCCGCCGGTTTTTCAAAAAAGAACAAATGGAACTCTGTCACGTGACCGCTTTATGTATAACACAGAAAGAGGCGACGAAGATAATACCATATTTTATATCCAGCGGGTTTTAGATTCCTTACAGGATGGCGGCCGTGCCGTTATTCTTGTTTCAAATGCATTCTTTAATCGTAACTACGCAGACTTTCACAAAGAAATTGTTTCCCAGAAAAAACTCATAGGTGTCATTCATCTCCCTCCTATGGCTATTATGGGTTCTGTTTCTCTTAATTCAAGTCTGCTTGTTCTGGAAAAAGGAATAGACCGTTCTGATTCATATGAAATAAAATTTATAGATACCCGTTCCTTTGAAAACCTTGGGCAAAAAGAATGGGATATATTCTGCATGTCTGATGAATTGGATTTAGTAAAGGATTGGAATCGCAGCCATCCGCGTCACGGAGATTTTATTCCTGCAAAAAGAATTGCGGATAATAATTATAATTTAAATTTTGCGTTTTATGAAAAAGAATTAAAAAAGAATACTTATTACAGTATAAAACTTTCAGATATAGAAGATTTAATGGTAGCAGAACCTATCCCCACCTATTCAACAAACGCTTCCAGTAAATCGCACTTTACCCTTGCACAGGAAGCAAAAATCTTTAAAAGCATTCAGGATAAAACCGACATAAAATTCTACGACCAGAATGACAGCAAAGCTCAGGAAGCAGCAACCGGAAGATACCTTCGTATTTCTGATATTCAGGATAATCATATTCAGGACACCATGTCTTATATTTCAACTCTTAAACGTGACTTACGTGAATACGAGCTTCGCCCTACAGATGTTTTAATTGCCAAGGTGCTTCCCGTAAAAACTGTTATACTGTCACCTCTGGACAATCAAAGAATCTACCCCGACGGAAATTTCTTTATAATACGTCTTAACGAAGCTTCTGAACTTTCCCCTGCCTACCTCAAGGGTTATCTGGAATCTAAGGCAGGTAAACGCCAGCTGGAAAAACTTGCTTCCGGCGGTACCATGCTTGCTGTTACAAAGGGTGCACTTGAAAAACTTGAGATTCCTTACAAGACACGCGCAGAACAAAGCGTTTACATCAAGCAATATAAAAAATACGAAAACCAGATTCAGCAGCTGCAACAGCGGATTCTGGAAACAAAAGACAAAATGGAAGCCCTGCTGGCTGCTAAAGATTCGGAGGAATAAGCTTAAGCATGAAAAAAATTCTTTTTGCATTATGCGTTTTTTTCCTGGCGCTCAGGGGCTTTACAACTTCCTTCCCTTCCCTTGAACCTTCCTTTGTTCCCCAGGAGCTTTTTACCCCAAACGGAATGCCAACAGTTTTTTCGACAGATGAAATTGTTCAGTTTTCGCTTTTATATTCAGAATGTGAACCAGGTTCTGCAGCCTATGAAAAGGCTGTGCAAACCTTTGACTCTCTGCGTTCAATAATCCTGGAACCCGAAATTATGTCTCTTGCCGAAGAAGACCGGGGACGCGCTGTTTTAAAATTACTCTATAGAGACATTCTTAAGCATTATGTTTCGGGACAGACAAAATTTGACGAGGCTCTTGAAACTGGAAATTACAATTGTGTTTCTTCGGCTCTCCTTTATATGGCAGCTGCAAAAGCCGCAGGACTTGATGTTCGCGGACAAAAAACTCCCAATCATGCCTTTTGCTCTGTTTATATTTCCGGAAAACGAATTGATGTAGAAACAACAAACCCCTATGGTTTTAATCCCGGCAGCCCCGAGGCTGTAGAACACGAGAACGTTATTAAGGGCTATTATGTAGTTCCCAAAACGTATTATTCAAACAGGCGCGAAGTAAGCGACGCACTTTTTACAGGGCTCATTGCAGGTAACCTTTGCTCTGAATATGTAAAACAAGATAATTATGACAAGGCTGTGCCTCTTGGTACAGCGCGCTTTATGGCCATTCTCAACGACAATTCAAAAGCTGCTGCAGATGTACGCAAAGAGTTTGATGTTCTTGCTGCCAATTTTATAAATCTGGAAATTGATGATGCTGCAACCTTTTCCCAAAGACTGGAATGGTACCGTTCCTTTATCGACCGCTGGGGCATGACTACTTTCTTACAGACCAACATGGATAACGCTGTAAATAATCTTCTTGTCCTTTGTTATGATGAAAAAAATTATGAACTTGCACAAAAAGGCTGGCTTGAATATAAAGACTATGTTTCGGTAAAGCGTGTTTCTACTATGGAAAATATGCTTTTGGATATTTTTGTTGCAAGCTCTATCAACGGATTATCAGAGGATGAACAGTTATCATTTTTTACCGAACAGCTCAAACAACCCAATGATACAAATAAAGAAAAACGCCTTAAGCAGTATCTGGAAAACCTCTGGATATCAAAGCTTAATAATCTTATGAATAATCATGATTTTAAAACCGGTTACGACCAAAGTGTTCAGGCTCTGGTTCAGCTGCCGGCAAGTTCAAAAATTAAAGCAATGCAAAAAAGTTTTTACAACAACTGCATTGCTCTTATTCATAATGAATTTGCCGACCAGGCCAACGCCCATAATTTTACCCAGGCACGTAAGATTCTTGAGGAAGGGCTGGAACAATTTCCCGCAGACAAAACCTTAAAGAACGATTTATCCCAGCTCAAAAGAATAACCGGCGAATAAACTATCTGCTCATTGTATATATTTCAAGCATGTCTTCTTCGCGCAGGAATCGTGCAGAACCTTTTCCACCATTAACGCCGACTGCACATTTATGAGCCATGAGCTTAAGATCTTCGTCTGTTGCCTGTACTCCAAGCTCTCGCAGATTTGTCGGCATTTTTATTGCGCGGTAAAAATCTTCCATTGCTTCAATTCCCTTAAGGGCAATTTCTTCGTCTGTACCGGCATTGGCAGCAACACCCATAACATTGATTGCGTATCGTTTAAAACGAGGGAGACAGTTTTTATAAACATAGCGTGCCCAGCTTCCCCAGATAGCAGCAAGACCTGCACCGTGAGCAACATCATAAAGTCCGCCAAGCTCATGTTCAAGCTTGTGGGTCATCCAGTCGCCACCATCGTTTCCGCAGCCTGTAAGACCGTTATGAGAAAGACTTCCTGCCCACATAACTTCGGCACGGGCATCGTAATTTTTTGGATCACGTGCAAGAATAAGGGCATTTTCTTTTACAGTACGGAGCAGAGCTTCTGCCATAGAATCGGTAAGCTCCATGTTTCCACCGTTGGTAAAATAACGCTCCATTGTATGCATCATAATATCTGTACAGCCGCACGCAGTCTGATAGTCGGGCAGAGTCATTGTAAGTTCAGGATTCAAAATTGCAAAACGCGGACGGCAATAGTCGCTTGAATAACCGCGCTTAACAAGACCTTCTTCTTTTGTGATAACCGACGAGTCACTCATTTCGCTGCCGGTTGCTGCAAGAGTAAGAATTACACCAAGAGGCATACACGCCTTGGCCTGACGCTTGTAATCATAAAAGTCCCAGACATCGCCGTCGTTCATAACGCCGTAACCAATAGCTTTGGCAGAGTCTATTGCGCTGCCTCCACCAACTGCCAGCAGAAAATCAATGCCTTCTTTTTTGCAAAGTTCAATTCCTTCGTATACAAGACTAAGATGAGGGTTTGGAACTGCACCACCAAGCATTACATAAGAAATGCCTGCTGCATCAAGCTTATCTGTTACACGCTGCATAAGACCTGAACGGATAACGCTGCCACCACCATAATGAATCAAAACCTTCTTTCCGCCAAATTCCTTTACCAGGTCAGCAACCTTTTCTTCTGTGTTCTTTCCAAAAACAACCTTTGTAGGTGTAAAATAATTAAAATCAAACATAAAAAAACCCCGCTTATTTAGATTATACTTTTATCGTATATCCAAAAAAGCGGGTTTGCAAGAAATAATATATTTAATAATTGTATATTTCTGCAGTCCTAGATAAGACTTTCAAGGTCAAGTTCGCCGGCTACACAAGGAGTTGTAATTCCCCAGTTTTCAAGAACCTGTGGGTGAACTTCTCCAAATACTCCGGCTGGCTTTCCGCCTACCATAAGCTGTGCCTGACGTCCAGGAATAAAGCGTGGATCATCACTTTCTACAACAGTATATTCGTGGTCAAGGAAGTATACTAAGCTTGAAACTTCGCTTGCCAGTGTGTTGAAGTTAGCATTTGCAGCAGCAGTAAGGAAGCCAAGGTGCTGGCGTGTGATTGTACCGGTATTTTCGTCTTCCTTGATGTATGCAACTTTACCAATTTCAAAAATCTTGTGTGGGTACATAGCATTGGCACTACCAGCTTCTGCACGGCAAAGAGAAGAAAGAATCTCCGGGCGGATAAACTGATAGTTTTCGCTCATAGGATTTGCAATTTCTATTACTTTTGAACCGTCAATGCGCATATTATCTACGTAGTCTTTCTTAGAACCAACGTAGTTGAAGATCATTTCCTGGTAGCCAAGGCCAACCATTAAAGTCTTTGCTTTACGGCTGAACTCTGTAAGTGGGAGCAGGCGTCCTACAGTAAAGTCCTGTGGAGTGCGTGGCTCAAAGGCACTAACGTTGCAGCCAATCATAACGTCTTCAATAATATCAACTTCGTGGAGGAAGTCGTTGCGGTATGGAGCAGGAGAAAGAGTAATGGTGTAGTCCGGGGTTCCTGAGCCTGTCGAAGGACCCTCTATAGAAACAGTACTTCCCATTCTAATAAGCGCATCTTTTACAGTATCAATATCAAAGTCGCTTCCCAAGAGCTTGTTTACTGCAGCAAGTGTAGTCTTAGTTGTAGGCTGGAAGTAGTAAGGAACCATAATGTCCTTTCCAAGACCTGTGTCATAAGGATGCTTTACAAGAATAGGTTTAATTTCATAACCCTGGTCAGCAAAGTCGCAGGCAACGATGTTTGCACTCAAAATAAGGTTTTCAATATTATCACCTGTAAGCTCTACCATAAGATCCTTGTCGCCAACCTGAACAGCACCAAGTGTTGCAGAGTTGATGATTGGAGCCATAGAAAGAACTTCGTCTTTTGCGTCGCTCAAGAGCGGGAACTTTTTCATATCCTGCAAAATCCAGCCAAAGTCTTTTCCTTTTGGATGGTCTGTAAGAATCTGGCGGCAGGTCATTGGGGCATCGCACTGGAGTGGAACAAAGCTAGTCTTGTCAGGATCAACTGCGTGATATTTTACAGGGAACTTAATCTGGTCTACGCGGTAAACACCCATAGAAATAGACTTTCGCTTGCGTCCAAAGTTCCATGCCAATTTTTCCTGTGTCTGAATAATATCTTTAAGCATAGGGTCGTCAATAGGCTTACCTGTAATCATAAAGGCAACCATGTACGGACGAATATCCTTAAGCTCAGGATCAACTTCTACAACGCGCTCACCGTAATCATTATTTCCGTGATTGCTCATGAGCTTCATATAGTCAACAGTTTTTCCGCCTTCGTGCAGCTTAATCTGGCGTGCAACACCATTTGTAGACCACAGATCAGGACGGTTTGTATCATTCAATTCGATTTTTACAACGCGTTCAGCTTCCGGCTGGCTCATATCAGGCTTTTCATCAAGCTCGGCCTTTGCGCAAGGAAGGATGTCTTCAAGCACATCGTAAGTGTATTTTTTTCCAATAGCATCAAAAAACAGTTTTTCATTACATTCAATTTTAGGCATTTTATTCGTCCCCAAAAAAATTTTTAGTAGTTTATTATAGAAGATTTTGAGGGTTTAGGGAATAGTCCCTTTTTTGTCATTGCGAGGAGCGTAGCGACGTGGCAAACTACGTCTCTTCTTATGGTGACATCGTAGATTGCTTCGCTTCGCTCGCAATGACAAGAAATTCATCCTCATTAATACAAAATCTTTCCATATCCACATGCCCGTCAACAAAAACAATGCCTTCCGCTTCAAGCTTTTCCTGTTGTACACACGGGCCCCCAAACGCAAAGCTGCCTGAACAAAAGCCCTTGGCATTCACAACTCTGTGGCATGGTATAATCCCTGGCTCCGGGTTCACATGAAGGGCATTTCCCACATAACGTCGCAGATTACAGTTCCCCGCCAGCGCCGCTATTTGAGAATAAGTCGCCACTTTGCCTCGAGGTATTAGTTTCACTGCTTCATAGATTTTTTTGGTTGTTGGAGAAATCATAAAGTAATCTTAGTTCAAAATAATCTTTACAAATCTTTTTGTTTCTTTCGAGAGTCCTTTGCTCCAGGTAAGTGCCTTTACCAGAGATCCTGGTTCAGAATTACCTTCGTAGAGGGCGGCTCCCTGGGCATATGTCAGGTCTCCATTTTTATCCATCATCAAAGCACCGCCGGGGTTTTTGCCTGTCATACAGATGCTTAAGGTGCCGCTGCTTATTTCAATTTTGTTGTCGCAATATAAGCCCCATTTCGTGATTTTACTGTGGTTGTTTTCAATCGCTATGATAACATTTCCACTTTTCTGGATATATTCGGGAGCATTGACCATACCGTTAATCTCAAGGCTAGCATTTTTTTCTCCTGAAATTATAAGGGTTCCGCTTCCTACAATCGCATTGTTGTGAAGTTTTTCGCCCATCACAAGGCTGTCAGAACCAACAGAAATAATGTTTTTCCCTTTCAGCACTATGGTAAGGTTTCCTTCAAAAAGAATGGCCGGGAACTCTGCATATTCAAGGCCTTTGTCGCTGGCACCCTTGGTAAGAGTGGCTTTGTTTAATGTTAAGGTTGCGCTTGCCGGGTCAAAGACAGTTGTTCCATCGCCCAGAATGTCTGTGGGGTTTTTAAAATCATTTATCTCAATATTGTTAACAATGAGCCGCTCCGTCGCAAAAAGAAAAAATCCGGCAAAAAACAAACCCAATATGGCAGAAAGCTTTTTCATAAACAAAGACCTCTTTATCTATTTTACCATATGATTTGAGTTTTTGAACAACTAAATGTAGTCTATTTATTTTTCAAATATTTTGCATATATAACGATTGTTTCCCATAGAAAATAGATTTTTTATGTTTCTATGGGAAACAATTGATGCCACAACACTTGTTTTGCAAGGACGTTTATGATTTTTTCCCATAGAAATCAAAATTCTTATATTTCTATGGGAATAAATTGATTATAGCACACAAGATTGACAAATTTATATGTGAAATTTTCCCATAGGAAATTGAATTTGAATATTTCTATGGGAAAAACCTTATAAAACAGAACCAAATTCCAAAATACAAGTTTATTAATTTCCCATAGAAATGAAATGTTTGATGTTTCTGTAGGAAGTAAGAAAAAAATAATTATTTTTCCAGCTTATCTGCCACTTGAGAAAGAAGCTCTACCTGCTCCGAAGGTAGTTTTTCGCATTTGGCTATGAGATCATGATATTTGCGGTAAAGCTTGAGCTGCAGTTCTTCGTTTTCCTTATTATTTTCTGTTGATTTGTTTGTACCGTTTACAAGGTATTCTACGCTTACTCCAAGCACCTGGGCTATTTTGACAGCGGTGTCGGCGGAAGGGGATGAACCAAGTTGTATTCCTTTACCTACATTTCCAACGCTAAAACCAACTTCTTTAGACAAAGCTTTACGGTTCATACCTTTATAATCTAATTCTTCATCAACACGTTTCCAAAAATCGCTCATATTTATATTTTTAAGAAAATTACCTACTTTTTCTTGTAAAAGTAAGAAATTGCCGTAATTAAGCCGATAAGTAAGTAATTACCTACTTTTGATTTCTGAGTGAACAATTGTTTACAAGGCGGGAATATGGCAAAAAACGCAAGTTTAGGAAACGCTAGAAACAACAAAGAAGATGAATTTTATACACAACTTTCTGATATTGAAAAAGAACTGTCTCATTACAAAGAACACTTTCGTGGAAAAACGATTTTGTGCAATTGCGATGACCCTAGGATTTCCAACTTTTTCCGATACTTTGCTTTGAAATTTAATGAACTTGAATTAAAAAGACTGATTACAACCTGTTACAAAAGTCAGGATGTGGACTTATTCAGCCAGAATGATTGTGAAAAAGCTGTATGGCTTGATTATTATGGAAACCCAAATGATCCTACAAGTACAGATTTTTCTACAGTTGAAGTAAAAGATCTTAAAGGCGATGGTGATTTTAGAAGTCCCGAATGTATTGAATTATTAAAACAGGCTGATGTTGTGGTAACAAACCCGCCTTTCAGTTTATTCAGAGAATATGTTGATGTTCTTATGAAATATGAAAAAAAATTTTTAATTATTGGAAGCCAGAATAATATTACTTATAAAGAAATATTTAAGCTGTTCAAAGAAAACAAAATTTGGCTTGGTTATAAGGCTGGAGATATGGCTTTTAAAGTTCCAGAATACTATACCCCAAGAGAAACCCGATATTGGGAAGATGAAACTGGTCAAAAATGGCGAAGTATGGGAAACATCTGCTGGTATACAAATCTTGATATTGCAAAACGTCATGAGGATATTGTTTTGTACAAGAATTATTCAGAGGAAGAGTTTCCGAAGTATGATAATTACGACATTATAAATGTAAATAAAGTATCTGATATCCCTCTTGATTATGAAGGAGTCATGGGTGTGCCTATAACATTTTTTGATAAATACAATCCTGATCAGTTTGAAATATTAGGGATGGCTAATTCAGCAAGATGGTTAGAATATGAATGTTATACAGTTATAGCAGATAAGAAAATCTACAATCGAGTTTTAATCAAACGAAAACACTAAATCACGGCTAGGGTATGTAGCGGCGCGGCGCGGCCACCGCAGTGAAACGAGGAGGCTGACCGTTAGGGAACCGCGGAACACCCGACCTGAGCAACGCGAAGGGAGCCGCCAAAGGAGAAAAAAATGAAAATCACACTTCACACAATAAAAGTACGAGATCTGGTAAACGGATTTGCAGATAATGACGAAGCTGGAGTTGTAGGCTACGGCGGACAGCTGGATATTCGACCTCCTTACCAGAGAGAGTTTTGTTATAACGATAATCAGCAGCAGGCGGTTATGGATACGGTGATAAAGGGATTTCCGCTTAATACGATGTACTGGGTTGTTCGTGATGACGGGCGTTATGAAGTTCTGGATGGGCAGCAGAGGACAATTTCTATTTGCCGTTATGTGAACGGGGCTTTTTCTCACAACATGCGTTACTTCACAAATCTGCAACCAGATGAAAAAGAACAGATTATGAATTATGAGCTTCAGGTTTATTTTTGCGAAGGAACTCCGAGTGAAAAACTGGAATGGTTTCAGACTATAAATATTGCGGGAGAGAAACTGACGAACCAGGAAATAAGAAATGCTGTTTTTGCGGGTCCATGGACTGCAGAGGCAAAAAAGATTTTTTCTAAATCTAACTGTGCTGCAAAGCTTCTTGGAGATAAATATGTAAATGGTAATCCTATTCGTCAGGAATTTTTGGAAACTGTTTTGGGCTGGTATGTGGGCAAGGATGATAAACTTATCCGCAATTATATGGGAAAGCATCAGAACGATACAAACGCAAATGAATTGTGGGTTTACTTTCAGGTTGTTATTGCTTGGGTAAAGGCTCTGTTTCCTAATTACAGAAGAGAGATGAAAGGTATTGATTGGGGAAGCATTTACAATCAGTACCATGACAACGACTATGACCCGGATAAACTTGAAGCCGAAA
>JAEEGL014965056.1_pt1 | contig 11147 bp, 8 predicted proteins | sample 9134231 | NCBI WGS metagenome assembly JAEEGL01 (sample SAMN16246548, study PRJNA631951) | gut metagenome | biome: gut microbiome; feature: rumen; material: fiber-attached | host: Bos | place: Iran: Karaj | collected 2018-10
AAGACGGTTTTTTAAGACCTTCCAGTAGTTTCGTGCTCCGTCATAATCAGGCTGTTCGGTCAGAACACGCACAACATCAACAACGGAAAAATACCATTCTTCCCGCTCGGCGTCCCAAGCAGTGCGGATCGGCTGATCTTCAAAAAGTTGGATTTGATCATGATTCATACGAAAATCACCTCGTATTTATGTGAAGGATCATAAGTGTAAGATATACCTGCAATTTACCAGACACTGTCTGGCAAATTTGATATGCGTATGGCAGACCTTTTGCAAGCAAGGCCTCGTGATATCACTCGACCGCTTTTCATGGGAAATTGCCCCCAAGACCCCGATTAGTCCCTGCCTTCTATTCTCCGACGGATGTCTCTGAGAGATTCGCCTTGATATTTGAAATACAGAGGGCCCGCAACAGAGCTTTTTGTTCCGGTCAACTTCTTGGCCAAACCGGACAGCGACCAGATCTCACCTTCATACAGAACATGTTTGTCATCTGACACAGTACACTTGGTGCCGGAATACGGATTCCCTTGGCAGGAAAATTCGATCTCCGCGCCGACGGGGATATTGCACTTGGAAAACGCAAATGCGGACAGGCGCTCATGGTGCGCCTCGCTGATCTCCTGCGCCGCCTTTTCGTCGCGCTGTTCTTCCGCTGTGGCCTTCCACTTTTTCAGGCGGTGCTTGAAGCCGTTGATCTCGGCAATCGCCTCCAGAATCGCATAGGCGTCCTCCGGCGGCATGGCGTAAAACTCCCGAACGCGTTTCTTGCCGTCCACCTCTTCCGTGGAACGCAGATCCGGATTCAGCTTGTCCAGAATGGCGTGCAGCTTTTTATCAGAAAGCGCCGAATCCACCTCATATGTAGCGTAAACGCGGAATGCAAACGGCACCGCCGTGCTGCGGTTCAGCTCCGCCAGCCGCTGCTTAACGTCGGTCGCATAGCCGATCTTGACATACTGCGGGAAAGAGGGATTTGTCAGAATGTAGATGAAGCCCATAATCATTTCTCCCATTTATATTCTCGATTGAAAAGCTTTACTCCGTTGTGCTGCGCCCGCGACATTCAATATCGTCAATCGCATATTCGCATACAGTATGGATAAACTCAGGAAGGAAACCGCTGTATCCTATTGATTCATATTGAAAAGAATAGCGCCAGTCCGTAAAGAAATTGCTGATTGTTTTCAGATTTGCCTTCAGCGTTGTATCATTCTGGCAAGACCTTTGCTTTATCAGAGCAGATAACACCGCCTGGTGCTTGTCTGGCAGGGCATAGAACAATTGATCAAGATTGTGGATGCAGTCAAATGTGCCCGTCTCTTTCAAAGTTAGTGCCTTTAGTGCCAGTTCTGCGGCAAGAACGCCATTTGTTATCATCGCAGGATCAAGATATGGTCGATTACCAGCATCAGATTTGACATGGTATTGTTTCATCTTTTCTGGATCGCCAAACGGAATACGGCACTTCTCTTCCAGTTTGCAAAAGACATAATAGAATGCTTTGCAATCTAGCAGCACACCACTGGCATCGAATGGACTTTGAAACAGGTGTTTTAGAAAATCGCAGTCTGCTGCTTTATCACAATCCTGGCACTTTTTCGGTTGAGAAAGTCTGTATTTTTTCGCCATAAGTAAATTCAGTTTATGATTTGAGGCGCTTAATCAGCTGACCAGCAAACTTAAGAGCAATTTCATCGCAGGAAAAATCAGCAGAATTGAGTGCCTGTATATCTGCTACGGCAGGATATTTCTCCTTAAGCTGCGCCGTGGTGATGTTGTGCAGAATAGGGAGGATAATCTTCTGCCCGTTAGTGTTTTGGCGACTTAAAAATTCCTGCAATTCTTTCTCGGTCCATTCACGTCCAAAGAAGTTCTCCGAAATTACAATGATTGCAAATTCTGCCTGTCCCACGCCCTCGAGTATTTTCGTCTTCCAATTATCGCCCCATTCTAAAGAATCTTTATCATAGAACACATTTATTCCAAGTTTATCCAGCGATCCCTTCAGCTGATTGACATACTCAATTTTATCTACATTTGCATGGGAAATAAAAACATCATATAGCATTTTCGGTCTTTGCCCTTCCATATGAGATGATGGTGGCGGGAAGTTTGTTGCTTGATACGAGACCATTTTTCCATGCAGCATCTGCATATTATGCAAGAGCGTTTCACCACTTATTTCCGGGTCATAGAAATGCTCATCACGATAGTATTGATATAGGCCATTCCCGAGCCCGTCAATAACGCTGTCGTATCTGCTCGTAATTTTAACATAGAGCTTTATTCCCGCTTGTTCATCGCTGGGATTATCAAGATATTGTTCACAGAGCGCTATATCTTCCGCCAGCATTTGGTCGATGGTTTTCCTGCTGCGAATAGCCATTGCTTTCTCCTCCGGTTCTGAATCCTTCCAATACTCATTATCTGATTCAAGTGCTCTTAAATAGCCCATCATATCATCATAGGCAGAAGGCTTTGTATTACGGTGAAAAAAAGTAGTATGAATGCTTCCATGTAAAGGATGATTCTTTAAATATCTTTCGTTGAAAATATTAATTTCACTCATCCACATATCGTATTGAGGGCCACTGACATAGGAAATTGCAAATCCGTTTTCAGCAGGATGATATTCCTCTCTTCCAATTTTTTCTCCACGCGTAACGAATTCTTTTACCTGCATTTGCAAGCGTGGAGTCTCATTGTCGTCAACATCGTTTATCAAAAGGTACATTTTTAGCTTTGCCGCAATTGCAAGCAGCTCTGGGCGAAAATCAAATTCAGAGTCTATTGCTGCAGCTTTTCCATTAGTTGAAAGTCCCTTGGTAAAATCCGGATCAAGAACGACATACCTTGCTACAAGTTCTGAATACACTTTTTCACTGCCATTGATTTCGGCATATGATTCACAAATTGCTATGTCAGATTCCATCTGTGCTCTAAGCGCAGGAGTGATTTTCACTTGTTTCACCTCATTCCATCTATTAAAGCAAGACAAAACTGGCCTTTTCAGTTGTTCTCCTCGAAGTTCTCTACCTGCTCCATAACCTTACGGAAAACCTCGGGGCTGTACTGTGGCGGGTAGCCGTTTTTCACCAGACAAACCTTGATATCGAACTTGAGCTGATCGCGGACGATCTGATTGTTGAGCCAATCCGCGAACGAGGACTTCGTATCAATGATCTCCTTGATCTTCTTCGCAAGCGATTTGCACTTATCATTGACGGTCACGCCGTCTACGACTTTATCCTCGCCGTACTCAAAATTGTACTGATCGCGCAGCGCCATCAGAATATCGTAGAACGCCTTTTCTTCAAAGGTGAGTCCGATCTTGCGGAAGCTCTCACGGTCGGCGTTCATCTCGCGCAAAATCCGAAGCGCCTGTTCCGTCGCGTTTCGGATGATCTCTTCCGAGGTCTGCTCCTGCGCTTCACCCGCCTCTTCTGCGGTCAGATGCTTCCGGCGCTCGTGGTATTGCTTGATGGTCTCTTCCAGCATCTCCTGGAAACGCTTCGCCGCCATCTGATTGACCTTGCCGTATTCTGTGATCTGCTTGCGCAGCATCTTCACCAGCAGCTCCAGCTTGGAGGCCGGCATTTTCACATCCGACAGCTTCTCGAAAAACTCCGGACTGAAAATATCCTCCTGCTCGCCGTCCTCCAGAACGCTCTCCACCTCGTTGTATTTCAGCGCTTCCGCGACCATCTTTGCAACGCGGCGGTTCATAACGTCCGTGTCGATTTCGGCGTCGGTTCCGCTCATCTTGCGAACAAAGCCCGCAATCGCCATGAAGCACTGAGCAAGCGCGGATTCTGCTTCGCTCAACTCGCCGGACGGCTGGCAAATGTCATACGCGGCGCGCATCCGCTTCACTGTTTTGAGGAAATACGTTTTGAACGAAACGGTTTTGACGCTCTTTCCGTTTTCGCTCTCCGACTGCAGCTCCTGCGTAGAGACAAACACAAACTCTGCCGCCTTGGCAAGCAGGCGATAGCGCTCCGCCGGGTCGCCCTCCGGATTCAGGAACGGGCGCAGATCATAGCCTGCAAACAGGTCTTTCAATACGGCGATTTCTTCCCGGAACACGCTCGTTGCCTGCTCTACATCATCTGCGGAAGGCGCAACGGACGCGTCTCCGCCATAGAGCTTCATGGCGACGCGCATATTGTCCCGAATGCCGATGTAATCGACAATCATGCCGTGATCTTTCCCGGGATACTTGCGGTTGACACGGCTGATTGTCTGAATCAGCATGTGCTTCTGCAGGGGCTTGTCGTTATACAGATATGTGAGCGACGGAACATCGAAGCCGGTGATCCACATATCTACGACGATGACAATGCGGAAATTGGAATAGTCCTGCTTGAACGCGGCGGCCAGATCATCCGAACGCTTGCTGTTCTGCACGCCGCCGAGGTAGTTATACATCTCCTCGGGATCATTGCTGCCGACGCTGGACACCATTGCCATGAACGGCATGGGCTTCAGCTTGCGCAGTTCCTCTTCCGGCACGAGGATATCGCCCGTTGCTTTTTTCTCCTCGAACCACTCCGGGTATTTTCCCTTGAACTGCATCAGAAGATCATAGGCAATCTTTCTGTTGGAGCAGACAACCATTGCCTTCTGCACACGATTCGGATCGTTGGCGCAGGCGGAAACATAGCGATCATGGATATCCACCGCCAGCCGCTCCAGACGGGACGACTCACCAAGGATGATCTCCATGGAGCTCATGGCCTTTTTGCTGGCCTCTACGTCCTCCGCCGTAGCGCCGTCCTCGGCACATTGCTGGTAATAAGCCTCGATCTGCTTGACCTTCTCTGCATCCAGCAACACTTTCGAGATGCGCGGATGATACAGGATCGGCACCGTCAAGCCGTCGGCAACAGCCTGATCCATGGAGTAGCGGTCGATTTCTTCGCCGAAGGTCTGATAGGTTTCATCAATCGGCGTTCCGGTGAAGCCCACAAATGTTGCCTGCGGGAACGCCTCGCGCAGCACTTTCGCGTAGGGCTTGGACACCATCGCGCGCATATTTTCGTCGGCGTCTTTGCTGAATTTGATTCTCTTCGAGTGATCCAGCTGCGTCCGGTGCGCCTCATCCGAGAAGCAGATGATATTGGCGCGATTGTTGATCAGACCGATTTTGTCATCCTCACGGTCGCAGAATTTCTGAATCGTGCAAATATAAAACCCGCCGCTTTCCCGCGCACCGAGCTCCTCCCGCAGTTTTTTGCGGTTCGGAACGATGCTGACTTCGCCGAGATTCAAAAACTCCTTGCTCTTTGTGAAGAGCTTCGCGCCCTGCTTCTGGAGATCCTCGCGGTCTACGATCATGACGATCGTGGGCGAACCGATCTCCGGCACATCCGTGCAGCGCAGCGCAAGCTGCCGGGCAAGGAATGCCATCGTGTACGTCTTGCCGCAGCCGGTGGCGCCGAAATAGGTGCCACCCTTGCCGCTTTTCTCAATCACGGACTTCACAATGCTCTGCTTCAGCAGGCGAGCAGCAAAAAACTGCGGATAGCGACAGACGATTTCCACTTCGTCGCTGTCATATTCGCTGTCCTGAAAATAGATGTAATCCCGGAAGATTTCCAGAAACCGCGCAGGGCTGTAAACGCCTTTGATCATCGTCTGCGTCTCTTCAAACGGCAGGGTGGAAATCTTGTCCCCATCGTTCACGCGGCGCCAGGCGTAGAAATGCTCATACGGTGTGCGGACAGTGCCGAGTCGGGTTTTCACACCGTCGGAGATGCAGGCCAGCGGGCAATAGTGCAGCAGATGCGGAATGTCGCGCCAATAGCGAATGTTGATCTGCTCCCAGGCGTCATGGATCGTCGCGTGGTCGTCAGCCGGATTCTTCAGCTCGATCACGCACAGCGGCATGCCGTTCACATACAGAAGAATGTCCGGGCGGCGGTTTTTCGTCTGCCCGTTGTTGGTGTACTCGACAGTGAACTGGTTGACAGTGCGGAAGAGATTGTTTTCCGGTTCTTCAAAATCGATTAACTGCACCATGCGGGGCGTTCCGCTCTGGGGCGTGAACTGGATCCCGTTGACCATCCAGCCATAGACCTTGTGCAGTGTTGCAAAATCGCTCTCCGCACCCACAAGACGTACGTTGTCCATGATCTGGCGCACCTCTTCCGTCAGCAGATCCGGATTGGACTTGCTCAGAAACTGCTCCAAATCGTCGGCGTACAGAACCTCCCGGCGGGAAGCGCGCGAAATGCTGGTTCCGGCAAGATACTGCCACCCCTCCGCCTCCAAAAAGGCGAGGAACGCACTTTCATATTCCGACTCGCAAAAGCGGCCGTTGTAGTTTTGCAGTCTTGCCATAGCATTTTCCTCCGAATGTCTTTGTGCTCGGTTAGTTCAAATACTGGATTGCCAGTGCAATTAGCGAGAGGCAGCGATTAAAGAAATAATCGTAGTGCCTCGGATCGGTGATATCCACTTTGTTGGTTTCGTGATGGCGGATTCGAAATCCGTTACCAATTTTGGTTAGGGCTGTGAACTCATCATCAAACAACTTCACAAAAGCTGCATTGCCGCCTGCCATGTCATCCACGATCTTTGAAGCAGACTCTTTTTTATCCAAATCCGTATAGTACGTTTTCAGACGCTCCAGTGCATCCCAAATCTTTTCAACAGCATCTCTCGCGCATTCTGGATACGGTTGTTTATAAAGCATAATCGCTTCTTCCAGAAGTTCCTTTGTGCCTTTTTCTTTAATATGAGAAACTGCAGCTTCTATTTCCGGAGTCAGTGGTGTATTTTCCACAATTCTTTCAACGGTTTTCTTATCTGTCAGCTGGTACTGTAAACCTGTTTTTCTAAAGATATCATTGATTTCTGTTTGGAAGCGCTGAAAAACAAAGCTGGTACTCTTTAGTTCAATGTGATGATGCCCAAAATATCTATGAAAATCTTTTACAACCACATCTCTACAGTTTTGAGCAAAGAAGTCTATATAATCCAGCAATGAATATTGATCATACTCGTCTTTTTCGGGCGCACCGCCAAACACATTATACTTGGTTCCCGGAACCGCAATCCGATTACTGTCATCCCGAAACAGTCCCGGGATTTCATATTTCAGATCTGCGCTAAATTGACCGTAATCTAAGCCGCAGCACCCATATCCATCTGGGCATTGCTCCGGATATTTCCATGCAATATTGTCAAAGTACTTTTCACAACATTTCAAAAGGAGAGAATAGAACTCAGGCGTTATCTCGTATGTTTTGGTTATCGGTTTTCGCATTCCGTGACGCTCGGTATAGTACGACATTATTAGCTTATCCTCCGAATTTATGTTTCTTAATTGACAAGCACAACTATCCGAGAAGTTTATTCAGATCTATCGAATACCCCATTGCATTTAATTCTTTCAACAAATCAAATTGCCAATTTGCTGTGCTGGTGTAAACCACCCCAGACAAATCAGAGGGGACTTCAATTCCGCTATCTGCCAGAATGATAACGCGGTTTCTGCCAAGGCTCCCCATGAAGAATCCTGTTTCAAATACTACATTTTGCCGCGCTCTGTTTTGGTCAGCATCCTCATTCTTGCTTCTGCCCAAATCATCGGCAGTAAACAAACAGATTGCGCCGCCTACATCACTGTAGTCCTCAAACTTTTCGATAATTGTTCTGCCCTGATTGGCCTGCTCTGATAGAATCACCGCTTCGATTCCTTGTTTTTCAATGATACGCGCAACAGATTCTTTTAACTCGCCGTCATGTCCATGTACGATAAATACTTTTGAACAGTCAGCGTGGAGGCTAATTGCTGCTTGTTGGTCATCGACAACATCATCAAGATATGATCTCAAGATTGCTATTGCTTCGTTCAAGCCATTGCGGCAGGAGAATACTGCTTCTTTATTTATTGCTTCATCAGACTCATCAAAAGACCAAACACCGCTAAAAAACGAGATCTCAAGAAACGCTTTCATTTCGAGGCTATCTTCACCAAACAGCCTATACAAGAAACGTTTTACGCTGGTTTCCCACGCTTTGAATTCAGCAGCATCATTTGTGATATTCTTCTTTGTCATTGCATCAGCGTCGGCTATCAGCTGTTGCAGTTTTTCATAATCGCTCATGACTTCACCCCTTCTTCCAGCGATCCTTTAATCAGAATCGGGCAAATATCCTTGATCTGTGATTTCAGTTTTTCAACGATGCTCCTGCGCGAAATGTACGCAGCATAAAGCTCAACGACTGCTTTTTGGAGCTGCATATCTGGCACAGGCAATTTGATTTCATAGAATCGTTCAAGATCAAGATTGGTACGGATGCTCGAATCGCTCATGAACCAGCCGCGTCTGTCACTTTCCGCGCGGGAGAACCACATCATGATATATTCGGGAAGAACCGAGGAACCATTTATTTCAAAAACGGAATATGCGGGCGAAATGATGATTGGAGCATCCTCTGCATACAGCGCGATTCTGATGCATTCATCACGACCGGTCTGCATTCCTGAGTACGCAAATTGTCCTTTCTTCACTACCTTGTAGTTGTTGAGATTCACCCCTGTGGTGTTTGCGACAGAAGGCATAAACTGTTTGGAAATGTTGATTCCCTGCACATCCGTAATTGTTCCGGCCTCATTTCTTACGTCTATTTCACGTAGGAGCTCACCAATCGACTTCACAGGAGATGAGTGCTTGATTTTATCTAGCTGTGCATCAATGGTCAGCTTCAAATCCTCCAGTCCGCGCTCATAGCTCTGCTGATTGGCGACCATAGCCTTATAGATATCGACGTATTTCTGCTGAACCGAAATAGGCGGTAAATCAATGTCAATATCGCACATCTCATCGAAGGTAAAAAGCTCTGTTGCGCTTCCCCATGAATGTGTCATTGCATATCTGTCAAATTCTCCTCGGTTGAAATAAATATACAAGTAATCTGATAATAGCAGCTGATTTGCAGACTCCTTTATTCTGAAAGCAATATTGTTGAAAGTGAAGAGCAAAGGCGAGGTCGTGTTATTATAACCCAAACCGACTTTCTCGCCCATGCGGGTTGTTCTAGGGTTATAAATAAACTCGTTTGGCATGATCACATAGAATTTAGAAATAACAGATTCATCAACATCAGCTTTTGTCGCTGTGATTTCTTTAGTGTTAGAGATACCTCTAACAAATGAAATGTCATAGCTTAATGAACTGTTCTTTCGGGTAATTTCTTCAATCAGCGCTCCAAGTTTATATTTACTCAATCCCATATCCAATCCCTCTGAACGCTTTCTCCAGCATCTGCTGAGACTGTTTTTCCTGCGCCAGAACCTCGCGCATTTCCTGCTGGATGCGAGCCATCTCTGCCGTGAAGTCGATTTCCAGATCATGATCAATGAACTCAATGTACTTGCTGGGGACAAGGCTCCAACCGTTCTGCTCGATCTCCGCCAAGCTGACGCTGCGATAGAGCTCCGGCACCTCATAATGCGCGCCATCGACTCCTTCTTCCTGCCATGTATGATAGATCTCCGCTGCCCGTTCGATCTGCTCCGTGATCAGACGGACTTTCTTTTTGTTCTCACCCTTGACCGGGTTTTCCGTCCAGGTACGCAGATCCATGAAAAGAATCTCATGCTCGCGATTGCGGAGCTTGCGGCCATGATAGTCGCCGCCCTTCTTGTTCTGGTTCAGAATCCAGAGCGTAACACTGATATCCGTCGTGATGAACAACTCACGGGGAAGAATGATGATGGCCTCCACCTTGTCATTCTGGATCAGCTTTTTGCGAATCTCGACGGTGTCGCTGTCGCCCAGGGCGCCGTTCGCCAGCAGGAAACCGGCGACGCCGTCAACTTTCAGATGGGAGAGTATGTGGAGAATCCATGCGTAATTGGCATTGCTCTCCGGCGGCAGACCATAATCTGCCCAACGGGCGTCGGTTTTCAGGTTTTCGTCATACCAGCCCTTGAGATTGAAGGGCGGGTTCGCCATGATGTAATTGAAATAGAGCCCTTTGTGCAGATCGTGCGTAAAGGAAGAATCATTCGTATCACCGAGGTGGTGGCTGATGCCGCGCAGGGCGAGATTCATTTTCGCCAGACGGTACGTTGCGGCATCCTTCTCCTGACCGTATACATTGATCCGGCTGATGTCGCCGCGTTTGGCCTTGACCAGCTCCGCGCTCTGGATGAACATACCGCCAGAACCGCAGCAGGGGTCATAGAGCGTGCCGTCATAAGGCTCGATCATGGCGGCGATCAGCTGCACGACGTCATGCGGCGTGTAGTACTCGCCCTCCTCCTTGGTCGCGTTCACGGCGAACTCCTTGAGGAAGTATTCATACACGCGGCCGATCAGATCCTTCTCCTCACCGAACGCCTTGTGGCTGATCTTATTGACCTCGTCCACCAGCTTTTTGATGTCGTTCGGGGCGAGATTGCGCGTCGTAAACGTGCCCTCCACAAAGCAGCCCTTGAGCTGCGTGCTGTTGGCGGCGATGCTGTGCAAAGCGGTATCGAGCGCAACATTCAGCTGCGGCGCAGGCGTATTGATGATGGTGGACCAGCGGGCCTCCGGCAGCAGATTATAGGTGCCGTCCGTGAAAGTGGGATCGTCCAGAAAGGCAGCCTTGATATCCGGATCATCGGGGTCCAATCCCTCCGCAATCAGATTCTGTCGGAGGTTTTCAATGCCGTCTTCAAACTTCTCTCCGATGAACCGCAGGAACACCAGCGTCAGCATCATATCGCGCTTTTCAAAGAAAGAGCCGGAGTTGCGCGCCGCGCGCAGAATGTCCCGGCACTTGAACAGGATCGAATCCAGATTGATCTTTTCTTCTGCTTTTTTCTTGGCCATATCAATATCCTTCTTCTGTTGGTTTCAAATGTTAATTGCTGTAGTCTGCGTTTGGAGAAAGGCAGCTCATGATTGTGAAAAACTCTGCGCGGGAATCCTCATCCACCCAAGTCTCGCCAATGGACAAACCATGCTCCGATATATCCGTATAATCGAGCGCAAATAGAGCATAATAGAAAGCTTCAACTTTGTCCCTCTGCTCAACTTCTTTGAGGCCGTGCTGATTTCCCTTTTGGAAAGTCTCATCTCTGCCAAGAAGCTTTTGGCACTGTCCTCCCCACCTTGGATCGCCCAAAATTTCAACGAGAGGCT
>JAEEGL010157379.1_pt1 | contig 11146 bp, 7 predicted proteins | sample 9134231 | NCBI WGS metagenome assembly JAEEGL01 (sample SAMN16246548, study PRJNA631951) | gut metagenome | biome: gut microbiome; feature: rumen; material: fiber-attached | host: Bos | place: Iran: Karaj | collected 2018-10
GCTTCGCTGGGCGAGAAACTACAAATTGTTCAAGGCTGTTGACGCCGATGGCAATGGCGTAATCAGCCCCGAGGAAAAGGAGGCGGCCCCCGAGAAAATTCGCAACTATTTCAGAGACATGCCACGTCCAGGCAACTTTGGCAGGCCTGACAGAGGCGACAGGCCAGAGAGAGGCGGCAGGCCAGGCATGGAAGGCAGACCAGACAGAGGCGACAGGCCAGAGAGAGGCGGCAGGCCAGGCATGGAAGGCAGACCAGACAGAGGTGGAAGACCAGACAGAGGTGGCAGGCCAGGCAGACCAGGCAGGCCAGGCGACAAGCCACAAAGAGGCGAGAACGGCAATCCGCCGCCACCGCCAGAAGGTGACAACGGCAATCCGCCGCCAGCTGAAGATTAATTAAATAATCATCAATTATAAGCCTACGGCAAAAAACATAAAGGTCGTAGGCTTTTTTTATTACTCTGTAAACGCATCGATTATAAAATTAGTCAAGCCACAGTACTTTTGCTATTACTTCCTTATAAATAAAACTGTATCCTTTTACGTTTATATCCTTATGATGAATGTTATTTATAATTCTCAAGCGAGGCAATAGAATGGACGAAAACAATGATTTGAATGAAGAGCCTGTGAAACTGCGCATGCCTGAAGACGCAAAGGGCGCGGAGAACGACAGGGCAGCGGAAACGCCGGAAAGCTCAGAAGCGAATGATGCCGATAAAAAATGCGAAGCCGATGGTAAGAAAGAGTGTTGCTCATGCCATATTGACTATAGTGAACTAATGAAAAAGCTATTCCAGCCGTGGTCGGATGAATGTGGCGGCAAACTTGAGGCGGCTCCGAAATGGCTCGTGACATTGGCGGCATTCGGACTCTTTGTCATGCTGAATCAAGTCAAGATACCGCTGGCTGGTGGTAAGGCTGCCTTTGCTGATTTGGCTTTCATCGTGGCTTTCATTCCAGTGTTCCTGTACTACCTAAAGAACAGGCGTGGATTCTTCTATCCTCTTCTTGGAGTGGTGGCGCTGTTTTTCGCATGCATTGCCAACATTGCATCTGCGCCTGGAGTTGGCGCCGTCATTGACATCGCTCAGATGATACAGCAGTTGCTTTGCGGAGTATTGCTGTTCTCATTCCTTGTTGAGAACGCTCCTTGTGCAGCGGCAGTTTCCGTGACCTTGGCTTTGTTGTTAAATGTACTAGTTGCGTTGCCTCAGGCATTTACGTATGGATTTGGAAGCGTTTATCCGCCTGCGGACATATTAAAGCTCAAATGGGGCTTTGGCGCGGCATACACAGGGCTGTTCCGTAGCCGCATGGCGTTGAGTTTCTTCCTTGCCGCTGGAATCGCATGGTTGCAGCCTGTGCTTTTCGGAAAACGTAAATTCATCGGCACGGTGGTCGCGATTGTGATGACTGTTATTTGTCTGCTTGCCATTTCACACGGACAGATGCTTTTCATTGTCTGCCTAGTGCTTTTGCCTGGCGCTTTCCTGCATTCACGCCGTGCAGGCATCGCCAACATTGTGGCGATGATCATCGCACTGTTCTTATCTTTCACTGTGATCAATCCCACTCACAATGAGGCGATTCTCAACACATTCAATCCCATGAAGACAGGTGACTATCCAGGCGAACTCAAGACAAATCATATTGACTTTGCAGCAGCATTGAATATGGCTGAACGCAAGCCGCTTTATGGCGTCGGCTCTGGAAGATACCAGCAGTGCGTTGGACGTTGCTATGGCGACCTTCCCAACCCAAGTTACAATGACATTGACACAGACACTCAAGCCTCTGTAGGAATTCTTGCAGGAACGATGGGCTATCCAGTGGTGGCATTGATTATGGCGCTCATAGCCTCGACTGCTGCGTGTGGAGTTCGTCGTTTCCTTAAATCTGATGGTGCGAACACTGTCGCATTGGGAGGAGCGCTTGCCTTGGCGGTCGTATTTCTTGGAATGTTTGTTTCTGACCCGTTCACTCGTGGTCTTGGCTGGATGGTTGCGTTGGCATTGGCCTCCGCGTCCATTCCGAATCCGACCGAGGAGCTTATCTCCTTCAGGCGTGTCGCTCCAGGCTCTGTCATTGCCTTTGGACTTGTGATGGCATTGCTTCTGGGCTGCGTTGCATTGCGTGACAAGGCGGATGATCCGCTCAAGGGGACGGCAAATGCCGTCATTGACGGAGGATCTGGCGTTGGCATTGATCCCAGTGCACAAGAGGAGAGCGTTTTCAAGATAATCGACGCGGCGGAGGCCGCATCGTTCACGCCGCCATTCGAGAAGGGAACTGATTCTCAGGCGGCTAAGAACACCGTGCTCAAGATATTGGATGGCAAAGGAACGCCGCCTGACGGCAAGGAACCCGCCATGGAATTCGGTGGCGCAGTCTTCAACTTCGAACTTGCCAACGCCGCGACCTGCAAAGTCTGGCTGCGTGTGTGGTGGGACGGCTCCTGCGGCAACACTATCAATGTCAAGATGGATGATGAGGCTAAGTCTGTGACCGTCGGCAATGACGGCACATACAGGACATGGCATTGGATGGAGGCTCCGAGACTCTACAAGCTGGAGCCTGGCAAGCACACTCTCACGCTTTTGAACCGTGAGGACGGCATCATGTTTGACCAGCTTCTTATCACAAACGACCAGCAGTATGTTCCGCAGGAAATAGAGGAAGAATGACAATGCGTTTATGCCATTTATTCGTGTTGGCGGCGTTGATAGGCGTAGCTTCGCTCCAATTCAACTCTCTCGCAGATGATGTCGAAGTGGCTACGCCTGACTCAGATGATATGGAAGCGCTTGCCGCCAAGGAGTTCCTGTCCGAAGTCAGAAGGCCACTTCGCATTGACGCATGGGGCGAGTTCACTGGCAAGGTGACTTACAAGTCCAACGACAAGAGCGTCAAGGGCGATCTGCGCGTGAGGATTACCTTCACGCAGTCTTCAATGCACACGCAGATTGTTCTCAACGACAAGAATGTCTATGTGCTTGAGCAGACGCATAAGGACGGCGAGGCGGTCAAGGCTAAGATTGAACCGCCAGACAAAGAGGAGAAGCCTGGCCTCTTTGACTTTGGAATCGACCCTGAGGATTTGACTTTCTCATTTATCTACTGGGATTTCATCGAAGAGCTGCCACGCAAGAGCAGCAGACTTCGTGAATGCCGAGTGATGCGCCTAAAGGACCCAAAGGGTGACGGCACGGTAAATGTCTGGTTCAGCGCAAAGCACGGCTTCCCGATGGAGGCATGGTGGTATAAGGCAGGGCAGGAGAAGCCTTGGCGAAAGTTGGAGTTCAAAGGAGCAAAACGTTTCGAGAATGGACTTTGGTTTGTCAAGGAGATGCGTCTTGAAGGAAACGATTGGAAGACACAGGTGAGATTCGACCATGTTGAATTGAACCCAGTTGGAGAATGAGATATCCTTCGGCTTGATGAGGCGTGAAAAATTGTCAAGAAATGTCGAAAATTTACGCTTTGCCGATTTGACAATTACAGAAATAGCGGGATATTAATAGATATGAATCGGGCTCATAGCTCAGTCGGTTAGAGCTGACGACTCATAATCGTCCGGTCGCTGGTTCGAGCCCAGCTGAGCCCACCAATTTCAAGAGCCCCATGCATTTCAAACGTTGTTTGCCTGGGGCTTTTTTCTCTTTGTGTGTTTTTGATATGTCTTATTAATTTAGGAGTTTTAAGGTAACTCTCCATAATGGATTGGTTTAGGCGTATAAATGGACTGCATCTGGGGCGCATTGCGATGGCAGTGTTGGCTTTGCTGTTCATTGCTGTGCTTGCCTTGGACATGCTTGGGGTCCCGAAAGTGCTTACGGATGGTATATGTCGTTGCGGGAGCCATTTTGACGTCTATATTTCCATTCAAAGGCTTCATTGTGGTCCCATATCTGGAATCTCATGCAGTAGAATTGATTTGAAGTTTGACACGGATGCAGGACCACTGCATTTCACTGCAAATGATGCTAAAATCAATATTGCATGGGTGAACCTCTTGACTCGCAATGGCTTGCCTTTTAATGGATTGTCGTTCAGGGAGGGCACGGCGGAACTGTTCACTCCGACATGGAGGAAGCTCTATACCGTTAAGGTCTCTGGCCTTTTTTTCGCAAATGACGGCATTGATGAAGGAAAGGTTAGCGTTGCCGCTGAGTTTGAGGGAATCAAGTTGCGTCTTCAGACAAGACTGAGCGGACTTGCCTCGCTCCACATTGATTCAGATAAAGACGACAAAGTTGGAATTTTCTTGCCGCCTGATGCCAAACTATGCGAAAAACTGGAGGAGTTTTCGAAACATCTCAAAGAGTTTGATTTCGGTATTGACGATACTGTGCTTACAGTGAATGCCAATTTGAATGTCAATGAGCCTGAGAAAGTTGAACTTACAGGCGCGTTCAATGTGGGGGACGCGGTCATGTCGGGCATCATGGTGTCCCGATTGCGCGGGCGCTTTGCAATGAAGGAGAATCAGCTGACCGCAGAAGATGTCGTGTGGTTTTCAGACAAAGGCATGCTCCACGGTAATTTCAGTTTTGACCTTAAAGACAATATATTGTACAGCAGAGGGCGCGGCAAGGTTGAGCCTGCGATGGTTGCAAGGCTTCTTGGACAGGATTTCAAGGGGGCGTCGCTTTTGAACGACATGGTCGTGCCATGGAATGTAAGCTGGCACATTCCCGAAGTGCGCCTTGGCACATCGAAAATCCAGTTGAATTTGGATTGCGATTTCAGGAACATCGAAGTTGGCGGCCTTAAACTTAAGAGCGGTGGATTCCATGTGGAATTCAACGACGACAATATAAAAGTCTCCGACATCTATGTCACCAGAAGCAACCATGACCATTTGAGGGGGGACATCGCCTACAATCTGAAGCACGAGACATTGGCCCTTAACGTTGATGGAAGTTGCGATGTGGGAAGCATCGCACAGGAACTTGGAGCCAAGTTCAATTCTGCGCTGCGCCGCGACAGCGACATGCGTCTCGCCTTTGATTTCAATCTTGAGGAGTCGCCGATCAATCCAGAAAAATGGAAGCTTTCAGGCAAGTGCTCCATGGCTTCATTGGCATTCGATGATTGGAACATTTCCAATGTGAATGCCAATATCAGGCTGGACGAGGGGAAGCTCTCCATTGAAGACGGCGCATTTTGGTTTGGCAAGCATGAAATTCAGCCATGCAGTTTCAATATATCTTCCAATATTACTAAATTATTTGATGAAAACAACAAGGATTGCGAATTGGATATACATAATAGTCTCTCCATTGGACTGAACTACGGAGACAGGCTTGACGCGGCCCTTTCGCTTGGTTCCATTATAAAATGGAAGCCGTTCATAGGAACGTTGAGTTTTGCGGCGCAAGGCAAGGCTTACGGCGACAGAATCTATGACATGTATCTTGCGGACTCTGGAATCGAAGACATCGACTTGTTTGCGCCGTTCAAATGCAATGGTCCTCCAGTCGATTTTGAATTGGAGATTCCGACTGTCAAACTGAACGACCTTGGCAAGACACGGCTTCAGGGGAAACTCAAAGGCGAGAACTGCGCGTTCGGGCGGTTTGCCGCAAGGGATGTTACGTGCGGCCTTTTCATTGACGGCGAACGGACTGTGTTTTCAGACATAAGGGGAACCACCGTCGAAGGCTATGACGCGGCACTTACAGTCGAGATTATCTATTCTCCTTTTATCCTGAACATTAAGGACCTCAAGTTCAAAGGAGACCCAAGCGTCTGCGAACCATACGTCATGCAGACTGATGCTCAGAAAATTTACAGGGAAATCTGGAAGGATGTGGAATGGGCTCCTGACGCAATGCCATACATCGACATTCCGCTGATATCATATTCGTCGTCCTCCACGGGCGGGTGGAATTTCGAGATGAAGGCGGGAATCAAGGCTCAGAAGTTCAGATACATGGGCAACGAAGTGGCCGACACCGAACTGGAAATGTCCATTGAACTTCCAGACAATGGAGTTGAACTCAAGCCGATTTCCCTTACGCTCGGCGGGACGCGCCTGCACGGCAACTGCCTCTTCTCGTTTGGCACACAGCCTCTTTTCAGTTTCAGGGTGGAGGACGCCAGCGGTTCGCTGGACATAAAGAATGCGCTTTCACGCATAAATCCTGAACTGTTGAAGGAGTTCAAGCAACTTGAATTGGAAGGAGTTAAGACATTCTTCTGCGAAGGGAGCATGTTTCTTAGCGGCCCGATGGACTTAAGAGTCAGTGGGAACATAGGAGCTGGCCTTTTCAGGCTTAATGACAAAGAGGTAACTGATTTTGACGCCAAATGGTTCTTTGAGAACGGAAGGATCCGATGGGATGTCGTGGACGCCATGTACCTTGACGGTTCCGTCAATACGACAGGCGACTATGACTTGCACTCCCGCAAGGGAGATATCCTTTTGGTGGCGAAAAAACTGAATTGGTCAAAGTTGCTTGCCCTTGCCAATAAGGGGGATGCTGCTGATGGCGACTCAAAAAAAGCCAATGGCGCAGACAACAAGGAGAATGGCGTTTCAGGGCATGTCGATTTCGAGTGCAGCATGAAGTTCATGAGCGGATGGGCAGGGCGGCCATACAATCTAGAAGGAGTAGGGCATTTTGCATTGCGCGAGGCTGACCTCTGGAATGTTCCATTGATGCGGAAACTTGAGCGCCTTCTTGAAATCTCAACATTTAAGTTGTTCTCCTCAAAGAGTAAGGATAAGACCTCTTTGGGGCAGATTACAGCGTTGGCCACTGATATTGAGTTCATGGGGACGCGTGTTGTCCTTCCGAACATCAGCACGAATGGAACAATAATCGCGCTCTCGGGAAGCGGAGAATACTCTTGGGAGAACGATAGGCTCAAAGCCTACATTAGCGGTGAGGCGTTGAAGGACATTTCGCTCATTTCTATTATCTTAAAGCCATTTTCATGGGCGTTTCATGCAGAGCTGACGGGCACAAAGGACAAGGCTGAATGGAAGATGAGAACGGCATTGAGCAAGTTAAATGATTAATTTCCCATGGGGGATGGAAAGATGGGAAAAAGGAGGGTTTTGGACAATGATGACAAATTAATCGCTTTTTTTTCTAAAAAATCGCTTATTCAACTTGTTAGACAGAAAAAATAAGTTAATTTATGGTATTAAGCAATCATAACAGTACAAAGAAGGTGATAATATATGTTTAAGCGCATCTCTGATTTTTTCGTCAGGGTCTTCCACAATGATGTGGCGATTGACCTTGGCACAATGAATACACTGTGTTATGTGAGGGGGCAGGGCATAGTGATAGAGGAACCGACCGTCATTACGGTCAATCCACAGACGCATGAGGTAATTGCAGTCGGGCACGAGGCAAAGGAGATGCTTGGTGTCAATACAGGAAATCTCTTGGCGATAAGGCCGATGCGTCATGGCGCGATGAGCGACCCTGGTGTGACGGCGAAGCTTTTGGAGCAATTCCTGCGCAAGGCGTCCAGTCCATTCTGCATGATGCGGCCACGGGTGATGGTGGCGGTTCCGTCAGGCATAAGCGAGTTGGTTCGTCAGGCTGTGCATGACACGTTCAAGTCGGCTGGAGCGCGCGAAGTTCGCCTTGTCGAGGAGCCTTTGGCCGCCGCGATAGGGGCGGGGCTTCCAGTCGATTCTCCAGAGGGTTGCATGATTGTCGATATCGGCGGCGGCACGACGGAGATAGCGGTCGTGGCGCTTGGCAACATAGTCCACTGCAACAGCGTGAATTACGCTGGCGATGCAATGGACAACGCCATTGTGAACCACATGAGGGAGATTCATAACCTGTGCATCGGCGAACTGACCAGTGAGAACATCAAGATAACGCTTGGAAGCGCGGTGCCGTTTGCTGATTTGAACAGAGAGGAGAAGACCATGGAGGTCTCAGGCTCCATGATGAAGTCCCACGGCAACAATCTTCCTGGCACCGTTGTCATCAACAGCGAAGAGATTCGTTCCGCCCTTCTTGATCCGATTGGGAAGATAACGGATGGAATCGCAAAGACTTTGGCGGCCTGCAAGCCATCATTGGCTGGCAATCTGACAGTTTATGGCATGACAATCACGGGCGGCAGCTCGCAGTTGCCTGGACTCGACACGCTTCTGCGCAGGCAGTTTGGAATTCCTGTTCATCGCGCTGAGAAGCCAACGAAGTCCGTGACATTGGGGCTTGGTAAAATGATGGAGAAGTCAGACATATTTGCATCTCCACAGGCTCCAGCAGTCGGTGTGAACGTCTGAAGATTTTGAGTCCCCCGACTTCGCAGTTCTGCGTCGGGGCATAATGAATAATCCAACGTAATTAAATTGTAAGGAGAACAGAAATGGCACGTCCAGTAACGATTTTTACAGGTCAGTGGGGAGATTTACCGTTGGCGAAGTTGGCCCCGAAGATAAAGTCATTTGGCTACGATGGCCTTGAGCTTGCCTGCTGGGGAGATCATTTCGATGTCTTCGAAGCCGCAAAATCCAAGAAATACTGCGATGCCAAAAAGGCTCTCCTCGCCAAGAGCGGACTCAAATGCTGGGCAATAAGCAACCATCTCGCTGGCCAGATGACCTGCGACCTCAACAATGATTCGCGTTCCGATGGTTTCGGCGCATTGCCAGCGGACTGCAACGGCAACGCTGAGAAGAAGCGCGCATGGGCCATCAAATCCATGAAGGCCGCCGCAAAAGCCGCAAAGAATATGGGCATCTCCGTCGTCAACGGCTTCACAGGCTCCCCGATATGGCATCTCCTCTACAGTTTCCCGCCAGTGAGCGACGAGACCATTGATGCAGGTTTCAAGTTCTTTGCAGACACATGGAATCCAATCCTTGACGAATTTGACAAGTGCGGCGTCAAATTCGCTTTGGAAGTCCATCCGACTGAAATCGCATTTGACATCTTCACCGCGAAACGCGCCCTTGATGCCATCGGGCATCGTCCTGCGTTCGGCTTCAACTTTGATCCGAGCCATCTTCTTTGGCAGGGTGTTGATCCTGTCATGTTCATCCGCGAGTTCCCAGACCGCATCTACCACGTCCATGTGAAAGACGCGGAAGTGACGCTTGATCGACGCACAGGCATCCTCGCCTCGCACATCAATTTCGGTCAGCCCAACAGAGGCTGGGACTTCCGTAGCCCAGGGCACGGTAGTGTGAATTTCGAGGAGATCATCCGCGAACTCAACCGCATCGGCTACACAGGACCGCTCTCAGTCGAATGGGAAGACAGCGGAATGGAGCGTGAATACGGCGCGAAAGACGCCTGCCAGTTCGTCCGCTCAATCGACTTCGCGCCATCGAACATCGCGTTTGACGCCGCATTCGAGAAGTGATGATAGATTAACATGATGATTACGCAAGCCCGAACTTTTTTGTTCGGGCTTGTGTCTATATGAGCACCACCATGAAGGAAGTTTTATCTCGCCTAGCCGACCAGATTTTCGCCGCAGTCACAGGAACATGCGATGACGGACGCCCCGCGCTGCCGTATTTCACATACAAGGGCATTCCCTTTGCGCCTTCTGATTGGGAGCGCGATGTCTCGCAGCAGGAGAGTTGCGACTCATACGACAAGTATCAGATAATCTATAAGTCGCCCGACAAACTTCTGCGCTTGCGGATTGTCTATACCATATATAATGAATATCCTGTGATTGAATGGCTGCCGTTCGTGGAGTCGGCGGGCGACGTGGATTCTGGCATCGTCGATGGATTCCGCTCGCTCTATCTGGAGATTCCGCTTATGTCTCCAGGCGAACGGAAGAATTTTCCGAGGCAGATGATTCGCCTCAGGCGGAATATCGGCGCGATGACTCACGTCGATGATTTCATCGCGCAGGATGTCTGGCTGTCCGACCGCTATCCGCTGACAAAGGCGCGCATGGATACAAACGAGGGCCGCTCCTCCGCCGCATGGCTGCCGTTCTTCGGCATCGACTTTGACGACGACTACGGATTCAACGTCGGAATAGGATGGTCAGGGCAGTGGGACGCCAATTTCGAGATTGCCTACGACCGCGAATTGGATGCGCAGAAAAAGTATCCTCTCAAACTGAGAGTGGATTCTGGCATGGAGCGTACGCATTTCAGAGTGCGGCCAGGGGAGAGCATACGGCAGCCGTCGATGTTTGTCATGTTGCGGGACGGCATGAGTGTCATAGAATGCATGAACCTGCATAGAAGGTTTATGCTTGATTTCCATAGTCCGCACGGTGCTGACGGAAAGGTCATTCGTCCACCGTTCGCCGTCGCCGTCTGGGGAGGCCAGACAAATGACACTGTAATGTCCTACCTTGATGAGATAGAAAGGCGTAATCTCCGCTATGACTTGCTGTGGATGGACGCAGGATGGTACGGAGAGGACCGCGAGGTGGCGACTGACGAACATCAGGGGAGCGACTGGTCGCGCACCGTCGGCAACTGGCGCGTCAACCAAGTGCCGCATCCAGGCGGATTGTCTCCGATTGCGACAAAGGCGCATTCGATGGGCATGAAGTTCATGCTGTGGGTGGAGATGGAGCGTGTCATTCCAGGCTCGCCGTTGGCGAAGGAGCATCCTGCATGGGTGCTGAAGAATCCAGCATCGCCCGAGGACAGTTTCATGCTGAATCTCGGGAATCCTGATGCAAGGCGTTGGGCTGTCGATACAGTCCGCAGACTTGTGGAATGCGAGGGCGTTGACTACTACCGCGAGGACTTCAACTTCAACACGATACCATACTGGCGCGGCAACGACGAGGCCGAGCGGCAGGGCATCAGCGAGGCGAAATTCGTCGCAGGTCTCTATGAGTTCTGGGACGAACTCCTGCGGCTTTTCCCGAACATGATGATTGACAACTGCGCGAGCGGCGGTCGCCGCATAGATTTCGAGACCGCTTCAAGAAGCGTCTGCATGTACCGCTCAGACATCATCGGGCGGTATTTCTATGATTCATCTTCATCGCAACTATCTCAGTTGCACTATCTTGCGCAGTGGGTTCCGCTTTTTGGCGGCAGCGTCGCCGTTGAGGACGGCCATGCATACGAGGCGCTTGCATGCGTCTCGCCTGGAGTCAGTTTCGGCTGCGGGTATGATCCGTCGCAGCAAGATGCGGCGAAGCGGAAGTCCATCACAGACTGCATGAAAC
>JAEEGL010321923.1_pt1 | contig 11146 bp, 12 predicted proteins | sample 9134231 | NCBI WGS metagenome assembly JAEEGL01 (sample SAMN16246548, study PRJNA631951) | gut metagenome | biome: gut microbiome; feature: rumen; material: fiber-attached | host: Bos | place: Iran: Karaj | collected 2018-10
ATACTCATTTTTTGCTTTCATAAGGATACCTATAGTTGAGCCATTAACATTGTAAGCCATGAGCGATGAACTGATTCTAGTACAAAGCCTCATTCACGAGATTCGAGGCAAGAAAGTGATGCTGGATTTTGATCTGGCGAGATTGTATCACATTGAGACGAAAGCGTTGAAGCAAGCTGTGCGCAGAAATCTCGAAAGATTTCCGGAGGATTTTATGTTTACACTCTCCCAAGAAGAGTTTAACTTATTGAAAATCAATATAAGGTCACAATTTGTGACCTTAGAGAATGCCCGCGGGAAATACCCGAAATATTCGCCTTTCGCTTTTACTCAAGAAGGGGTCGCTATGCTATCCTCTGTATTGAAAAGCGACATCGCCATTGCCGCCAACATCGCCATTATGCGAGCCTTCGTACAGGTTCGGGAATATCTGTTAGCGGCCTCTTCGGTCTCGTCAGAATTGAAAGAATTACGGGCCAGAGTGGATTTGCTCGTGCTCCAACGCGAGGAAGACCTTGGTGCACTAAATGACCTCTCCGAGGATGTTAGAGAGGATATAGACAATTTATATCTTGCACTCGGGGAACTGTCAAACCGCCTGGAAGAAAAGAAAAAAGAACCGACGCCCCGTATTGGTTTCAAACAACAAACAGATTCCCGGGACGAGCCCGGAAATGAAGGAGAGGGACAAGCCCGGAAATGAAGGAGAGGGCTATCTGGAAAGCCTGATCAAGGCCGCGAACTACTTCTTATTAAAGACCAGATTGGAGCCGTCGAAGTCCTTGCCGCCGAGGAGCATACCGGCTTGGTAGTCGTATTCGACCTTAGTGCCATCTTCAAGGGTGATGGTCAGTTTGCCATTCTTGTATTGCCAGGTGCCCTCCTTGACGTCTTCGTAGTAACTGGCCGGAATCTTGTCGATAGAGCCGTCCCGGTTGACGTACATTGCCGGATGGGCGGGGAGGTAGGAATACCATCTGACCTTCACGTCCTTGCCGGAGCCGAATTCCAGGGTATGGGTGATGGTCTGCGTCCCGGCGTCTGCCACGAAGATTTCCTGCTTGTTCTCCCAGACGGTGTTCTTGAAAACGGGTTTCTTGGCATTCATAACGGTGCAGGATAAAAGGGTCAGAAGAAGAGCGGAGCAAATTCCGCAGATGACGGTGTGAAGTGTGGTCATAGTCGTAATGGTTAATGTCCGGGACAAATTTACAATAATTTTGCAAAAAACCGCTACGGTTTTTGCAGTACTGGGAGAAAAAGCCTGATACCATGAAAAGAATCCTTGCAACTATCTGCGTCCTCATCGCGGGGAGCCTCCTCGGAAGCCTTTGCGCCGAGGCCCAGGTGCGCGTGTACCGCGGCAATTCCACCTATTCCGGCGACATCATCTGCACGGTCCGGGACGGGAAGATTTATCAGAGAAATTCCAGCTACAGCGGCGATATCCTCTGCCGGATCAGCAGCGGAAAGATATATAAAGGGAATTCTTCCTACAGCGGTGATATCCTCTATAACGTGAGGGACAGCAAACTCTATAGAGGAAATTCCACCTATAGCGGCGCCATCGTCGCAAATATGCGAAACGGAAAACTCTACAAGGGTAATTCCTCGTATAGCGGCGACATAATCCTCAATAAACGCGACAACAAGGTCTATAACGGAAACTCCTCCTACAGCGGCGACATCCTCTACCGCTTCGACGGCCCCCTGACCCTCCCGGAATTCTACGCCGTCTGGTATGTCGTAAACTACGTTTACTGATGGATTCCGGGTCAAGCCCGGAATGACGGGAAAGGGCAAGCCCGGAATGGAACGAAGTTTGTATTTTTGGAGATAGGTTTGTATTTTTGCATTTAGAGTTAAGGAGGAATTTACTATGAAAACTATTGTCAAGATATTCGCGGCGGCCGTGGTAGCGGTCCTCTGCGCGGTGTCCTGCGGAGACAGGCATACCCCTTACAGACCCACTGACACCTCTGGCACGAATCCCGGCGGCGGCAACAACCCCGGCGGCAACACCAACGTCAAGGCCAAACTGATGTCCAACTGGAAAATTCAGTACAAAGGCCGGGAAGACTACATCGAAGAAAACGGCAGCGTCTCCCGCGTCGAGCACTTCTATGTCGAAGCGCCGGGCGCAACTTATTTCCTGTTCCGCACCATCAATCCGGATGTCTTCCAGGAAAATTACGGCACCGATGTCATCAAATTCTTCCAGGACGAGCAGAGTTATCTGGAGCAGGACGCGGAGAATTACAACGAAAACGTCACGGACTATCTCTATACGTCCGACAAGACGGATCTCCTCTTCGACCGGATCCGCCACGGCAACTGGAAGGCCTTCCTGATCGGCTTTGACGCCAAGGGGAAGATCACCGGTGAATATGCCACCATCAATTTCACCTCGCGGGAAGACACTCCGACGGCCCTCTTCAACCGCTGGCTCGGTCTATGGACGATCAGCGGACAGGATCCGGACGGGAAACTCGTTTCCTACAATATCGAGATCGTCAGCTGCGAAGCCAACTATTCCTACATCGTCTACGACTGGGAGACGGGAGAGAGCATCGACCCGACTAATGGGACGCAGATGAACGGACAGGAGGACTGGTTCGAGACCTTCTTCGAGCCTTCGAACGGCAATATGTACTTTATGTCGCAGTACATCCAGTCCTACAAGGAGAACAATGTCACATACAACCAGTTCTTCTTCGGCAACTTTATGGTCGACGGACATATCGTCATCGATGGTCAGCGTATCGACAACGGAGAGTATATCATCCCGGAGGAGAATCTCGACATCGCCGCCGCTATTATGACCGACAACAACAACACGCAGGCAGAGGTGAGCGGCTGCGCCATCCGGGCCTATATGACCGACACCGACCAGGTGGGATACGAAACCCAGTTCACCTCGATGCAGTACTTTGCCGATGACGGGAACCAACTGCTGAAATTCAACCTCAACGTTCCGCAGTTCCCGCTCACGATGGTCAAGACGGGCAATTCCACCAGCGCGACCCACGCCATCGCCCGCAAGCCGGCTGCCTTCAAGGATGTTGAATCCAAGCAGGCACTGCGGCATCACACGCAGCTGCGCGACGTGCAGCGGAAGGATACCCGCAAAGAGCAGCACGCAGTGGCCAGGAGGGCTGAGGGGACAGTGAGGTAGAGATTCCAGGGACTGATCCCGGAATGACGGGAAAAGAAAAGGTCGGGGTTTTTATCCCGACCTTCTTTTTAGGAAGCACTCCAGGGTGTTCTCCATCAGGCAGGCGATGGTCATCGGGCCTACGCCGCCCGGGACGGGAGTGATGAAGGAAGCTTTGGGAGCGACAGAATCGAAATCGACGTCGCCGCAAAGCTTCCCTTCTTTGTCCCGGTTGACGCCGACGTCAATAACTACGACGCCCTCCGAGACCATATCCCCGGTGACCATTTTCGGCCGGCCGACAGCGACCACGAGGATTTCGGCCCGGCGGATTTCCTCCGCCAGATTAGCCGTACGGGAGTGGCAGAGCGTCACGGTCGCATTGGCATCCAGCAGGAGTTTCGCCACCGGAAGGCCCACGATATTGCTCCGACCGATGACGACGGCGCGCTTCCCCTTGGGATCAATGCCTGCCGAGGCAAGGAGTTTCATAATCCCCTTGGGGGTGCAGGGCACAATGCAGGGCATCTTCTGAAAGAGGGCGGCGACGTTCAAGGGGTGGAAACCGTCCACATCCTTCTCCACCGCAATCGTTCGGATCACCTTGGCCTCGTCGATCTGGGCCGGCAACGGCAACTGCACGAGAATTCCGTCGACGCCGTCATCCGCATTGAGTTCCCGGATCCTTTCGAGCAGGGCTTCCTCGGCGGTATCTGCCGGAAGAACCAGCGTCGTACTGCGGAATCCCACGGCCTCGACGGCCAGGCTCTTGTTGCGGACGTAAACCTGACTGGCAGGGTCCTCCCCCACCAGAATGACGACCAGATGCGGAACCCTTCCGTACGTCTGCGGAAGGGTTTTGACCTTCTGTGCGATTTCTGCTTTGAGTGCGGCCGAAACGGCTTTTCCGTCCAGAATCATTCGGGAATCAGGATTTTATAGGTCTTTTTGTTGGCGTTGGTCAGCTTGGGTGCAATCAGCCAGAGGTTGGCGCCGCGGAGCTTGGCGTAGGTCGTGCCGTGCTCGAGCGCGAAATCCACCAGCGAGGGAATAGTATCCGACACGGTCACCACTTCCTTGATCTTGAAGGCCGGGTAGGCATCTTCGGGGGCGATATCGTAGCCGAAATCGGCCGGATGCTCGAAGAACAGTTTAGCTGCCATCAGGCGGAACATATACCGGGCCGTCTCATCCGTCAGCCACAGATCGAGGGCGGAAGACTGCTTCTGCTCGGCAATGGCCTTATTGATACTGCCGGGACCGGCGTTGTAGCTGGCCGCAGCCGTCATCCAGTCGCCATAGCGCCGGTAGGAATTCTTCAGATACTGGCAGGCCGCCACCGTCTCCTTGTCGATGTTGTACCTTTCGTCCACCTCCTGGCTAACCTCCAGATTGTAGGTGGCCGCCGCGGATTTCATAAACTGCCACAGCCCGGCTGCACCAGCCCTGGAATAGGCCTTGGGGTCGAGGTTGCTCTCGATGACGGCCAGATATTTGAGGTCGTCGTGCACGCCCTGCGCCTTGAGGATCGGCTCCACTTGCGCGAAAATGCGCGGTGCCCGCTTCAGGATCATCGTCGAGGAACTGTGCATATAGGTGAAGGAAAGGAGTTCGCGGTCGAGGCGCTCCCGGAAATCGGGGCGGTCGAGACGGACGGTATCCCCCGCAAAGACCACGTAGTCTGGAATGCCCGGGGCTTTGGGATGCCGGAGGGAATCGGTGGCAAAAGAAACCGTGTCACGCTGGGAGCGCGCCGTGATGCAGGAAGTCGCGGCGGTCAGGAGGAGAATAGCGAGGAGGATTCTTCGCATCGCTTACAGCAGATTGGCAGCGGAAGCCGTCTTGTCGGAAGCCTTGAATACGAAGCCGTTCTTCTTGTAAGTCCAGGTGTACAGCGCGCCGGTCTTCTGGTTCTTAATGGTAAGGGTCTGGCGGAATACGCGGATCTCATTGACATTCCCTTTGACGGCACCGATCTCGCCAATGGAGATCCATTTATTGTCCTTGTACTGGAGAATGAACGCGATGATCCCGTTGCCGGCGTCATCCCGAACGGCAATCACCAGTTCCGGAAGGGTGTCATCGGTAAAATCGTGCACGCCGACGACGAAATCGCCCTTGAGCACGGGCATACTGTAGTCGTACGCGGCAGGGACCTTCAGTCCATCCTTGTAAAGAACGACTTTCTGGCTGCCCTTGGCGACACTCACGGTCTCTTCCAGGACTTCGACCTTGAAGGCGTTGTTCTTGATGGAAAATCCGAGCCCGCCGGCCTCGCCGACGATATAGTTGTCGAGTCCGATGACGAAGGTCTTGGAATCAATATCCGATCCGGTCCGCAGCTGCGCGGAGCAGACCACGGCGGCAAGGAGCGCAGAAAAGAATAATGCTATTTTTTTCATATCACTGAATTTTTCGTTACAAATGCAATAAGTGTACTGAATTGCAAATATAATGTTTTTTTAGATTCCTTCGCTATCGCTCGGAATGACAGAAAACTCGCAGCCGCAGTAATTCTGATTGTAAAACTGCTGCTCGGCGATGACTTCGCTACGGCGCTGCTGAAGGCCTCCTTTGCGCCAGTTGCGGCCCCACCAGGTCACGCCCGGGAACAGCGAGCAGGCCCACTCCCCTGCATCATCCACCTGATGGAGATCCTTCCAGCGGGAGGATGCCAGGGTGGTCGTCAGAACATCGAAGCCGTGCTTTGAAGCATATTTCGCAGCCCTTTCGAGGCGGAAGCGGAAGCATTCCAGGCAGCGGCGCCCCCGCTCCGGCTCCCCTTCCCAGCCGCGGATCGCACAACGCCAGGCATCGTGATCATATGCATCATTCACGATCTCCAGTCCGAGCAAGCGGGAGTAACGGAGGATTTCGCCGTAGCGCTTGTCGTATTCCCCCTCGGGAACAATGTTGGCGTTGGAAAAGAACACCACAGGGCGCACGCCCTGCTGCACGAGGTACTCGAGAATCGCCCCCGAGCACGGCGCGCAGCAGCTGTGCACCAAAATCCGTCCTGACGGAACCAGTTCCATACACTGCAAAGATAGTAAAAAAAGCGCAAAATGTTATTTGCTGAAAATCAACGCTTTATATAAAAGACCTTACTCGAATATAGTAAGGTCTTTTTAATAAACCCCTAATATTCAAGTTGTTATATTTTACATCTTCCCAGTTTTTATGTATTTTTGCAGTATGACGATCCTTTTTGTGCTTCTGACTGCCTTGTTGCGCTATGCCGACCCGATGGTCGGGACGGATGCGCACGGGCATACCTTTCCCGGAGCGGTGTACCCCTTCGGGATGGTGCAACTGAGCCCGGACACGCGGCCGCGGAGCGGCGACTGGGATGGCTGCAGCGGGTATCATTACAGCGACAGCGTAATCTACGGCTTCAGCCATACGCATCTCAGCGGAACGGGTTGCGACGACTGGTGCGACATTCTTGTCACGCCGGGCGACGGCCCCTCCCGTTTTTCGCATAGTCGCGAAAAAGCTTCTCCGGGCTACTATGAGGTCTATCTGGACGATGCCCGTGTGCTGGCCAGAATGACCGCAGGGAGGCGTTGCGGCGTGCACGAGTACACCTTCGATGCGGGTGTGACGCCTAGACTTACAGTTAACCTGAAGCATCGGGATTATCTGGAAGAAGGGATCCTCCATACCGGTTCGACCTGGTGCAGCGGCAAGCGGGTCTCCTCCAGTTGGGCTCGGCATCAGACCGTCTATTTTTATATGGAATTCTCCGCTCCCGGCGAGGCTGTCATAGAGGGCGATAAGGCCATCTTCACCTTCCACGATCGCGCCATTACCGTCCGGGCAGCGATTTCCAGCGTTTCCGAAGAGGCGGCTAAAGCCAACCTCCACGCCGAGTATCCAGCCACTTTCCAATCCGTCCGCAAGGGCACAGAAAAAGCCTGGCAGCAATATCTCGGCAAACTGAAATGCCCCTACAAAGACACGGAACATCGACGCCGATTCTACACGGCCCTCTACCATACCGGCATACACCCCTCCCTCTACAGCGATGCCGATGGCCGCTACCGCGGGATGGACGGGCAGATTCACCACACCGACGGCTGGGACCGCTACACTGTATTCTCCACCTGGGATACCTTCCGCGGCGAGCATCCGCTCCTCTGTATCATCGAGCCAGAACGGACGGTGGATTTCATCAAGACGATGATCTCCATCTGGGAGGAGAACAGCAAACTCCCCGTCTGGGAACTCTCGGGCTATGAAACCGACTGTATGATCGGTTATAACAGCGTTCCGGTTATTGCCGATGCGATTGCCAGAGGGATCACCGGATTCGATGTGGAGAAGGCCTACAAGGCGATGAAAGCTTCTTCCAAGCGTCCCGAACACGGAATGGAAAGCTTTCGCCGGAATGGCTTTGTGCTGGCTGACGACGAACACGAGAGCGTCTCCAAAACGTTGGAATTTGCCTACGACTACTGGTGCGTGGCACAGGTCGCGAAGTATCTGGGGCGCACGATTGAATCTACTTATTATATGCGCTGCAGCGAGGCCTGGCGGAATGTGTTCGACCCCTCGACCGGCTTTATGCGGGCGCGGCTGAACGGCCGATGGTACACGCCTTTCGATCCGCGGGAAGTCAACAACAATTATACGGAGGCCAATTCCTGGCAGTACAGTTTCTTCGTGCCGCACGATATCGACGGGTTGATCGCCGCGATGGGTGGGACGGAAGCCTTTGAGGAGAAGTTGGATGCGTTATTTGACGGTCCGGAAGGCAATACCGGCCGCACGCAGGTCGATATCACGGGCTGCATCGGGCAGTATGCCCACGGGAATGAGCCCAGCCATCACATTCCCTATCTGTACAATGCCATCGGCAAGCCCGAAAAGGCGGAGGCCCGGGTCCGGCAGATTCTGGAGACGCTCTACACTTCCGCACCGGACGGATTGTGTGGGAATGACGACTGCGGGCAAATGTCTGCCTGGTACGTGCTCAGTTCGCTGGGGCTGTATCCGGTTTGCCCCGGTAAGATCGGGGAACGTGACACGGTTAAGCGAAGGCTGATCACTTGCCCGGTCTTCAGGATGGAGAATGATATCTTCGCCGATTCCCTCCAGGTAAGCCTGGAAGGAGAAGGAATCCTGTGGTACCGCGTGAATGGAGGCTTGTTCAATCCTTATTTCGGGCCGTTCGTGGTCCGGAAAACGAGCACGCTGGAGGCTTTTGCAAGGACGGATGCCGGAATGAGTCCATACACCCGTAGCCGGGTATACCGTATTCATACCGACCGGGACATAGCCATTCACTCCCGGGTCAGCAAATCATACACGGCTGGCGGCCCAGAGGCGCTCATCGACGACCGACGCGGCGGCCTCAACTGGCGCACGGGCGGCTGGCAGGGCTATCAGGGAGTGGACTTCGAAGCGGTTATCGACCTCCGGGAAGTCCGGGATATCCACCTCCTCGGCGCCGGCTTCTGCCAGGATGCCCGTTCGTGGATCTGGCTGCCGTCAAAAGTTCTTTTTGAAGTTTCGGAAGATGGCGAGAACTGGGTCGAAGCAGCCTCTGCCGCCTCTCCGATGGCAATGGACGATCATACCATCCGGATCTGGGACTGTAAATTCCCCGTCTCGCTCCAAGCTCGCTATATTCGGGTGCGGGCCATCAACCCCGGCCCCATCCCCGACTGGCACCCCGGCGCCGGCAGCCCGTCGTTCATCTTCATCGATGAGATCCAGGTAGAGTAGCGGAGAGATGAATCTTACCGGTAGAAGAGAATTCCGAAGTAGAAGCGTGGCCCGTGGGGTAGAAGGGAGCCCTTATGGATGGGGCAGAGCCAATCGGCCTTGAAGGTAAAGTGAAGGGGGCCGGCGACGAGGATGTCGAAGCCCGCGAAGGGCGCGACGGCCAGGAAGGGCTGGCGATGGTAGAGGGTACCGTCGATCGGTTCCCAATCGGAGGAGGGCTCTTCGACCATCAGGAGCGTCGTCATTGAACCACCGCCGATCGTAAAACCCGCGTAGGGCATAAAGCGACCCACAACGGTGTACGCATCGGCCAGCACGCCGCCCCAGCCGCTTTTGAGGTGGCTTCCGTTCCCCCGCTGCTTCAAGGTGGAGACATAGCCCTCGCCGCCGAGCCGGAAATGATTGCCCAAGTGAATCCGGAAGGCGCCGCCGACGCCGAAAGGCGCGCCCTTGACCGCCTGGCCCGCCACGGTGCCATACTGGTAGCCCGTATGCAGCATCATACCGCCGTCGAAGCCCTGGTAGACCTTCTGGCTCTGCGCGCCGAGGGGGGCGGCAAAGAGCAGAAGGAGGAAGGTGAGAAGGAAGGAGATTCTCTCGGCCTTCGGCCTCGGAATGACAGAAAAGTGGCGAAGCAGTGTCATTCTACGGAGTTGATATCGATGAGATTGTTCAGCAGGGCGTAGACCGTGAGGCCGGCGACGGTCTTGATGCCGGTCTTGCGGGTGATGTTCTTGCGGTGGGTGATAACCGTGTAGACAGAGAGATTGAAGCGGTCGGCAATCTCCTTGTTGAGCATTCCCTTGGCCACGCAGACAAGGATTTCCTTCTCGCGGGCAGAGAGTTCTTCTCCCTCCGAGCGGACGGTCTCACGGGCAGATTCCAATGCTCCCCGCACCTTGAAGATGATACCGGACGGCGCCTCGAACAGGTCGATGACCGCATCATACTGCCGGAGCGAATCTTCACTCTGGAGGGAAGTCAGCATCGCCACGACGGGGGCGTCGGTATATTCGGCAATCAGGGTCCGGGCCTGCGAGCGCGATTCCACGTCGAAGACCGAGGGATCCACGATCAGCACGTCGGCGGCAAAGCTGCGGATCCGGGCCAGGGCTCCGTGGGAGAGATCCTGGAGATTGCCGCAGACGGAGAATTCGCCGAGCTCGGCAAAGACCTGCTCCAGCCCCTTCGCCACGACGGCGGACGGAATGATCAGCAATATCCCTTTCTTAGCCACGTTCCATCCTCCTGATCATCGGGACGAGGATGTGATCCTCAATCGCCGTGTGTTTGCGAAGATCATCCGACAGATACAGCAGTTGCTTCAGCAGGGCGACGGATTCCACCGGATCGCATTCCGGGGGAAGATACTTCGTGACAATATTCTTCAGATCGTCAATCTTCTCCACAATATCCGTGTGGTCTTCCTCCCCCACCTGCACCACTTCTGGATGCTGCCCCTCCAGCAGCGCCTCGGCATACGGGAACACCTTCTCCTCCTCGTAGCGGAAATGCGTGAGCATCTCGTCGCGATAAGTCGTGTAGAAGGAAAAAATAACCTTCCGGATCCGCTCCTCGCAGGGCTCCAGGACCGAATGGATGGTCGATTCAAGGCTCGTGAGGGCGACGTCCACATAATACCGGTGCGAGACCCGGAGATAATTGATGATATCCGAGACCTGTACCTTCGACAGGACTTCCGACGAAGGAACGTATCCGTCGTAGGTGTAAATATTGCTGACGAGATCGATAAGATCCGCGAGCTTGGTGTCTTTGCCAACCTTCATAGGCGGTAAAGATAATAATTTTTCAGGCATAAGCGTGCATTCCTCCCAAAATAAAGTTGACGCCGAACCAGGTAACGAGCACCGACAGGAAAGCGAGAATGGTGTAAAGATGGAAGAAGCGGGGATTCCGGAATGCCTTCAGGGAACCGCCGTGCAGACAGGCCGCATAGATCAGCAGCGTGATGAGCGCCCAGGTCTCCTTCGGGTCCCAGGCCCAGTAACTGCCCCAGGAAATATTGGCCCAGACGGCGCCGATAAAGATTCCGAAAGTCAGCAGAAAGACGGCCGGATAGAGAATCACCCGGCTCAGATCCATCAGCCGCGGCGCGCCCCGGCGGACGGCAAGCCCCATGATTCCGTTGAGGGCGGCAAGGGCGAAGAGCGTATAACACAACATCATACTTACCACATGGATCGAGAGAAGCGGGGATTTGAGGACCGGCATCAGATGGGAGATGCCCGGATCGGTCCCCGC
>JAEEGL013005070.1_pt1 | contig 11146 bp, 4 predicted proteins | sample 9134231 | NCBI WGS metagenome assembly JAEEGL01 (sample SAMN16246548, study PRJNA631951) | gut metagenome | biome: gut microbiome; feature: rumen; material: fiber-attached | host: Bos | place: Iran: Karaj | collected 2018-10
GCGACGACGAACGTCCTCTTTGACACCATTGCGTCGCCCGTCGCCGGCGGCGGGCGAGCCCTTGACTTTTCGCTGACGGGAAACACAACCGAGCATTTCGACGTCCGCACGGACTCCTCGCCAAACGGACTCGTGAAAACAAACCAATATGGCTGCAAGGTCACCATGGCGGTTTGGGAGCAGCCTCGCGTTCCGACGGGCAACACCCGCACGGGAATTGCCGCGTTTACCGACGGCTGCTTTTTTGGCATGTCGGTGGAAGGCCAATCTTATGCCAGGGCCATCACGGTAGGCGGCAGCAATGCGGGTGGGGCAACGAAACTCACATTGGCGAACAACGATGCCGGCATAACGAACACCGTGCATTTCTTTGCCATGTCATTTGACCCCGAACTGATGGGGACGGCGGAAAGCGCTTCGGCAGGCGCGTTCTACTTTGACGGCGAGAAAAAGGGGAATTGGACAATCGCAACCTTCAATGAAGGCCGCTGGGTTGGACGCGGCAAATTTGCCTTGGGGAAATCGCTCTACACAGATACCGACCGCAACGCCAACGGAATCTTCGACCAGGCGATGCTCTTCAACCGCGCGCTGACTGCTGAGGAGATTGCCACCCTCCACCAACTTGGCCTGCACGGGACGCCGGCAACGGCAACTGGCGCGCTTCCCGTCGGGACGGAGCTTGAAATCGCGGCGGAGGCGACGGGGGGCTTCGAGAACGCGAACGAGACGGTGGCCGGCCTTTCCGGCAGCGGCGTCCTTGAACTCCGCGCGTCGGCGAAACTGACGGTGACCGACTCCTTCGCCTTCCGGGGATCCGCGCAAGGCGCGGGGAAACTCGTATTGGGCGAAAACCTCTGCTTCACCCCGCCGCAGCAAGGCGAGGGGACATTCGGCCTTGTCACCGCGCCGGCCGGCATGATTCAAATGCCTGCCTCCACTGCGGCGTGGACGGTGGAGGGTGCGTCATCCAGCGCCGAGATTTCATTCAAGCTGGTGGAGGATGCCCAGTCCGGCACGGAAACGCTGACTGTGACTGTTGCCCGGAAAGCCACGTGCATCCTGTTCCGCTAAGTTGCGGCAAATCCCGCAAGAAAGGCCCCATGAGAAAAATCCTACTCCCGCTGGCGCTGGCATTCGCCTCCCTTGCGGAGGCGGACATCAGGCTGGGCGCCCCGTTCGCGGACGGCGCCGTGCTTCAGCGCGACCGCGATGTTCCCGTGTGGGGCACGGCGTCCCCGCGCGAAAAGGTGACCGTATCATTCGGCGATTTCCTCGCATCGGCGCAGGCCGACGCAAAAGGCGCCTGGTCGGCAAAGCTGCCCGCGATGAAGGCGAGCAAGGAGGGGCGCGACCTCGTCGCCTCGGGAGCGGACGGAGCGAAGGCCATCGCCAGGGACATCCTTGTCGGCGAGGTGTGGCTGTGCGCGGGGCAATCGAACGCCGACTGCCCGATCTGGGGCAGGAGACCCCACTACCGAGATGGGCAGGGGGCGCTTGTCATCGCAATGACCGTTAAGCCGTGGGTGAGGCTTGCGAAGGTGGTGCGTCAGCCAAGCGAAACGCCCCTTTCCTTCACGAGGGTGAAATGGCTGAAGATGGTCCCGGAGGAGATGAGTGCCGGGAAGGGCCACACTCTGCCCTCCGCGATGGGCTATTATTTCGCGTTGGAGCTCGCGAATGCGCTGGACGTGCCCGTCGGACTCCTGGATTGCAGCTGGGGCGCGACGCGCATCGAACCATGGACGCCCCGGTCCGGCTTCGGCAGCGTGGAGGGACTGGAGAAAGAGCACGACTGGGAATTCCTCCCCAAGGAACAATGGGTCGACGGGAGCCCGGTAAATGGTTGCAGGGCCTACCACCAGCAGCCCTCGGCGATCTGGAACGGCATGGTGGCCCCGCTGGCTCCAATGGCCGCGCGGGGGATGATCTGGTATCAGGGCTGCAGCAACGCCGGCGAGCCGGAAACCTACGCAAGGAAGATGCACGCCCTCTACAATGGCTGGGCGAAGGAGTTCGCCAACCCCCGGATGTCCTTCTATTTCGCCCAGCTCGCCCCATTCAAGACCGATTTCCACAGGCTTCAGGAGGCGCAGGCCCGCTTCGCGGAGGAAGAACCCAACGCGGCCATGGCCGTGACCGGCGACGTCGGAAACATCCTGGACATCCACCCCAACGACAAGCGCACCGTTGCAAGGCGTCTTGCCGCCCATGCCCTGAAGCGGGACTACGGCTACGACTGGATCGAGGACGAATCGCCGTCGCTTGAGAGCTGGAGGGTCGAGAACGGCGCGTTCAGGCTGAAGTTCAGGCACGCCCTGGACTTTTACGTGTACAACCAGGACAACTCCCTTGCAACAGGCTTCGAGGTCTGCGGGGCCGACGGGGAATGGAAGCCGGCGGAAATCCTGAACTTCGAGGAGACGCAAAACAGGTTCGGCAAGACCGTCCGTGAGGGAACGGTCCCCGGTCCCGAACTCGTCGTCGCGTCGAAGGACGTGCCCAATCCCGTCAGGCTCCGCTACCTGCACACGTCGCCCTGGTTTGCAAGCCTCTACAACGAAGCGTCCCTGCCCATGGGGCCTTTCCACATTGACGGCGATGCCGGGGAAGGCGAGGAGGCCAGATGAAATGCCGCGCGGCTTGAAAGGCCTTGTGAACTTGCTGGGATGCGTCGCGCTGATGCTCGGTTCAGGCAGTCAATCGGCCTTGGCGGACGCAATGTGCCAGGAATCTGATTTCGGCTGGTTGCTGAGGAAGGCGCGGGACGGTGGCGGGGAGTATCTGCTAAAGGCGCTTTCGCCGGAAAGATTTGTCTTAAGCGGAACCAGGACGGATTCGTCGTGCAAGGTCGCAAGGGCGCACGTCTCACGACGCATCGGCCGCAACGTCTGGTCGCAGAACGTCGTCATGTTCTCCGTGCGGTCCGCATCGGGGCGGCTCGTGCGCATTGTCCCCGAAATCATGTGGCGCGGCGGCAACAGTCGCGCATCGCGCCGTGCCCAGTCGGCGGTTCTGGTTTTCCAGGACGCCAAGTGGCACAACGTGTCGCTTGCGCTTGGCGCCGAGTTCGGACTCCCCGACGCCGACGTGTTGATAGAGTCTGTCGCGCTCCATATTGACATCGAGAACTGGAGTTCGGGGCAGTCCGGCGGGATTGAGGTGAGGAACATGCGCCTGTGCGGCGCGGAGGAGGTCGTCTTTCGCAAAACAGGCGAGGAGAGCTTCACCATCGTCCCCGGCGAACCCCGCGAGACGTTCCGCGCGAACGAGGATGCGCTCAAGGTCTTTTTTGCCTTTGACAACAACGACGTGACCCCGACGCTGCGGACGGGCAAGAAGTTCTCGCGCAAGGATCCGCTTGTCTTCGACGCCCAGCAGTGCGGCGGGTTCCGCGAAGAGCTGCTGAGAGACCTCAACGGCGCCGTCACCTGGACCACCAACCTCTGCGAGGCCGAGGCCATCGTCTATTCCCGCTGCCGTCCCGACGCGGAGTTGGCGGGGCGGATCGCGGAGACGGTTGTCACGAAGGGAGTGCCGCTCTATGCGGCGTCCGAGGTCGCCGACCCGGCCATTGCGAGGCTTCTGCCTTGCGAGATAGGCGAAAGGGCCGCCGCCGGTTTCCCGCAACGCGCCCGGATACGCCCTTGCGGCGGCTTTGAGGCCCCTGGATTGTCTGACGCGACCTTCGGCATCTACCGCACGTGCGGGGCGCGGGCGGGGTCGCGGACGCTGATTGAATTCGACGACGGGACGCCATGCGTGGCCGAAGGGATGGCCGGCCGGGGCAAAGTCCTCTACACGATGACCGCCATCGGGCAGACGCTGGTTCCCGGCAAGAAGGCATACGACGCCTTTTTCATCCGCATGCTTTCGCGCCTTACGGGAAGGCCTCTCCCCGAGGAGGACGCAAACCTCTTCGCACCGGACAGCGGAGGCTGGTACCGGGGCCTGGGGAAGGGCGACTGCGGCAGGTTCGGCTGGGAGTTCGCTTCGGGACTGCTCGTGGAGGATCTGGGCGGGACGCTGCGCGTGGTGAAGGGAGATGGGGAATATGCGTTCCGCCCCGCAGACGCTGCCGGACGCCGGGACTTCACGTTCGCGCCGTCCGGGGTGTCGTCGCTTTCCGTCGGGGGCCTCATCGGCGTCAACGGGCGGCCGTTCGCGAGGTTTGACGGATCTCTGGCCTATCCTGGAACCAGATGGGAGTTCCGCGACGGGCGCGTGAGGCTTGAACTCTTCGGGATTGCCTCGCATGTGGCCATCCCGGTCGGCGGGGCCATCAGGATTTCCGACGCAAGGGAAGCGCCGCCGCCGCCGAAGCTGTGGGATGCGCCGTGGATGCTGCTCTTCCGCGCGGACGGCCCGTGCGACCCGATGCTTGTCACGCTGTCGCGCCGCCTCGAGACCCTGGAGCCAATCGTCGAAGACGATGCGCTTGCCGGATTCACCCTTGGCGCGTCCTCCGGCGGCGTTGGCATGGTTTGCGTGACATGGCCGTGGGGAAACGCCCAGGCGAACGCCTCTGGCTGGGTGCGGGGCGGACTTCCGCGTGACGCGGCGGAACGGGTGGCGCTTTGGTATCCGCGGGCCTTCACCTACCCGGTCTCGCTGAACGAGATATTCCGCCGCTCCAGGGACGGGGCGCGATTTGAAATCGTTGACCGCTATTCCTACCGCCTCACCGACGACGAATGGAACACCGGCAAAAGGCCCTTCGCGCCCGTCCCGCCGTACGCCTATTTCATGAAGGGGACGCTCTTCTCCTCGCCCGACCGCCTCGTTGACCGGCTGGCGACACGGACGGGCCCCTACGCGGATGTCGATGGCGACACCGTCCGATGGTCGCTGCCCGTCCCCGAGCCCGACCTCTCGCTCCTTCCGCACACGCGCGGCTTTGAGGCCTATGACAGAATCGCAAACGAGACGTTTCGCGAAGGCGTGAAGTTTTCATCCGGGGGAGGTGTCCGGTTTGAAGCCGTGAACAAGGCCTATCCGGGCAAGGCGAGCGTCCCGGAGAGAACCAACTGGAACATGCACGGGGCGCTGCTCGGCGTCTGCCGCATGATGCCGAATCCCTTTGGCCTCGACGCCGGCAACAGGAAAGCCTACGAGAACAGGATTGCGGTCCGGCTGCTGGAGCCGCTCGAAACCCATGCCTTCAAGATGACCACGCGGTGGCGGGTGGACCCGATGAGCGGCGCCCGCTACACCATCTACATGAATTCGCCGCGCGATTCGTTCGCCGACTATGCCCCGGAGACCTTTGGCTCCAAATTCCTCTACGGTGACTCGAACGAGACAATCCGCATGATTGCCGCCGCCCTGCAGATGGTGGCGGACAGGCATGGCCAATACGGCGCGGCGAAGGCGAACAGGGAGACGCTGTTCCGGCATGTGGCTTCGTATGCCTTCGTCCACGATGACTGGCTCAACATGTCGGCCGGCTGCATCGAACGGGGCGGCTCCTTTACAATAGACATGCTGAACACCGAATACGGGGGGATGTGCTCCTTTGCGCGTCTCGCGGAAATCTGCGGCGACCAGGACGCCAGGGTGCATTTCCTCTTCAGGGCGGCCCGACGCATGGTCCCGACCCTTGCCCGGCTGACCGTCGTGGACTGGCAGAAGCGTTCTGGCGTGATACCGGACGATGGCGTCTACACGGACTTGTCCGTTGGCTGCGACGAGGCAGGGCCACGGCAATACACGCGCAATCCCAAAGCCGTTAGGGACGTGATCCTCTACGACATGAGCCAGGGCATTTGCCAGGACATTGTTTCGCTGTATGACCGCTACGCGGGCGATGAATTGCGGAAACGCTACTTCCCGAAGGTCAGGGAGGCCACTCCCGAAAACGGGCTCAACTGGGTGATGTGCGCAATTCTGGCCATCGGCGCAGACATGCGCCGCGACGAGCTGGCAAGACGGCTGGAACTCTGCGCCGGAGACCGCGAGCGCCACGCGAAGCTCTGCCAGGACTGGCCGGGCGTCCAAACGTCAAGTTATCTCGAATACGTCTATGCCGCGATGTCGAATACGCCTCGGATTTCCGACTGCCGCGACGTGACCCTCCACGATGCCGTCTTCGATCCCGTGACTGGCGAACTGACCTTCGACTACACGCCTGGGGAGAACGCCTCCCTGGCGGTGGAATCCCCAAGGGGCTTCCGCGAAATCCTCGATACGTCTCGCCCGGCCGAACGAAGACAATGCATCATCGACTGGCATCGGCTGAACACTCAACGGGCAACTGGCTCGGAATCGAAAACAACATTGGCAGAACCATGACACTTGAACCCATTCTTAAAATCGGCGGCGAATGGCTTGACGCCGAAGCCGCCGCAAGGCGCGGCCTCCTTCTTTCCAATCGGGAGGAGGGAGGTGTCCGCAGGGTTGCGCTGGAAAACCGTTCCGGCGCAATCGCCCGCCCCGAGGAGCTTGGCTGGCGCAAGGCGCCGGAACGCGGCGACTTCGATGTGCCGGGGCTGAAATTCTACGTTGAGAGCTGGCAGATGGCCAGCCCCTGCGGCGTCCGCGCCTGGAACGACGAGCCCTTCGACTATTCGCCGGACTACCTCCCGAACTGCGTCTCCACGCCCGGCGACTTCCATCCGGGCGAGCGCGGGCGCTTCCTCTCGGACAACGCCTGCTGCCTTCGCCGTCCCGACGGCGCAATGCGCCTTTTCGGCTTCACGACTGGCACCGACCGCTTCGGCCACTTCGACGTGAAACTCGGCCCCGACGGCGTTGAGGTTTTCCTCGCCCTCTGTGCCTGCGACTGCGCGGAGCTTCCTGACGGCGGATGCATCGAGACCGAATCGCTGCTTGTCCTCGACGGCCGCGACACCGAGGCCCTCTTCGCCGCCTACGCCGACCGCTGGGCGGCGGATTCGGGGGCGCGGCGGCGCTTCGCCGCGCCCGTCGGCTGGTGCAGCTGGTACTACTACTTCAAAAACATCTCCCTCGCCGACGTCCTTGAGAACGCCGACTGGCTTGCCGCACACCGTGGCGACAAAGACTTCGGCAAGGTCAATGTCATCCAGCTCGACGCCGGATACCAGACCGCCGACGGAGATTGGCTGTCCACCACCGAAAAGTTTCCCGGCGGAGTAGGGCGGTTCGCCCAGGAACTACGCCGGCGCGGCTTCACCCCGGGGCTGTGGGTCGCGCCATTCAGGGTCGAGGAGGGCTCGCGGCTTTACGCCGAACACCCTGACTGGGTGATCCGCGACGCCGCCGGAACTCCCTTCCCCTGCCACGGCACCGGGCGCGATCGCAGGATCTTCGTCCTCGACGCCACGCGCCCCGAAGTCCTTGCCCATCTCGAATCCCTCTTCCGCGAAATCCGCTCGCTGGGCATCGACTACGTGAAACTTGATTTCTGCATGGTCGAATGCGCCATTCTGGGCGCCCGCTACTTCGACAAGTCCGCCACCCGCGCCCAGGCGCTGCGGCGCGGCTGCGAGGCCGTTCGCCGCGGCTTCGGCGACGACGGCTTCATCCTTGCCTGCACCACGCCCTTCGCGCCGGTCGTCGGCATCGCCGACGCCATGCGCTCCTCGACGGACATCACCCCCTACTGGGAGAAGAAGAGCGTCCACCAGTTCGCCGAGGCGCCGAACGTGCCGAACGTCTGCCGCAACGTCATCCAGCACGCCTACATGAACGGGCGCCTTTGGGTGAACGACCCGGACACGCTCATCGTGCGCGACGACAACACGGAGCTGACCGGGGAAGAGGTCGGGCTTTGGGAACGCGCCATCTCCTTTGTGGGAGGGGCGCTGATGCTCTCCGACAAGATGCCGACGCTCTCCAAGGCGCGTCTCCCGCTCGTTCACCGTGCGCTGGCCGACGCCGGAACCTATCGAAACGTATTCCCCGTTGACCGCTGGGAGCGGACATTGCCCGCAGTCTGGGAGGCGGAACGGGAAGGCCGCCGCGTCCGGGCCGTCTTCGACTTCGGCAAGGCGCACACCGTCCTTGAGGAGGAAGCGCCGCATCCCATCCAACCCTCCACATCCCACGACCGCGTCCGGTCTCCCTTGCGCGTAGAATTGGAGCGTATCGGCACGCTGCGGCCGCGCGGCGCGCGCGAGGTTGGCCCGTCCAACTGGACAATCGGCTGCGAGGTTCTCGACCGCGACTTCGCCGACTTCCGCGAATACCGCCACCTCGTCGAACCGCTCGGCATCAAGACCGTCCGCCTCCAGGCCGGATGGGCCAAGTGCGAGCGCACCCCCGGCACCTTCGATTTCGCCTGGCTCGACGACATCATCGACTTCCTGAAGGGGAAGGGGCTTGACGTCATCCTCGAAACCTCCTACGGCAACCCCATCTACCCCGGCGCCGGCGGCTGGGACCTCTCCGGCGGTATCCCGTCGTCCGAGGAGGGGCTTCGCCATTGGGACGCCTGGATCGACGCCCTCTCAAGGCACTTCGCGGGGCGCGTGGACTTCTGGGCCATGTGGAACGAACCCGACAACAACCGCGAGGTGAACACGCCGGAGAAGGTCGCCGCCTTCAACCGCCGCACCGCGCTCGCGATCCGCCGGAACATCCCGGACGCGCGTCTTCAGGGGCTCTCCCTCGGCGGCAACGACCCCGAGTATTTCGAGGCCTGCCTCAAGGCGCTGGCCGCCACGGGCGACGTCGACCTCTTCGAGACCTACATCTACCACGGCTACGAGCTGGCGCCGGAAATGAGCTACCCGATGGTCGAGGCGAAGCGCGCCATCCTGGAAAAGTATTCCTCAAAGGCCCGCCTGCGCCAGGGCGAGAACGGCTGCCCCTCGGAGATGATCGACTTCTTCGCCCTCTGGAACAACCCCTGGACCGAGTTCAGCCAGGCCAAGTGGGACATGCGCCGGATGCTGGGCGACCTCGGCCACGGCGTGGAGTCGAGCGTTTACACGATGAGCGACTTCCGCCACAACGGCGTGGAAATCCATTCGCCCAACAACAAGGGGCTCGTCCGCGCCAATGCCGACCACAAGACGATTGCCATCAAGCGCGCCTGGTATGCCGTGCAGAACGTGGCGGGGGTCTTCGACGGCACCGTCGAACGCGACCTCTCCGGCCGCGCCTCCAACACCGACATCACCATCTCGTTCTACGCATATTCCAAGAGGGCAGGGGACGGAAGCCTCCATCCCCTCTTCGTTTTCTGGCGGCATGGGCACATGGCACCGAAGACCAACTGGACGCAGGTGAAGCCCTCAGACCTCATCCTTGACCGTCCCGGCGACTCCTTTGAGACGCGCCCCATGGTCTTCGACTGGCGCGGCGCGCCTCTCGAAAACCCCGTCTGGGTCGATTTGCTCACGGCCCGCGTTTACGACTTCCCGAAGGAGGACCAGCTCGTCCACTCCTGCGGCGTCACCTTCATCAATGTCCCCGTTTACGACTCCCCCTGCCTTCTCATCGAACGCGACGCCATAATCTGGGATCCAATGCCATAGCATGGTATAATGGAATCCATGAATGGCTGCATCATTTCCCCTGAAGCTGAAGGCGTTTCATCTGTCCGCCTAGCCGAATTCATCGAGCGCTTCTTCGCGCTTGAGTGGACGCATGGACTTGTCGTCATGCGCCACGGTCGCATCGTGGCCGAGTGTTATCGCGACCTCTGCTCTCCCGCCGACCGCCACCAGCTCTTTTCACTGAGCAAAAGCTTCACAAGCTCAGCCGTCGGCATAGCCCTTGGCGAAGGGCTCATCCCATCTCTGGACGCGCCACTCATATCGTTCTTCCCCGAATACGATTCGCCGAAGGTGACGGAACGGATGCGTCGCGTGACGCTGCGCCATCTGCTAATTATGGGCATGGGCCGCGCCTCCTGCGGCCTCTGGGGCGACCGCTACGGACGGTTGCACGAAACCTTCGCCGCCTCTCCCGCCGCGTCGGACATGCGTGCCGTAGCGGAAAGGTTCGCGAGCGGGCTTGAGTTTTTCGATGACGATGCGCCGCCGGTGCGCCACCTTCTTGAAGACGAACTAAGCGACGAGCCGGGTTCACGCTTTGAATACAACACCGGCGCGACCTTTCTGCTCTCGGCCGTCTTGCAGAAGGTGACGGGTCAACGACTCCACGACTATCTGCGCGACCGACTGTTCCGCCCGCTCGGCATCGCCGACGATGTCGAATGGGACGATCTTCCAGGGAGTGGCGGCATCGCCCTCGGCGGCGCGGGCCTGAACCTAACGGTGCGAGAAATCGCAGCCGCAGGGCAGCTGTGGCTTCGCGGCGGCGTCCTGCCTGACGGCCGCCGCCTGATTCCGGCCTCATACATGGCCGAGGCCACGGCGAAGCAGATTGAAAATGACGGCCCGGGGCGCGCCACGGACTGGTGCCAGGGATACGGCTACCAATTCTGGCGGTGCCAGCATGGCGCCTTTCGCGGCGATGGCGCAAGCGGCCAGCTTGCCGTCATGCTCCCCGAGCAGGACGCCGTTGTCGCCGCCACCGCCGGACTCTGCAACATGCAGGGCGAACTCGATGTCATCTGGGAGCACCTGCTGCCCGCCTTCTCCGACGCCCCGCTGCCAGCCAATCCCACTGGCGTGGCGCGGCTCCGCGAAGTCGAGAATGGGCAGCGCTTCGATCTCGGACCTGCCGGAGTGCCCGATCCCGCCACTTTGCCTTTAAATGAGACCGCCCGCTTCCGCTGCGCGCCGAATCCGCTAGGTCTCGTGGCGCTCGCCATCTCGCAGGACTCTGGCGGCGCAACTCTTGAGTTCACTTTCGGAGACGGCTTCACGGACGCCCTTCGCGCCGGATACCGTGCGCCACGCGCATCGCAGTTGCGCAGGGTCGTGGCAGGACACTCTTTCAGGGCCTTCGCCCGCGCATCCTGGGCTGCTCCTGGCCAGTTGCGTTTCAAGGTGGCGGTTCCATGTTCAACCGCCTTCTTCACGATGGACTTGGATCTCACCGCGCCATCCTTCCATTCGAAGACGCCAATAATGTTTGCGCACACATGGCTGGCGGATGTCGCGATCCAACTTTTTGGGGAAAAGCGAAAGGAATACGGCGATGAATCTCGAACGGATTGAAGCCTCGTTTGACGAGGCGGTCTTCGTTGACGGACTTCCCATCTCCGAAGTGAACGCAGGAGTCCGGCGCGTTTACGACGAGGGCGAGCGCA